>Ga0206904_1219_pt1 | contig 12756 bp, 11 predicted proteins | sample Alteio_BWOrgHeat_42_FD_152981 | JGI IMG/M metagenome (GOLD analysis project Ga0206904, IMG submission 152981) | Enriched cells from forest soil in Barre Woods Harvard Forest LTER site, Petersham, Massachusetts, United States -... | ecosystem: Environmental > Terrestrial > Soil > Temperate forest >...
GCATGCTGGCGCCATCCCACTGATAGGCGATATATCTGCCGGGGAACTGGAGGTCTTCCCGGGTTCCGTATACCGGATCCTTCGTTATAATTTTTTCACTGATATTGAAACTGCGCAGGAGCAGGTTGCCGAGCAGCACGGTTTCTGTCAGTGGTCCGGCATAGCCTTCAAAGGGTGAATCCACGGTTGCATTGCCGTATCCGGCGATGCAGGCATCGATCCACTGCCACCAGTGCCCGTCCATATCTCCTTCCACCCGCGGATATTTTTTAGGCACCTGAATTTCCTTATTTAAGGAAAGCGGAAGCAGTCTTGGCCAGGTTCCGCCCCAGCCGCAGGATGCCTTTCCTTTGGTTCCGATAAATAATGTGCCGCCTTCGTTGTCGTTGTTGGCCGGCCAGTCGAACAGCGCACGGTTTGTGATCAGGGAAGGATCCAGTTCAGGCACGCGTTCCGGCTGAATGCCGCCATCCATCCAGTACAGGTCCAGGTTCTTTCCATTTTTCAGGGGAAACTTAAATTTGATGAAGCTCGATACGGGGCCGCTTTGCGGATAGATCCCTTCTTTGAAAATGCCCTTGTAAACGGTGCTCGCGCTTCCGGAAATTTCAGTCGGGTAGCCGAGTTCAAGCAGTTTGAATGGCGGACCGATTATATGGCATCCCATATCGCCGAGTGCGCCGGTTCCAAATTCCCACCAGCCACGCCAGTTAAAGGGAACCAGATTGTCAATATAGTCTGTGGTGGCAGCCGTACCCAGCCAGAGATCCCAGTTCAGTTCTTTGGGAACCGGCGGCCTGTCCGTTGGCCAGGGAATGCCCTGCGGCCATACGGGCCTGTCCGTCCAGCAATACACTTTTTCAATTTCACCGAGCAGTCCCGCTTCCATCCATTCGCGCAATGTGCGCATCCCGTCCGATGATGCGCCCTGGTCGCCCATCTGGGTGATAACCTTATATTTTCTTGCCGCTTCGGTCAGTACCCGGGCTTCATAAATATCATGACTGAGTGGCTTCTGCAGGTAGAGGTGTTTTTTCATCTGCATGGCGGAGAGTCCGACGATGGCATGATTGTGATCGGGTATCGCCACCGACACGGCGTCGAAATGTTTATTTTCTTTGTCGAATAGTTCCCGCCAGTCTGAATAGAATTTTGCCTTTGGAAACTGTGCTCTTTTTTGGGCCGCGGGCCGTTCATCCACGTCGCAGAGAAAAGCGATCTCCGCATTTTTTTTTGGCGCTGTGGCGTAGTGATCAATATCGTTGGCGGCTTCCCCGCCGGTACCGACGGCGGCGATCAGGAGTTTATCACTGGGCGCGATAAATCCCTTTCCGCCGAGTACGTGCCGGGGAAGGATCCAGACGCCGGCGGTTGCCAGCGCTGCATTTTTCAGGAATGTCTTGCGCGGGATATTTTTATTGGAGGAGTTGTTTTTTTTCATGGCTGGAGCGATCGTTGTTGGTTAAAGGTAGGAATCTTTTAATCTGCCCAGAGGCTGCGCGGATCGGGTGCTCATATACCAAGTAAAAATTGGCAGTCTTGAATTTCCTCAGTTCTTTTATCTGTCTGATCAGGAGAAAATATTACTGGTAAACTGTGATAAGAATGTGTGGGATTATTTTTGAGGAATCGCCATATCTATTCTTTTGCAGGCTTTACAATAAAATATTTTTCATCTTCTTTCTTAAAATTGCCAAATATCAGCGTAGTATCTGCAGATTTCAGATAGAACCAGGAGCCACCATTCACTTCAAAATCAAATCCGATTCCATTCTGTATTAATTGTCCTTTGATAATACAGGGTAGAACGGAGAAACTCAGGTCCCACTCTGTTCCGCTGATACTCCTGGAATTTTTTATAATCTTTGCAAGCGCTTTATTGGAAATGGTCCATCCGTTACAATCACCGGTGTCCTTTGCAGAGGATTGATCTGTAATGCCTCTGGACGAATGAATTATCCGGAAGGGTTCATTATTATTAAAAACTGCTTTTTTCTTTGCTGTTGGGAAATTTAAAGAATCACGGGTTGCCGGTTGTATTCTTATGGTATCAGCCGATTTTTGCAATTCTGAAAAATGTTTTTTTCCGGAATAGCAACTGGTGGAAACTGCCAAACAAATGTACAGCAGAGCTGAATTGAATTTCATAATCATCCTTTGTAAACCATCCCGTATTTTTCTGCAATTGCTAACGTTTCTTCCTTTGTTTTTGCCTTGAAAGGCATTCCCTTCGGGGTGCCAATCTGCCGGAAGAAATCCTCGAAGCCCGCTGGTGAATAGCCAAAACTAAAAACCAGTATTTCAGAACTGTTGTTATTAATACTGTGCCAGGTGGCGCGGGGAACAAATCCACTCGTGCCTGCCTTTACAGGAAATTCCACACCGTCAATATCAATAGTTCCACTTCCTTTCAGAAATATGAAAAATTCGTCCTCGTTCAGATGTTTATGAACAGGTATTTTATTGCCTGGCTGAATATCTTCTGTGCAGATTGAAATAGATTCAACGGAATCTTTCTTTTTGGAAACCTGAATGGTGATCGGCGTATTTTCCCGGACAAGGACAGTTTCTCCATCTTCAGGCTGACGTACGACACCTTTTATGTTACCGGCCTCTACTAAATCTCGCGGAAGAAGGGAGGGCATCAGAGGAGTTAAAAATCCCAGTGAACTAAGCTGTATAAATTGCCGCCTGTTTTTCATGCTGAAGTTTTAAGGTTTGTCAGTTAGCTAAATTTAGACAAAACCCACGATAGATAGTGATTACGGGAAAGATCTCTGAAATTGCCAGATGGAACTGTTATTTATAATATTTGTCCACGTCAAAACCATCTAAATAGGATAGCTTCCAATTTCCATTTTCTTTTACGAATTTTACAGCTTGTTTCTCTGAAAACCTATGTCATTTTAGCGTTTCGATTTGGTTTAAGATCAACAGGAGATACATTAAACTTTTCATATGAAACATGCTGCGAAATCAATCCGGGCTTTTATAGGGGCGTTAAATTTTGACGAATCCAGGAAATTCTACAAGGAACTGGGATTTGTTGAGTCACCGATTTCCAAAGACATGTCATATATCAAAGTGACGGATAATCTGGGATTCTATCTGCAAAATGCCTACGTCGAAGAATGGATAAAAAACACCATGATTTTTTTAGAAGTAGACGATGTTAAAAGATATTGGAACGAACTACAGGAACTTGGACTCCATCATAAATATAAAAACGTAAAGCTGACGAAAATCCGGGAAGAAAGCTGGGGAAGAGAATGCTTTATGCATGATCCCTCCGGCGTACTATGGCATTTTGGAGAATTCGCTAAATAGAAGATTCTCTGTTTTGAGATGCGGTCACAGATTGTGACCGCATGGCGGCTGATTTATTTCGGGTGGTTCTATTTTTTTGGTTTCAGAACTTCTTTATATGCAGAGAGAAGAGCCTCCATGACTAATTCTTTTGTTAGTTTACTGAGCACAAAAGTTGTCGCGCCTTTTTCGCCCCATTTATTGGGAACCGGGTAAATGTTTCCGGTACTCATTTTACAAAAAACGCGTTGTTCGGCAGGTGTCAGGAAAATATTGGCCGTATTATCTTTAGACAGATAAGTGGCAAACATCCGTTTCCCGGTTACCTTAAATCCTGCTCTGTCGAAATGCGGCGTTTGTTCGGTGCCGGGAAAAGAAAGGGCCATTTCAATAAATTTGTCTTCTGAGATCATTACCTCAAATTTCCGAAGATTTTGAGACCCCTGCATGATCTTAAAAAGTATTTCTGAAATGGTCAAAAACGGAGACCATAACTCAGTCGACCTAAGGGTTTTCCTTTATACCAAAAAAGCACTATACTGTATATATTTGAAACAAAGAGCCAGGGAAAATCAAACAGGAACGATTTTAAAATAAACGTATAAAAACCGGCGTTAGGAGTTTAATCACAAAACGCCGGATAACAGGCGCTGATTGTAGCAATATGAAGAATCCAATTATCCAGACTGCCGCCTGCATTCTTGCAGCTGTCTTACTGTTTGCCTGTGCTAAAACTGAAACGACATCGACGCCGCCGCCACCGCCGGTTTCGCCTCCTAAACCACCCACTGATACAACAGCGGCAGTAGTTGGAACGATGAATGTAAACCTCAATTATCCGGATCAAACGACTACGGGTAGTTTCGAGTTGATCATCAGTGAGCCGGGCGGGAAAGTTTTAATAGACACGCTGGCTCAGGCTAAAACGCCGGTCAAAGCAGCACTGAAGACCAATGCTACCCTGGTGGACGTCACCTATATTCTTGACAATGGCAGTTCTTCCCCCGGCATTCCACGCTACAATGTAAATGTATACAAAGGAGTCAATCCGTCCGGCTGGGTGAATCTGACAAGTATTCTTCTCCCGCTGGGTTATCCATTTGCCGGATCCACTCCGCCTTCTGTGCTGGATTGCCGGAATTTCCCGGCCGCAGCGATTACCGATGGCAATATTTTACATGCCTTTCAGTTCAGTAACGGGGTCAATAATACCAGTACCGGTGTAAGTTATAATTCAGGCATCAACGAGTTCATGCTCTCCTATAACCGACATAGCGGGATTTATAATTATTTAGTACTGCCCAATCTGGGCCTTTGCAAATTCTATATTTCTAATGGGAATATGGACACACTGGATCTTTCCCAGATGGATACCGTAAAAACAATCACGTTTGCCCGGCCTTTTCCGTTTACTGTGGATTACCAGCGTTGTACTTTCCAGGGAATCGTGGATACGACCGATCTTTCGAAATCCGTCAGCTTCATTAATATATTTGCTCCCATCGCTCCGGGTACCGGCGATCTGCAATGTCCAAAGATGCCCATGCAGAAATATGAGACCAGTATAGCTGCCCGGAACAGTTTAAATGATGACCTCTACTATTATGGTTATGCCACAACGGTTCCCACGAATCTGAATTTCCCGGATGCTTCATCTATTACAGTGATTTCCCATCAGGCTGATAATTTCTCGGTAAAATTCAGCAGTCCGGCTACCACTACTTCTTGTATGACCCGGTTGGGTGGGACTGATGTATTCGCGAATATCTGCTCCTCCGCCGACTCGGCCAGTTTCCATCCGGTGAGTTTTTTAAAGAATCTGAAAAGTAAACTGCTGAATGGCGCAGCGCTGAATGATCTTGTACCGAAATCCTTCGAATTTAAGATTGTTCCGGGATTCGGGTATGCCGATTATTTATCCTATACTACGGATCCGGCTTTGGCACAAACCCATCAGATAAGTACGTATACGATGTTTACCCGGGGTTTTTAGTATAAGCCAAATAATTGCTATGCCGACACCTGCTGTCCAGGGTTACAATTTTTGTGATCTTAATTGAAACAAGTTATATTTTACATATGAAAATCAGGAAAATCATTTCAATATCATTTTTGATCCTGATTGCCGCAACCTGTTTCGCCATTTATGAATCCAACCGGATTATTACAAAGGCTGCAAGGGGAAAAATATATACCAGTATTTTGAAGATTCCATACAACAAGGTGGGATTGCTGTTGGGCACTTCGAGAACCATTGCCGATGGCCGGATAAATCTTTTTTATGCATACCGGATCCTGGCTGCGGTCGAACTTATCCGGGCAGAAAAAATCAAATACCTGATCATCAGCGGAGATAACGGCCGCACAGAATATAATGAGCCGGAAGCGATGCGCAGCGATTTGATAAAGGCCGGAGTGGACTCTACAATCATATTTCTCGACTATGCCGGTTTCCGGACATTTGATTCAATCAAACGGCTGAAGGAAATATTCGGACAGGATTCGGTGACGGTTATTTCGCAGAAATTTCATAATGAACGGGCCATCTATATCGCCGGTGAGGAAGGCATTACTGCGATCGGTTATAACGCAAGGGAAGTTGGTGCACGGGATGGCCTGAGAACTATGATCCGGGAGAGGCTGGCCCGGGTAAAGGTTTTCCTGGACAGCTGGTTTGGTGCAAAGCCCAGGTTTTTGGGACAAAAGGTTTTGATTCCTTAAAGTCGTGGATATTAACCAAATAAAAGAGCTTTTACCGGATTAATATTACTGATCAAATAGAATGAACAAAAATAGAAGAGCAACTATATTATTTATCGGCCCTGACTTTTACTTGTTGCCATGGGCAAAATTCAAATGATGACAGGAATGTGTACCCGGCGACTGGCAATCCGGACAGCACAGAGGCGCAGATTGTGTTAATACGTAAGGAATACAATATGATTCATGCGAATGAGCCGAAATTTAAGGTGGTAACCGAAGATATGGATGACCGGTCTACCGAAGGAGGTGAAATTAAAAAATATTATCAGGGAAAATCCCTACGTAAGGCGCGGTTGATTTTCTATGGCGAAACAGGGAAAACGGTTTTTGAGTATTATTTCGTGGACGGGATGGTTATTTTCTTTCTAAAGAAAATATACGATTATAATATTCCGATGTATATGAAAGGCTCCCGGGTAAGCAAGATAGAAGAGGAAAGATTCTATTTTAATAATCGGAAATTGATTCGTTGGATCAGTTCCGATGGGAAGATTATTGCAGCGAATTTATATTCAGGTAAGGAAGATGAAATTTTGAAAGATCTGAATGAAACCGTTTATAAAAAATAAATTTGTTTTAAAGGACGGCTTTTAAAATTCATTGATAATATGGACGGGTTTGAAAACCGAAAGCATCTTTCTGCAGAAGACCAGGCCCGGGCCTTCGATAAAACGGTTCACCAAAACGGAGATGGATATGGTCAGCAAAACAATTATTATTTTTTCCTGCGGGTTCCTGCCGGGAATCATTATTCCTACAATAGGAGCGAATAGATAAATGGCATAAGAAGCGTCTCCCAGGATGCCGAAAACCCGGGCCTGTTTTGCAGGCAGTGGATTTCTTCGCTCGTATACGGTTGAAAGACAAACCAGCCCGGTGGATAATGCCCCTGTCACAAGCACGGTAAACAGATCGTCTGACGGATAGATAAATGCCGCAGACAACAGGATCGTTCCAAGAATGAAGGCTGGCAGGATAAGAGGGACCCGGGCAGATTTAAAAGAAATGGTTGAGAGGTAACCGCTTAAAAGTCCTAAGAAGAAATGCCAGGTATTTTTTCCCAGAAAAAAATTTAAAACCGAGCTTTTGATCTGAATCCAGCCCCCGGTATAAAGAATGCTTACCATGGTTGCGCTGATCAACAGAAGGAATAAAACCGTTTTTGCATATTTATGCGGAAGCAAATAGACGATAGCGGCCGTTAAAAAATAAAAATATAGTTCATAGGAGAGTGACCAGCTTACTTTGATCCGGGAGATATGACCGGGGAATAATAAAATCGTTTGAATGGCGGAAGAATCCAGCGGAAATGGTAACAGGAGCGACAGGATGAAAAGGGCCACCCAGTATAAAAAGAAAATCTTGGTGATCCGGTTTCTAAAAAATTGAAAGGGTGTGGGGCGGTCACGAGAAAAAAGTTTGAGATAGATCACAAATCCACTGATCGCAAAGAAAATATAAACGCCGTTATTACCGGAGCGGGTGATGTTCAGATGATGAAACATCACCAGTAGAGCCGCTATAAACCGGTATAACTGAAGCGTGTAAAATTTCAAGGTTATGATATATATATGTAATGTACATTTTAAAAATGCGTGCACTGCTGCACTCAAAAAATCAATACAACAGAAAAAAAATACAAAATAAATTTGGCTTGGTTTAACGTTTAAGCTAAATTTGACTAGTTAATCGTTTAAGCAAGCAGTTTTATTGGTTATCAGGGGCTCCTGCCGGTTTCAGACCTAAGCAATTCGTCATCACCAGGGGCTCCTTTTTAAAACGAAGCCATGCCATATCAAATACGGGTGAATTTTAAGTTTATTCATTCTCCTCCGCCGGACTGAATCCGGGGATCAGCCTGCCACTCTGATCGACCCGCACTTTTATTGCTTTAACCCAGTTTACTAAAGCCAAAATTAAATTTATGAGACGATTGCCTGTCCACGAGGCCATTTCATGCCTGCGAAAAATTTTTAGTGCCCGAGCCTTTCGGGATTTTTCCGTCTTTCCTCTTTTTATCGGTCTTAGTTTATTTTGTTTTACGGCTTCAGCCGGAAACCTTGTAAAAAATATTTCCGGCCGCATCGTCACTGCCGACGGAGCCGCGCTGTCCGGTGCTACCGTTACCTTAAAAGGAACCACCACGGCTGCGACCACCGATAACGACGGAAATTATTCGCTCAACATTCCGGATAACCTTACCAATCCGGTACTGATCGTGAGTTCGGTGGGTTATCTCACAAAGGAATTCGCCATCAGCGGAAAAACAAATTTCGACATCAGCCTGGACGTCGATATCCGGCGCCTCGATGGTGTGGTTGTAGTTGGTTACGGAACCCAGCGCAGAAAGGATCTCACGGGATCCATCGTGTCGGTATCCGGTGCGCAGATCCAGCAGCGGCCCGTAAGCACGTATGAAGATGCGCTGGCCGGCGTTGCAGCGGGTATTGATGTTGCACCACGCAGCGCCCGTCCTGGAAATGTTTCTGAAATCGTGATCCGGGGAATCGGTACGATCTCCGGCGGCCGAAATCCTCTGTATGTGGTGGATGGTTTTCCAACCGATGCTTTTAATGCCGGTGCCATCAATCCAAATGATATTTCTTCCATTGATATCCTGAAAGATGCGGCCGCCACGGCGATCTATGGATCCCGGGGTGCAAATGGTGTTATCATCATCACCACGAAAAGCGGCAAGGCCGGACAGGCGAAAGTAAACGTGAGTATCAAAGCCGGTTTTGCGCAGGCAAACCGCAACGATTTCTACAGTGTTCTGAACGGACCGCAGTATGTGGAATGGTATAAGGAAAAAGCACAGTTCGCCGGAACTCCGATTCCTTCCTGGATCACTAACTACGACGGTCATACCAGCACCAACTGGCAGGATGCTATTTATCAGAAAGCTCCCTTCGGTGATTATGCGTTAAATGTTTCCGGCGGTTCCGATAAAGTAACCTATATGTTTTCCGGTAGCTTTCTGCACCAGGATGATATTCTGCTGAATGCCGGTTTCGACAAATATTCCGCCATCGCCAAGATAGATTATAAAGCATCCAAGCGGATTTCGATGGGTATATACATCGCACCCAATTATACAAAACAGAAATTAAGTGCACCGGAAGATGATTTCTCTTCACTAACCGGCGCCGCAGTTTTACTGCCGCCGATTATTCCGGTTTACAATGCCGACGGTACACCATCGGATCCCAATACCTATGGAATCCTGGCGAATCATATGGTGAACCCGCTGACGATCGCGGCAAACTATCAGGCATCCAACAGCAATTTCTTCATGCTTTCGAATGCATATATCCAGGTGAATATTCTGGACAACCTCTATTTCAAGAGTACCCTGGGCGCCAATATTTCTGACCAGGACTATTATCTCTTTCAGAAAGAAGGCATGAGCGGCCAGGCACTCTATCCGGTAACAGCTACCGAACAGAATGCCATCCGTACCGTGAACTGGCAAAGTGAAAATACGTTGAACTACAAGGCTGCATTTAAAAACACCGATCATAAACTGGAAGCGCTCGCCGGGTATGTAGTGCAGAAAGTAGACACACGTAATGTGGGTGCGAATGCCAGCAACTACGCGAGCAACCTGGCACAGACCGTTAACTTCGGATCCACATCCGCTCCATATTCAGGCGCTACCGGAAATACGCTGATTTCCTATCTCGGCCGCGTAAATTATTCTTATAAGGACCGCTACCTGCTGAGTGCTACTGTTCGTGGTGACGGAAGTTCAAGATTCGGATCCAATGATCAATGGGGTGTTTTTCCATCCGTTGGTTTAGGTTGGAATATTGCCAACGAGTCTTTCATGGAAAGCAACAAAGTGGTGGATCACGCGAAACTCCGGTTAACCTGGGGTCAAACGGGCAGCAATTTCATCGGGGATTTTTCTTCGAGAGGAAGTCTCAATGCCGTGAACTCATCACTGGGAACAACCAACGTGATCGGATTCATAAACGGGGATCCAGGAAATCCGGATCTCTCCTGGGAAAAATCAGATCAGACCGATATCGGATTTGACCTGGGATTATGGAACCGCTTCTCCCTGGTTTTTGATTACTACCATAATGTATCGAACGGATTACTGCTGAATGTAAATGTGCCGCCGTCCACCGGCTACAGTTCGAACCTGCAGAATATCGGATCCATGAAAAAATGGGGGTATGAATTTACCGCTAATGCAACGATCATTTCGAATAAGGACTGGACCTGGGAACTCGGCGGTAATGCGAGTTATCAGCAGAGTGAAGTAACGAACCTGGGACCCGATGGCGGACCGCTCTATCAGTTCTTTCATGTACTGGTTACAAAAGTCGGCGGACCGCTGGAACAGGAACAGGTGTTAAAACAAACCGGGATTCTATCCCAGAAAGATATCGACGACGGCACCGCGAAAAAAGCTGTTGGTGATATGGCCGGGGATTATAAATTCCTGGATGTGAACAAGGATGATCTCATTGATGCCTTCAATGGCGCCGATGGTTACCTCGACGGGGATAACAATCCGCGATGGCTCTATGGATTCAATACCACGGTACGATATAAGAACTGGCGGTTTTCTGCACTGTTCCAGGGACAGCAGGGTGCCAAGATTCTGGACTTCGTTTACCAGATCATGAGTCTCCATAATAACAACACCAATATGGACACGTATTTTTATGACGGCCGTTATATTTCTCCGTCAGATCCTGGAAATGGAAAAGTGGCAAGAGCCGGATATAATGATATCGGCGCCGTTTCGTCCTGGGAAATTCAGAAGACCGATTACCTGAGGGTCCGGAATATCAGTTTGTCGTACACATTCCCGGCGGCGCTCAGTAAGAAAGCATTCCTGGATGATCTGCGGCTCTATTTTTCTGTAGAAAATCTTTATACCTGGAAAAGTTATGAAGGCGGAAACCCGCAGGCCGTGCGTAATGGTTTTGATACGCAGGTATTCGGGGATCACCGCACACTGAGCCTGAATTCAGTTGCCACGGCGCCCATTCCGCAGACATTTATATTCGGCCTCAATTTTTCCTTCTAACAAGTAAAAATGAAGATCATGTTTAATAAAAATATTTATAGAAGTTGTATCTGGCTGACGATGGTCATCTCCATACTTTCTTCCTGTAGCAAAGATTTCCTGAATGTAGTTCCGGTGGACCGGATTCCCACAGATCAGTTTTTTAAATCAGAAGCCGACCTCACTTCGGCCGTTTATGGTGTTTATGCAGCACAACGTTTTTTGTATATAAACAATGAACTCGGTCTCTACAACCTGGAGGAAACCAGGTCGGATAATACAAACCAGAATTTAGGACGACAGACCGAACACAAGGCCGTGGATAATTTTACCGTGCAGTCCGGGAACACCTCGATAACCGGTACCTGGGCAAGTGCATACTATGCGATTAATCTTTGCAATGCGGTGATCGACCGCGGTCCCGGCATAACGATGGATGAGACCACGAAAAAACAACTGATCGGCGAAGCATTATTCGTAAGGGCACAGATTTATTTTTTACTGCTGCAGGATTACGGGCCTATTCCGCTGAGGCTAAAGGAAACCGTGTCGCTCAGCGGGGATAACGATCTGGCGCGCTCTTCTGCAGACTCCGTTTATCAGCAGATCATTGTCGATCTGCAGGCTGCTGCGGCTGCACTTCCTGCGAGCTATGGCGGTTCGGATGTCGGAAGGGCCACTTCATATGCGGCCAATGCATTACTGGGAAAAGTATATTTACAGAAGGGAGATAATGCCAGTGCGGTAACCGTGCTGCGGAAAGTAGTGTTCGCAGGAACTCCGTATTCCCTGTTGCCGAACTATGCCGACCTCTGGGATCCTTCCACAAAAAATTCACCCGAATCCATATTTGAAATCCAGTTCCTGCGGCCCTTAAACGGATCGCCACTCTGGAATAATTTTGCGCCTTCTTCCCTCAATGTTCCGGGAGGAACGGATGGAAGTGTGGCGCCCAATACGCCCAACCCCGATCTGATCGCTGAATATGAACCGGGAGACACCCGATATGCAGCATCCATCGGTTATGATGCAAATAACCTTGCTTATATTCTGAAATTCAAGGATGCGGGAGTCGTTGTGGGAAATGATGCCAATAATAATTTTCCGATTCTCCGTTATGCCGATGCATTGCTGTTGCTTGCCGAGGCGCTGGGTGAAACGCCGGAGGCCTATGGGTATATCAATCAGGTGCGGGCGCGTGCAGGGTTGGGCGCGATCAGCGGCGCAACTGCGGGAACTTTTATGGATAAGTTAATGCACGAAAGAAGAGTGGAACTGGCATTTGAATGCCACCGCTGGCATGATCTCCTTCGTTTGCCCCAATCGCAAACGATCAGCATCATGAATGCGAACCTGGCCCTGATATTCCCGGGACAGAATATCACCATCGACGCGCATAATCTGGTGGCGCCGCTGCCGAATACAGAACTTGGGTCCAATAAACTGGCTACGCAGAATCCGGGATATGTACAGTAGAAAAGTCTGCAGGAAGGATTTATATTCGTTGGGAATAATTTTAAACGATTCAATATGAAAATAAAAATCACCGGTTGGCTGCTTGTTTTCTCTGCTCTTGTTTCTGGCGCATATGCCCAAAGCCCATTCAACGGAATTGAATCCGGCATGAGTAATCTTTACCGCCTGTCGGATGCGAGAACCAGATC
>Ga0206904_1220_pt1 | contig 12731 bp, 11 predicted proteins | sample Alteio_BWOrgHeat_42_FD_152981 | JGI IMG/M metagenome (GOLD analysis project Ga0206904, IMG submission 152981) | Enriched cells from forest soil in Barre Woods Harvard Forest LTER site, Petersham, Massachusetts, United States -... | ecosystem: Environmental > Terrestrial > Soil > Temperate forest >...
TGAAACCCGGGCCGAATACAGGCTGCTGCATATTGCAGGGGCAGATGCAGTTGGTATGAGCACCGTACAGGAGACTATCGCAGCGGTTCATCTGGGAATGGATGTTTTTGCCATGAGCATTATAACGGATATGGGTATTCGGGAAGATCAAAATGTGATTACCCATGAAGAAGTCCTGCACGAGGCAGCCCTGGCTGAACCCCGGTTGACGGCCATTTTCAAAGGACTGGTGGCATCCATATGAATATTAACTTTTTATCTCCCTTCAGCCCGAGCGGAATGGTTAATTTCCCGCCAAATTCATGGATACAGCGAACCGGCATGAAAGGACTATTGGTTATCATAGCATTCGTTTTAGGTTGCGCAACAGTCAGCGGACAAAGTAATCCGCTGTCCCGCTTCCATAATATGGGCGGTGGTGGCTCAAAAGATTCCCTTCAACACCGTAAGGATGATACAATCAATATCACTTACCGGTTCCTGGATTCAAGCCGGTTACAACGAATCGATTCAGAAATTTATGATTTCTATCTGCGTTACCCGCTTCCGCCCACTTATGTGGATTTCGGCAATGTAGGGACCGCATCTCATGATCTTGTATTCAATCCATTTATGAAACCCGGTTGGGACGGAGGGTGGCATGCTTATGACCCCTATGTTTTTACGGTGGATGGATCCCGTTTTTATAATACGACTAAGCCCTATTCGGAACTAGATTACCTGATTGGTAGTCATGCTGAACAGATAATTAATCTTGTGCATACCCAGAATATCACCCGAAACTGGAACGCATTCTTTCAATACCGTCTGATCAATTCACCCGGTACATTCGGAAATCAGGGAACCAACCATAACAATTACCGGTTTACATCCTGGTATCAGTCGAACAATAAACGATATCAGGCCTTTCTGATCATGCTCGGCAGCAAACTGGTGTCTGCAGAAAGTGCGGGTATACAAAATAATGCCTACCTGGATTCCACCGGATATTCTGACCGGTATATCATACCAACCAATATAGGTTCTTCGCAGGTATTCACATCTAATCCCTTTGGCGGAGCCTCCGCTGTTTCCACCGGTACATTTTATACTACCGGAGTCTTCATGCTGCGACAACAATATGATATTATTGGTATTAAGGATTCCGTTGTCACAGACTCCGTAGTAACACAGTTATTCTATCCAAAATTCCGGGCCGAGCAAACTATAAATTATTCCACCTTCCACGAGCGGTTTAATGATTATGTTCCGGATACCAGTTACTATATTAACCACTTGAATTTTATTTCAACACCGGATACGATTCGCCTGGGGGATCTCTGGCATAACCTCAGTAACGATTTCTCTCTTTATTCATTTCCGGATTCGAAAAATGCCCAACAGTTCCTCAAGGCGGGCATTTCATTTGAAACTATGACAGGGACCTATAACTCCGGTGAACGTTCACTGTATAATCTTTTTGTTCACGGGGAATACCGGAATAAAACCCGCAACAAGAAATGGGATATCGAAGCTTTTGGGAATTTTTATATCAGTGGGTACAATGCCGGCGACTACAATGCCTATATCAGTCTAAAACGTCAAATCAGTAAGAATCTGGGATTCCTGCAACTGGGTTTTGAAAATGTAAACCGCACGGTTTCCATGGCCTGGACAACAGAAAGCAGTTTTGGATTTGGTGTACCGGGGTTTTTCAATAAGGAAAATGTAATTCACCTGTTCGGATCCATAGATCAGCCTAAGCTCCAGTTAAATCTTTCCGCGAATTATTATCTTCTGAATAACTTTCCATATTTCACGAATTACTATATCGCGGCTCAGGAGTCAAATCCATTTAACGTATTGGTCGTTTCAGCAGATAAACGATTTGCACTAACCAGACACCTTATTTTGAGAGCCTCGGCGGTATTGCAGAAAGTTGCTGGCGGTTCGCCAGTAAATATCCCCCTTTTTGTCACGCATGACCAAATCGGATATGAAGGAAAACTCGGACAGAAGAACCTGGTTATTGCATTCGGACTGGAATTCAGGTATTTTACACCTTATACTGCGGATGGATATTCGCCCGTCATCGGACAATTTTTTACGCAAACTCAGACTACAATCGCCCAAAAATTACCAGACATTAATGCATATCTGAATTTCAGAATACGAAGTTTCGTGGCCTATTTCCGACTGGAAAACCTGAATACAGCGCAGTTTTCAACGATCAACGGATTTGGGTTTACCAATAATAATTTTGTGGCACCTTCTTATCCCTATGCAGGATTAAAGATCCGGCTGGGTATTTACTGGAGTTTCGTAAACTGAGTTTAATGGTTAATTTTATATGATTATGAGCACTCTTCATTCCATATTCCGCGCCATTTTACATGTATTCCAGTCTCTGTTTACTAAAAAAGATTGCTGCAAATGAACCGATTCTATCTTACCGTATCCCTGATGGTTATCAGTCTAAATCTGTTTTCACAAATGAAACCCGGACAAAATGCTGTTGAATTATCGCTCCCGGATATGAATGGGAAAACGGTTTCCCTTTCAGAATTCAAAGGGAAAGTTGTTTTGATTGACTTCTGGGCAAGCTGGTGCGGCCCCTGCCGTCATAATAATCCGAAACTTGTAAAACTCTATAATAAGTACCATGACAAGGGACTGGAGATATACGGAATTTCACTGGATGAAGACCCGAACAGCTGGATAAGAGCAGTGCACCACGACCGGCTGAACTGGATACAGGTTATTGATGATAAGGGATGGGAAGCCAGTTCTGCCAATGCCTATGGTGTTGATATGATTCCTTCTTCCTTCCTGATCGATCAGAAAGGTATAATACAAGCTATCAACGTGGAAGGCCCCGAACTGGAAAAAAACATCAGGAATTTACTGAAAGATTAGGCAGGTGCTGTGGTTCACAGGCAAGCATTTCGGTTTCTGTTTCCAGTGTTGCATGCTGGATTTTATAATGCAATAGCAGATGTTTGATTTCCTTTTTAATTTTCTCCTGCTCTTCGATTCCTATTTCGCTTTTTAATACGACATGACCGGTTAAAGCATTTTCAGTAGTGCTTAATGCCCAGATATGAATATGATGAAAGTTCCGGACACCGGATATTTTTTCTATGGCGGCCTGCACCTCCCTCAAATCAATCCCCTGAGGCACAGCATCCAGGGACAACCGTAAACTATCTCTCAATAAACTCCAGGTGCTGAACACGATTACTACGGCGACCAGGATGCCCAATAAAGGATCGATCCAATACCATTTTGTATAGATGATGATGACGCCCCCGACTACCAGGGCAGCAGAAACTACTGCATCTGACATCAGGTGCAGAAAAGCACCTTTGATATTGAGATCATTTTCCCTGTTGCGAAAAAAAAAGCAGGGCGGTAATGGTATTGATTAAAATACCAATGGCAGCCACGATCGAAATCGTTCTCCCGGGAAGTGGCTCCGGAAGTATCAACCGGTGTACAGATTCATACAGAATAGCGCCAATGGATATCAGCAGGATCCCGCCATTTAGCAAGGCTACGAGCACGGTTGTTTTTTTGTAACCATAAGTATACGTCGTGTTGGATTTTACTTTCATCATACGGTACGCAAACAGAGATAACCCAAGACTGGCAACATCGGCCAGGTTATGACCCGCGTCTGAGAGTAATGACAAAGAATGAATTACCAGGCCTACTACGGCTTCAATTGCCACGAAGGCAAGATTTAGAATGATACCCAGAATGAAAGCGGTATTGACAGATTTTAATTCCGTGACCTGTCCATGTGAGTGGCCATGGTGGCTGTGAGAGTGTCCCGAATGATCGTGTTCCGGATGATTATGATCCTTTTCATGTTCCATAAAACTTCAAAGGTAGGAAATCACGGTTTACCGGTCAATTATACAGTGGAGTGGCTGCCATGGCCGACAGATCCATGTCTCTGTAATTCTTAATCTCATTGTAAAGAGTGTCCCGTTCAACAGGTTCTCGTTTTGCCTGTTTTATCAGCGTAACGAGTTCAGTGGTTGTAAGGGTAGGATGCTGTTCTTCCGATCCGGCCATTGAATAGATTTTTGTGGAATCATCTATGGTTCCATCCAGGTCGTTCACTCCAAATGAAAGTGACAATTGTGCACTTTGACGGCCGAGCATTGGCCAATATGCTTTTATGTGCGGAAAATTATCCATATAAATCCGGCTCACTGCATATAATTTCATGTCTTCAATCACGGAAGACTCCGGAACTTCCGACATATCATTTCCTTTATTACGAAATTTCAACGGGATAAACGTATTGAAACCGCCGGTTTCGTCCTGGAGACTTCGGAGTCTGTCCATATGGTCGATGCGATGGGCATAATTTTCAATGTGACCGTATAGCATTGTGGCGTTCGAATGCATGCCAAGCTGGTGAGCCTGCCGGTGAATATTCAACCAGCCTTCGGCATTCACCTTATCATCGCAAATCTGCTTCCTGATTTCTGCGTCAAATATTTCAGCACCGCCACCAGGCATTGAATCCAGGCCTGCCTCATGTAATATTTTAAGACCCTCCTCAACGGATAATTTCGCCTTACGAAACATATAATCAAGCTCTACCGCAGTAAATCCCTTGATGTGCAGGCCTGGGCGGTGACTCTTAATTTTCTGAATTAGTTCAGCAAAAAAATGAAAATTCATTTTGGGATGAACACCCCCTACAATATGCACTTCGGTTACGGGCCTGCCATCGTAGTTTCTTACCAAATCCATCATTTGTTCAATGCTTAGCTCCCAGCCCTCATCCCGATGAGCATATAGCCGCGAATAGGAACAAAAAGCGCAGGAAAAAACGCAAACATTGGTGGGTTCAATATGAAAATTCCGGTTAAAATAGGTTTTATCTCCATGCAGACGTTCGCGAACATAATTGGCCAGCGCTCCTGCATAAGCAAGGGTCGCCCTCTCAAAAAGTATCAGGCCTTCGCCAGAAGATATCCGTTCGTTTTGTATTATTTTTTCTCCAATTTTACGAAGTGCCGCATCCGTCTGGTTTTCCACCAGTCGATGAATCTGCTCCTGCCTGCTATTCATAGAGTTTCTTTTTACCAAACATAAAATTACGAAGGAAACGGAAAGGTAATCGCTTTTCCGGCCCTCATTTTATTGGGTAATTCCTTTATCTTCCCAAAACAAATCATCGGCATGCAAAGATTACAGGGATTGATCGGAATCGCACTGATTCTTGGGTTGGCTTTTGTCTTTTCTAATAACCGGCGGCGGATTAATCTTCGTCTGGTATTGAGCGGTCTCGCTCTTCAGATTCTGATTGGCATTCTGGTATTGAAAATAACTCCTGTCATTCATTTTTTTTCAATTCCTGGGCCGCGTCATGGGAAAAATTGAACTCTTTGCTTTTCAGGGTGCCCGGTTTGTTTATGATGGTATTGCGGTCCCGGCCAGGGGAGGAGGCTTCATGAATTATGCAGAAGGAGGGTTTGTTTTTGCTTTCAATGTAACCGCTACAATCATTTTGGTTTGTGCTCTGGTGGCTGTTTTTTATCATCTGGGGGTTATGCAGCGGGTTGTAGCGGTAATTGCGAAAGCGATGAATACAGTGATGCGCGTCAGCGGCGCTGAGGCACTAAGTAATGTGGCCAGCGCGTTTGTGGGACAAATTGAAGCACAGGTAATGATTCAGCCTTATTTGCCGGGCATGACAAAGAGTGAATTGCTGGCTAGTATGTCTGGAAGTCTTGCCTGTATTGCGGGAGGAATTTTGATTGTGTATGCCAATATGGGCGCCCAGGCGGGTATCGACCTGGCGCCGAAACTGATTACAGCCAGCCTGATGGCCGCTCCCGGGGCATTGGTAATCTCAAAAATGGTATGGCCCGAAACGGAAGTCAGCGAAACTATGGGTACAGTGAAATTAAAAGTTGCCAGCCGGTACGCAAACCTGGTAGATGCGATTTCACACGGGGCAGGCGAAGGTTTTAAAATTGCCATGAATGTGATTGCGATGCTGATTGGTTTTATTGCAATCATCGCATTATTGGATTTCCTTCTGTTGAAAACGGGACATCTTTTTGATCCTTCTTTCGATTTGAGTCTGAACTGGATATTCGCAAAAATATTCTATCCTTTTGCCTGGTCCATGGGTGTTCCGTCGGAAGACGTAAGGAATGCGGCTACCCTCCTGGGACAAAAACTGACCGTAAATGAGTTTGTTGCATTTAAAAGTCTTACGTCACACAGTGTACCGATCCTTTCGCAAAAAGGATTGCTTGTAGTTAGTATCGCTATCTGTGGTTTTGCCAATTTCAGCAGTGTGGGCATGCAGATTGGGGGCATCGGGGCGATTGTTCCAGGAAGAAGGGCCGATCTGGCAAGACTCGGAATGAAGGCGCTGTTTTGCGGTACACTGGCTTCCTATCTTTCGGCTACCATTGCGGGTATCATTATGTAAAATTCGCGTTAAGCGTTATGCGTAGTTTACATCATTCCGGCTACGATTTTCCCAACCTGCGGTGCGAGAGCAACACCCATTCCACTCATTCGCACGGCGCAGTAAATCTGATCATTTATTTTTTGAATCAGAGGCTTTTTTTCCTTTCCGACAGCCATCGTGCCACTCCATCTCATATTAATCTGATACGGAGTGCCGGGCAATATAATTTCCCTTAGAAAACGTTCAAGTTCCTGCTGGACAGGTTCAGAGATATCGGCAGAAAATGTTTCTTCTTCGGTCAGATATTTATTTCGTGCACCGCACAGTAACACACGATTCTGCAGATCACGGAAATAATAAAAGCCTTCATCATAGTGAAAAGCACCTTTTAATTTCAGCCCTTCAATACGCCCGGTCAGGAGAATTTGACCCCGTGCGGGCACCAAATCCAGATCAGGCAGGAGAGTCTTTGCGAATGCGTTTGTACAGACCAACACCTGTTGGGCGTTAAGCGTTATGGGCAGGTTCGTTTCCAGCATTACCCGACCGGTCACAATTTCCATTTTCTTTACGTCAACCTGTGTGAGTATGGTAACCCCGGCGGAATAAACGAGCTGAACCAGGCATTCCAGTAATTTTCCCGAATGTAGTTGTCCTTCGAGTTTATTTTCGACCAGGTGATGGGAACCGCCGAGTCCAAATTGTAGTATTTTGGAATCGTTTAACTGAAACGTTTTTTGTTTGCCGGTAATTTTTTTCAGCTGGGTATTCAATCCGTCAATACGTGTGCGCAGCGTATCTATATTTGAAAATTTCCCCGGTGAAACCAGTTCGAAACCTCCTTTATTTTCATAGTCAATTTGTTCTGCTTTGAATTTTTTCAGGATTTTTTCCAATCCTTTAAACCGCATTTCCACCAGTTCAAGCATTTCGTCCTCTCCCTGTTTATTGGCGTCGGACACCAGTTCGGTAAAACTGCCAAAACATGCAAAACCCGCATTGCGGCTGCTGGCACCGCTCGGAATCAGCCCTCTTTCCAAAATAAGTACAGTTTTCTCCGGGAATCTTTTTTTTAAATAGTACGCTGACCAGAGTCCGGTAAAACCACTGCCAATGATGATAAAATCTTTCGGCGAAAAAAAACTTTCCTTTTCCCAGACTGATACAGGAAGCATTTTTAAAGGCTTAAGGCTAAAAGCGTAAAGCTGAAAGCCAATGAGAGAATAATATTTCAATAATGAAAAATGGCTAACTATTAATGTGTGATGTTGAAATCATTTGCCATTAACAATTAGCCATTGCGTTAAGCTTTGAGCATTGGGCTTTCAGCCTATAAATGAATCGCTTCCCCATAAGCGACTTCAATGGCATCCTTTACACTTTCGCTAATGGTCGGATGCGGATGAAGGCTGTTGAGTACTTCATGATAAGTCGTTTCCAGTTTACGACCCACGACGGTTTCAATGATGATTTCCGTTACGTTGTAGCCGATCATATGTGTTCCCAGCCATTCGCCATATTTCGCGTCAAAGATTACCTTGATAAACCCTTCAGTATGACCGGCCGCTGACGCTTTACCGGAAGCGCTGAGCGGAAATTTTCCAACCTTGACTTCATAACCGGCATCCCTGGCTTGTTTTTCAGTGAATCCGGCGGAAGCGATTTCGGGAATACAATAGGTACAACCCGGTACATTATTATAATCAATGGGTTCGGGAGCATGCCCATATTTTTTTTCCTGGAACGCAATATTTTCGATGCAGATGATCCCTTCTTTTGAGGCAACATGTGCCAGTGCCTGCCCGGGTGCGCAATCGCCGATGGAATAGAGTCCGGCTACATTTGTATTGTAATATTTGTCGACGACAATCTTCCCTTTATCCGTTTTTACCCCTAGCGTCTCCAAACCTATTCCTTCAATATTGGCGGCAATGCCGATGGCACTCAGCAGGATATCTGCCTCCAATACCTGTTCGCCGGTAGCTGTCTTTATTTTCGCTTTAACGCCATTACCGCTGGTATCCACGCTGGTGACTTCGCTGTTGACCAGGATGTCGATCCCGGCTTTTTTGTAAGATTTCTCCAGTTCTTTGGAGATGTCTTCGTCTTCAACCGGAACGATCCTGGGCAGGAATTCAATAATGGTCACTTTCGTTCCGATACTATTATAAAAGTAAGCGAATTCTACTCCGATGGCACCACTGCCGACAACGATGATACTTTTCGGCTGAACGGGCAGGTTCATAGCTTCCCGGTAGCCAATCACTTTTTTACCATCCTGTTTCAGATTCGGCAACTCCCGGCTGCGTGCGCCTGTCGCTATCACGATGTGGCGACCTTCCACTATTTGTGTTTTTCCGTCAGCTCCCGTAACCTCAATCTGCCCTTTGGTCTTGAGTTTTCCAAAACCCATTACAACATCGATCTTGTTTTTCTTCATCAGGAACTGAACCCCACGGCTCATCTTATCAGCCACTCCCCGGCTGCGCTTTATGACGGCCGGAAAATCAGGTTTTCCGCTGGCTTCAATGCCAAAGTCTTTCGCATGTTTGATGTCTTCAAACACCTGGGCAGTTTTTAACAGGGCTTTGGTAGGTATACAGCCCCAGTTCAGGCAAATACCTCCAAGGCTTTCCTTTTCGATAATGGCTGTTTTAAACCCCAACTGAGAAGCGCGGATGGCAGCAACATAACCACCGGGACCGCTGCCAAGCACAACTACATCATAGGCCATAGAAATAATTTTAGAATGAAGATGATTAGATAATTTAGGAGTGCAAAGCTATGCAAAATTGGATAATCAATATGCCGGTCAGGCAGGCCTGAAACTCTGACCAACTTATTCTAATTTGCGACATGGAAAAAATTCAGGTACTCGCTATTGCGGTACATCCGGATGATGTGGAACTTTGTTGCGCCGGCACCCTGATGATGGAAAAATTAAGGGGGAAATCAACGGGTGTCGTAGACCTTACCCGGGGCGAACTCGGAACCCGTGGAACGCCCGAACTACGACTCCGGGAAGCGGAAAAATCAGCCCGCATATTGGACCTGGATATCAGGGAAAACCTCGGTCTCGCCGATGGTTTTTTTCAAAATAATGAGGAAAACCAACGAAAACTAATCCGGGCTATCCGCCAGTATCAGCCGGATTTTGTGCTTGCCAGTGCGCTGGCTGACCGTCATCCGGATCATGGCCGGGCAGGGAAACTGATTTCAGACAGCTGTTTTTTAAGCGGATTACGAAAAATATCCACGCAGGAGAAGACCGGCCTCGAACAGGAAGCATGGCGCCCAAAATATGTTTTTCATTTTATTCAGGACCGGTTCTACCAGCCCAATTTCGTATACGATGTAACTCCTGTTTTTGACAGGAAACTTGAATCAATCGGGGCTTACAGTTCCCAATTTCATTCCACCACTTACGACAGGGAAGAGCCCCAGACCTATATCTCCGGACCTGAGTTCCTAGATTCGGTTATCGGGAGAGCCCAGATGTGCGGGAAAATGATCGGGGTTAAATACGCTGAGGGTTTCATATCTGAGAAAATGATCGGAGTAATCAGTCTGGATTCTTTTGTACAATTTGATACCTGATCCGGGTTTGTATTATCGTTGGGAATTTAATCCAGAAATGTGCATAAACGGCACATTTTCATCGTTATTTAACAGAGTTATCGCAATTTAATTCGATAACTTTGCAGCGATTTTAAGTTAAAGTGTCTATCATGCAAATGCCAAAGTTTTCAGCCAGCTCTCAAAATTTTCATACTGACCTCAAAAAAAGAATCAATGCTTATTTTGATCAGACTGGAAAAGCAATGACGGGCAATTTCGGACTCTACCTGAAAGCGGCAGTATTGGGAGTAAGTTTTATTGGCCTTTATATACATCTTGTTTTCTTTACGCCTCCGGCATTATTCGCGATTGCGGAATGCATATTGTTTGGATGTGTAATCTCTGCCATTGGATTTAATGTGATGCACGACGGCGGTCACGGGAGCTTCAGCAAAAGCAAGCTGATAAACCAGATAGCGGCCTTATCTCTCAGCGTTCTGGGAGGAAACAGCTTTATCTGGCACAATAAGCATAATATTATTCATCATTCATATACTAATGTGGACGGGGTAGACGATGATATTGATATCCAGCCGTTCATGCGTATGAGCAGTAATCAGAAGAGGCTGAAAATGCACAAATATCAGCATGTGTATTTTTGGGGTTTGTATGCCATGCTTTACATTCTCTGGATTTTTATTCTCGATTACAATAAATATTTCAGAAAGAAAGTAGGGGATGTTCCATTGAAAAAAATGAGTTTCATGAATCATTTTAACTTTTGGGTTTTTAAAGTAGTGCATGCGTTCATATTTATCGTAGTGCCAATATATATGGTAGGTGTTGCTGCCTGGCTGACCGGATTTTTAATTACAACGGTTGTCACTGGTTTGCTGATCAGTATTGTTTTTCAACTTGCGCATACGGTTGAGCATACCAGCTTCCCTGTTGCAAACCTGGATACCAATAAAATTGAAAACGAATGGGCAATACACCAGGTAAATACGACAGCCAATTTCGCCACCGGAAATAAACTTGTTTCATGGCTGGTTGGCGGTTTGAATTTCCAGATCGAACATCATTTGTTTCCCAAGATATCTCATGTTCATTATCCGGCAGTTAGCAAAATAGTACGTCAGGCCTGTGCGGATCATGGCATCAAGTATATTGAATTCCCGCGTGTACATAAGGCTATTGCTTCCCATGTTATGTTCCTGAAGCATCTCGGCCGCGCATCGTAAAAAGCAAAACGCTGAACACTGAACGCGGAACGCCCAACGCCCAACTCCCGTCGCTGAACGCAGAAGAGTTGAAAGTCTTTTCAGATTTTCAGTTTACCTTTTTTTCATTCGTATTTAACTATTCTGCCAAATGAGCGTTTGGCGTTGGGCGATCTGCGTTCCGCTTAAAACCTTATTTTTGCACCCTCTAACAGGTTCGAAATATGAGTAAGGTCAACATTGGAATTGTACAAATGTCCTGCGTCAAAGACAAGGCAGCCAATCTTCAGAAGGCAATTGGAAAAATTCACGAAGCCATTGCGAAAGGCGCCCGGATTATTTGCCTCCAGGAACTTTTTACATCTCTGTATTTCTGCGATGTTGAAGACTATGATAATTTTCTGCTGGCCGAATCCATTCCAGGACCAACCACGGAGTCACTGCAGCAAATTGCACGCGAATACAAGGTAGTACTCATTGCTTCACTTTTTGAAAAAAGAGCACAGGGAATCTATCATAATACCACGGCAGTAATTGATGCCGACGGAACCTACATGGGCAAATACCGTAAAATGCATATTCCGGATGACCCGTCGTATTATGAGAAATTCTATTTTACACCAGGTGACCTCGGTTACCGTGTTTTTAAGACGGCTTATGCCAATATCGGCATCCTCATTTGCTGGGATCAGTGGTATCCGGAAGCGGCAAGGATTACTTCTCTGATGGGGGCTGAAATTCTTTTTTATCCCACAGCAATCGGTTGGTCTGCTGCACAGGATCTGCCCACCAACGAAGAACAATACAGTGCATGGCAAACCATTCAGCGTAGTCATGCGGTAGCAAATGGGGTACATGTAGTCAGCGTGAATCGGGTTGGCCAGGAGCAAAACGGAGCTATGAAATTCTGGGGGGGGTCATTTATATCGAATCCTTTCGGAAGAATCTTATACCAGGCAGGTCATGACCAGGAAGAAGTGGCGGTTCAGGAAGTGGACACGGCAAAAACGGATTCCTATCGTACACACTGGCCCTTTATGCGCGACCGCAGAATTGATTCCTATCAGCCCATTACCAAACGTTTTATAGATGAAGATTAGCCGGCCCACGCCGAAGGAACTGGGCTACCGGTTCCCGGCGGAATTTGAACGACATGCCGCCACGTGGTTAAGCTGGCCTCATAAGGAAGATTCCTGGCCAGGGAAGTTAAACAGTATTTTCCCCTCTTATTGCCGGTTCATTCAGGAACTCGCCGGGCATGAAGCCGTTCATATCAATGTGCTAAATGAGGAAATGAAACTATTTGCCCAGGAAAAACTGCGGGAGTTTTCGGTAAATACGGAGAGTGTTCGCTTCTATACTCATCCTACCAATGATGCCTGGTGCCGCGATCACGGACCGGCATTCCTGATTAACCCGGAAGCCGCGCAACCAAAAATTATCATTGACTGGAATTACAACGCCTGGGGAAATAAATATCCGCCCTTCGATCTGGACGACCGTATCCCGACATTGATCGCAGCTGC
>Ga0206904_1222_pt1 | contig 12403 bp, 9 predicted proteins | sample Alteio_BWOrgHeat_42_FD_152981 | JGI IMG/M metagenome (GOLD analysis project Ga0206904, IMG submission 152981) | Enriched cells from forest soil in Barre Woods Harvard Forest LTER site, Petersham, Massachusetts, United States -... | ecosystem: Environmental > Terrestrial > Soil > Temperate forest > O...
GATTGTTCTTTTCTGAAAAGCGCTTAAAGTAAGGAAAATCGAGCTGATCGATATAGGCCGGGAACTTTACACCGCGTACATCCACCAGCACCATTTTATCATTGATCATTTCCACCACTTCCGCTTCTTCGTTGGAATGCAGCACCGTTACTTTATCACCTATTTGGAATTTCATTTTTCAGGCTGAAGGCTAAGGGCTTAGACTTAAAGCTTAAAGCTGAAGGCTTAAAGCAGAACGCTTTTAACATTTTATCCTACCCTTTTAATTGACAAAATTAACGTAGTTCCATTTCATAATGTACATAAGCTTAAAGAGCATTAACCGCCTTCGCTAAAGCTCCGGCGGTCGTAGAGCGTTCTGTGTTAAGTGTTCTGCGTTCGGCTTTATGCCTTAGGCTTTAAGCCTTAAGCTTTACGCTTTAATCCTTAAGCTTTAAGCCTTACGCCCAAGGCGTACAGTCCTGTATCAATTACGAACATTTTGCTGAAAGATGCCAATTGCTAAAATTCTGATTCCGAATCATTTAAAAAAGCGGCACCGGATTGGCTTATCTTATCCGTTCACCCACCATTAAAGTTTTTTGCGGATCATGATCAGAAATTATCTCAAGATTGCCTGGCGCAATCTGACCAAAAACAAAGCCTTCTCCTTTTTAAATATCAGCGGCCTGGCCATCGGTATGGCCAGTGCTGTTCTGATACTGTTATGGGTATCCAACGAAATCAGTTATGACCGCTATCATAAGAACAAGGACTTCATTTATGAAGCCTGGAACAGGGGAGTTTTTAATGGCACCACGCAGTATTGGAACAATACGCCCAAGATTCTGGGGCCCACGCTGAAAAAAGATTATCCCGAGATCGCCGATATCTCGCGGGCAAATGGCGGCTGGTTTGTGACTGCCGTAGGCGAAAGATCGTTTTCATCGGAATACCTGATCGTAGATCCTTCCTTTCTCAGGATGTTTAGCTTTCCGTTTGTAAAAGGCAATCCTGCGATGGCATTAAACAGTGTTTACTCCATCGTCATCACCGAGAAAATGGCGAAACGCCTTTTCGGCGAAGAAGATCCTATGAACCGGCAGATCCGTATCGACAGCAATCATTTTACCGTAACAGGGATTTTGAAGGATCTGCCTGCCAATACCCGGTTCAGTTTCGACTACCTGCTAAACTGGGGTATCATGAAAAAACTGAATCTGGATGATGATTACTGGGGAAATAATTCTGTAAATACCTATGTTCAGGTGAAGCCAGGCACGCAGGCAGCGATCCTGAATGAAAAAATCAAAAACATTACTAAAATTCATACGAACGGGAAAGAACAGCAGGAAGTGTTTCTTCATCCGATGGAAAAATGGCATTTATACTCGCGGTTTGAAAATGGAATCGCCGTCGGCGGCGAGATCGTTACCGTTCGTCTTTTTATTGTGATTGCTGCGTTCATCCTCCTGATCGCCTGTATCAATTTCATGAACCTGAGCACAGCACAAAGTGAAAAAAGAGCCAAAGAAGTAGGTATCCGCAAAGTATCGGGCGCTACTAAATCTTCCCTGATCGCGCAGTTTCTGGGCGAGTCCCTTTTCATCTCTCTGATCTCCGGCATCCTGGCCCTTCTGCTGGTGCAATTGTTTCTTCCTGCGTTCGACCAGCTGATCGGAAAAAACCTGGTCCTTCCCTATTCAAATACACATTTCTGGATCGATGCGCTGATGTTCTTATTGATCACCGGATTACTGGCAGGCAGTTATCCCGCCTTTTTTCTTTCGGCATTCAAACCGGTCTCCGTACTCAAGGGCAGATTTAAAAATTCCCAGGCCATGTTCACGCCCCGCCGGGTACTGGTGGTATTACAATTCAGTTTCGCGATTGTCCTGATCATCAGTACGCTGGTGGTTGTACAACAGATTCGCTATGCCCAGGACCGGAATACAGGATACGAACGTGCACAGCTGGTTTATCATTTTACCACGGGCGACCTGAAAAAGAATTATTCTATGGTGCGGACCGAACTGCTTCAATCGGGTATCGCAACCCGTGTCAACCGGACCAGCTGGCCCCTGACTGAAATCTGGAGCGACACCTGGGAAATCAAATGGCAGGGAAAATCTCCCTACGACAAAACCGATTTTGATCGTTTCAGTACCGATGAATTCCTGGTCAGCACAGCCGGTTTAAAATTATTGAAGGGGCGGGACATGGATCTGAGCACCTACCCTACAGATTCAACGGCTGCTTTGCTGAATGAAAGCGCGGTAAAAACAATGGGATTCAAAAATCCGATCGGACAACTCATCACAGACGAGGGAACAACCTTTCATGTAATTGGGGTAATCAAAGATTTCATCTTGCGGACTCCATTTGAACCGGTCAGTCCCATGGTCATTGAAGGAAGCGCCTCCAATACCGGACTTAATGTAATCAACGTGAAACTGGCCCCCGGTAGCAGTCCATTGGCGACTATGGCGCGGATGGAAAAAATTCTTAAGAAATACAACCCGGATTATCCGTTTGAATATCATTTTGTGGATGAACAATATGCCCGGAAATTTGATGACACGCGGCGCACCGCTACCCTGTCAGCACTATTCGCGGGATTGACAATCCTGATTTCATGCCTGGGATTATTCGGACTGGCATCTTTTATGGCTGTACAGCGGACAAAGGAAATCGGTGTCCGCAAAGTGCTGGGCGCATCTGTTCTGAATCTATGGAAATTATTGTCGAAGGATTTTATCGTGCTGATCCTGATTTCACTGTGCATCGCGGTTCCGACGGCATATTATTTCATGTATAACTGGCTCCTGCAATTTCAATATCATACAGCTTTGTCGGTCTGGATCTTTATAGCTGCGGGCCTGGGCGCTATTTTAATCACGCTGCTAACCGTGAGTTATCAGTCCATCCGGGCAGCGATGGCGAATCCTGTTACGAGCTTGCGGTCGGAATAACGGGATAGTGTGGTAGTCTGGTAGTATGGTAGTGTGGTAGTTAAATTATTAGTTATGAAATGTGTTCATTGTACCTCCTCACTACCATACTACCATACTACCAGACTACCACACTCTAAAAAAAAGTAAACAATGCTAAAAAATTACTTCACAACGGCCTGGCGGAATCTGGTTAAACACAAATTGTATTCAGCCATCAACATCGTAGGGCTGGCAACCGGAATGGCTGCCTGTATCGTGATCATGCTGTTTGTATATTATGAAAGAAGTTTCGATAATATGCACAGCAAAAATATATACCGGCTCAACGAAGTGCAGAAGTTCCCGGGCATGGTGTCTTCCCAAAAAGTAGCTCTCAGCATGTTCCCGATGGGGCCGACATTAAAAAACGATTTTCCGGAGATACTTAAATATACCAGGGTCAGCTGGTGGGAGAAATCATTGTGTAAGTATGGCGATAAACGGATTTATCTGCCTATGACCTTTCGGGTGGATAGTGCATTCCTGGACATTTTTGATTTTCCGCTTAAAGACGGAAATCGCCAGACCGCTCTTTGGAGCCCGCACAGCGCGGTACTTACAGAATCTGCCGCTCATAAATTTTTCGGCTCTGAGAACCCCATGGGAAAAACAATCTTTCAGATCGGGGGAGATACAACAGCCTATACGGTAACCGGCATTCTAAAAGATATTCCCGGTAATTCACAACTACAATTTGACGCCCTGTTTTCATTCAATACCACCTACAAACCGGAGATGATGAAGTGGTGGGGTGGCAACTGGCTGAATACCTATTTCATATTGGCGCCTAATACAAATACCGCCGCGATGGAAAAAAGATTTCCTGACTACCTTAAAAAATATATGACGGCCAACGGAAATGAAGATGGCTGGAAATACTACGAATTGTTTTTGCTTCCATATAAAGATGTTCATTCCAATGCAGCGGAGATTGGTCTGGATTATATTAACTATCAGAAATTTGATAAAAAATACACCAATATTTTTATCGTAATTGCCCTGATCGTTCTGGCCATCGCCTGCATCAATTTTATAAATCTTTCAACTGCAAGGTCCGCCGAAAGAGCAAAAGAAGTTGGGATTCGTAAATCCATCGGCGCGCAGCGATTCCAGCTGGGTATGCAGTTTTTAGGTGAAACGGTTTTGCTTTCCATGATTGCCCTGCTCATCAGCATTCTGCTGGTTGTTTTAGTTCTTCCTTATATTGAAAACCTGAGTCAGCGTAATCTGAAACCCATATTACCGGATCATCCCGGACTTATCCTGGCTATTGTACTCGGAACCGTAGGGGTTGGATTGATTTCAGGACTCTATCCGGCCGTCTACCTGTCATCCTTCCAGCCTTCCAAAGTTTTGAAAGGAAGCGCTCAAACAGGTAATAAAAAATCCGGTTTTCGCAACATTCTGGTAGTCGGGCAATTTGCAGCTGCCATCTTTCTCATAATAGCCACCATTTTTGTATTCCGTCAGTTCACCTATATGCGGGGTCAGGATCCCGGCTTTGTGAGGGACCAGGTAGTGACGATTCCACTGGACGGATTTACCAACAAGACCTTTGATATTCTGAAACAAAAACTCCTGTCGAATTCTCTGGTGTCGGGTGTTACTGCTGCCCAGGATCAACTGGGAAGCCACCTGGACCAGTCGGGCATCCTTTTCATAAATGATGGGCTGAAACGGGATCTTACTTCCACCCGGCTGATCGTGGATCATGATTACCTCAGCCTGTACAAATTGAAACTGGCTTACGGCAAAAATTTTTCTTCTGAAAAGCAGGCCAACGGAAAAGAATACATCATCAATGAAGCCCTGGCCAAAGAGCTCTTAAAAGACAAACCCAAGGCAGATGTTTCTTCCTTACTGGGCAAAACTTTCGGTTTTGATTCAGCAGGTTATATCGTCGGTGTGGTAAAGGACTTTAATTTCAACTCCCTGCATTATAAAATTGAAACCATGTTTTTGTTTAACCAGAAAGACTGGGGATACAGTACGGTTTCAGTAAAAATAAATGGCGCGCGGGCCAGCGAAGCAATCAGTTTTATTGAACAGACCTGGAAGGAAATCAATCCCACAAATCCATTCGAATATGTATTCCTCGACGATCATTTCAAGGAAGTCTACAGAACGGACGCGCAGATCTCGCAGATGGTAGGTGTACTGGCCTTTCTGACAATACTGATATCCTGCCTGGGTTTATTCGGACTGGCTTCCTATTCGGCTGAAAGAAGGATCAAGGAGATCGGCGTTCGCAAAGTGCTGGGCGCTTCGATGACGAGCATCGTCTCGCTGCTGTCGAAGCATTTTATTAAACTGGTGCTGATCGCCAATGCAATTGCCTGGCCGCTGGCCTGGTACTCGGTGAATCACTGGATGGAGGATTATGCTTATCGGGTTCCGATGAGCTGGTGGGTATTCCTGATTGCCGGAGCAGCCGCGCTGATTATCGCCCTGGCAACAGTTAGTCTGCTCGCTATGCGCGCTGCCAGTTCGAATCCCGTGAACAGCTTACGGGCTGAATAGTATATGAGTATAAGAGTATATGAGTATAAGAGTATAAGAGTATAGGGGTATAAGAGTATCTCTTTCCAAATCAGCGTGTTATAATTGTCGCCTCGGGCGGAACGGAATTTGCAATAATATGGGTATAAAATCATACTCATATGCGGGTCATTATAATCCTGGTGTTATCCGTTATCATTTATCCGGCTGCCGGCCTTTGTTTGGGAACGGCTTCACGTACGTATATTGTTACCGACAGCAACTACTTCGGTAATGCCCGGGTATCTTATACCGTCCACGGCAAGAAAACCACCATCAAAAATATATTGCAAACAGATGGGCAAAATATCAAAGCATTGCATTTAAATACCGTAATCCTGATTCCAAAAAAAGGGCTCGTAAGGGTGAACTTTACAAACGCCCTGACCCATGAGGTTTTTGATTTTGTAGTAGCAGATAAAGGCACTACAGTTATTCGGCATTACAAACCTACTATGATCACACAGGAAGAAAAAAAAGCGGCCTATATGTCCGAACAGCTGGTTAATTATTATGCCGACAATTGCACTGTCGTAATCAGCACGGCCGACGACAAACATGTGGTTGGAAAATTTGCCGGACAGTTTATTGCAGATAACGGAGCCCGGATTAATATTAAAGATGGGAATTTTGATATACCCATGAATCAAACGAACTAGAAGGAGTATAAGAGTATAGGAGTATAGGAGTATAAGAGTATAAGAGTATAAGAGTATAGGGGTATAAGAGTGAAGTGATTGAGTTTAGTGAGGAAGTTTCAACACTCCTATACTCTTATACTCCTATACTCTTATACTTGTTAACTTGGCCTCCCGGCCAGCTTACTCTTCCTCCTTCCGTACAACAGATAGATCGAAAGGCCGAGCCCCATCCAGCCGAAAAATACCATCCAGCTTTTGGCTGGTATTTCAATCATGAGATATAAACAAAATAAAACGCCGAGCACGGGAATGATCGAATAGTTCCGGATAAATGTCAGGATGCTGATGATGACAGCAGACAGAAGAAATAAAATAAACAGAATCTCCTGGTAGGATTCTCCGCTCAGATTGGAAAATGCATCCTGGATCCGGTGCCGCACCAACAGCATGAATCCCGCCAGCAGTATGGGTATGAGATATTTTCCATTCAAATATGGAATGCTGAATTTCCCCGGCACACTCACGAGCTTGGGTAAATACAAAACCCCGCCGCACACAAGTACAAAGGCAAACAGGGTTCCGATACTGGTGAGGTCGGTCATCAGTTTATCATCGACGACCAATACGGTCAGACCAACGAAGAGTCCGCTGATGATAGTTGAAAAACCCGGGGTCTTGAACCGCGGACTAATTTTTCCAAATGCCGGTGGCAGCAGTCCGTCGCGGCTCATGCTCATCCAGATTCTGGGCTGACCGATCTGGAATACCAGCAGCACGGAGGTGGATGCGACGACAGCACTGATCGAAATTACAAATCCGACTTTATGCATATTGATCTTATCGAATACATAGGCCAGCGGATCGGCAACAAATTCAAACTCTTTATAATTTACCAGTCCGGTAATGACAAGTGCGGTTATAACATAAATAACGGTACAGATCAGCAGCGAATACATCATTCCCTTCGGAAGATCTTTTTGCGGGTTGGTGCATTCTTCGGCCGTCGTGGAGATCGCATCGAAACCGATATAGGCAAAAAATACCGAAGACACACTCTGCATCACGCCCCCCATGCCTTCGGGAAGAAATGGTTTCCAGTTGCCGGTGGTGCCTGTTGAAAAAATCAGCCAGAACCCGAGCACAGCAATGAAAAGCAGCACGACAAGTTTCAGCGTCACCATGAAATTGGCGCTCTTCCGGCTCTCGTTTATTCCGATATAGGCGAGTGCTGTGATCAGCGCCACAATAATAAATGCCGGCAGGTTGATAATGAATTTGATGCCCCCGAATTCCGGTGCATTCAGAAAAAGCAGGTTTGCCGTTGGTTTGTTGGCTGCCAATGCAGCATCATAAGTAATTTTCGCTGACTGGTAACCGGTAGCCAGCCAGCCCGGAAGGTGGATGCCCATGTTCCGGAGAATATTATTGAAATAGGCGCTCCAGGAAATGGCCACCACGACGTTGCCGATGGCATATTCCAGGATCAGCGCCCAGCCGATGACCCAGGCGATCACTTCTCCAAAACTCACATAGGAATAGGTATAGGCACTACCGGCAACCGGAACGCGCGAAGCAAATTCAGCATAACAAAGTGCCGTAAATCCGCAGGTGATGGCGGTGATCAGAAAAAGAAAGATGACTCCGGGGCCGCCATGATAGGCAGCGGTTCCGATCGTGGAAAAAATGCCGGCGCCGATGACGGCGGCAATGCCCATGAATGTGAGGTCCCGAACGCCGAGTACTTTATTAAGTTTGCAGTCATGCGCATCTCCCAAACCTGCTTCTGAATCCCTGATAATTTTCTCTAACGATTTTCTTCGGAATATGGACATGCGTTAATTTACGAATTTTCAGATTTGAGTGCCTTAAGCTTTACGCCTTACGCCTTACGCCTTACGCCTTAAGCCTTAAGCCTTGCGCCTTCCGCTTTGAGCTTTAGGCCTGCAATGTATTTTTTCAAATTCTCATGAAGGGCTTTACTCAATGGAACCAATGGCAGCCGCACGATGTTTTCAATCAGTCCCAGTTCCGCCAATGCAGCCTTCACTCCCGCCGGATTATTTTCTGCAAATAACAACTCATATCCTTCGATCAGTCCGTCGTTGATTTTTTTTGCTTTTTTCCAGTCGCCTGCCAGTGCGGCACGTACCATATTCGAAAATGCCTGCGGATAAGAGTTGGCCGCCACACTGATCACGCCCTGCATGCCGATGGCAATCTGCGGGAACGCCAGCGCATCATCACCACTCACGACCAGAAAGTCGTTGGGGCGGTCACGCAGGATTTTGGCACACTGCGCCATATCGCCGCCAGCTTCTTTGATACCTGCAATATTGGGATGCTCCGCCAGTCGCAAAACAGTATCGGCGTCTATATTGCGCGCGGTTCTGCCGGGCACATTATATAACAGAACCGGCTTGGGCGATGCCGCTGCAATGGCTTTATAATGCTGATAGAGTCCCTCCTGCGAAGGCTTGCTGTAATACGGACTCGCACTGAGAATGGCAACGGCATGATCTGTCGGTAGTTTTTCAATTTCGCGGATCACTTCGCGTGTGTCGCTTCCGCCGGCGCCGATCACCACAGGAACGCGGTTGTTGACGACTTCAATGGTAAAACGGGAGATGCGGATCTTTTCTTCACGCGAGAGGGTCGGCGTTTCTCCGGTTGTTCCCAGGGTAACGATATATTCGACTCCGCCATCAAGTACGTGTTCGATTACTCGGGCAAGGGCCTTTTCATCAATGTCCATGGATGAATTAAAAGGAGTAACAAGGGCTACGCCCGTGCCGGATAACAGATTGATGAGATCACTCATGGTGTACAGGTGTGGGTTCGTGGATTTCAGGTTCGGGTTCGCCGTGATGAATCAGTTCTGGTTGATCCGGCAGCTCATCCCAGAATCCCATTTTATTGAATTTTTCGATGCGGTGATTAATTCGTTGTTCCGGGCTCAGACTCTGAAGTTCCCGGATGGTTTCGATGATGCGTGGCTTCAGTAGTGAGGCGGCTTCATTATAATCCCAGTGCGCGCCGCCGATCGGCTCGGGAACGATACCGTCGATCAGTCCGAATCCATACATATTATCCGGGGTGAGCCGGAGTTCTTCAGCTGCTTTTTCTTTCTGATCCCAACTGCGCCAGAGTATGGAGCTGCAGTTTTCGGGCGAGATCACCGTGTACCAGGAATTTTCGAGCATGAAGATCTTGTCTCCCACCCCGATGCCCAGTGCGCCGCCGGAGGCACCTTCGCCGATGATCACGACTATAACGGGAACGCGCAACCGAATCATCTCATAGATGTTCCGGGCGATGGCTTCGCCCTGGCCGCGTTCTTCGGCTTCCATGCCGGGAAATGCGCCGGGTGTATCGATCAGTGTAACGATGGGTTTGTTGAATTTTTCAGCCAGCTTCATCAGGCGCAGGGCTTTGCGGTATCCTTCGGGGTTGGCCATACCAAAATTGCGCATCTGGCGCATTTTGGTATTAGTTCCTTTTTGCTGGCCGATGAACATCACGGTTTGTCCGTCGAGCTGGGCGAATCCGCCAACCATGGCCTTATCGTCCTTCACATTTCGGTCTCCGAAGAGTTCGATGAAATTTTCCGACATTTTCTCGATATACTTCATGGTATAGGGCCGGTCGGGATGGCGGCTCAGCTGTACTTTCTGCCAGGGGGTGAGGTGCGCGGTAATGTCCCGGCGCCGTTCGGTAACCTGGTCATAGAGTTTATTGATGGAATCCGAGAGGTCGACCTTGGTTTTTTCAGAGGCCAGACGCAGTTTTTCAATCTCGTCGAACAGATCTTTGATCGGTTTTTCAAAATCCAGGAATTGCCGGTTTTTATCCAGGGGCATAGGCGGGTGATATTGGTGTAAATTTAAGCTAAGCGCAAAATATAGGAAAGTTTAATTCCCGGAGGTTTTTTATGCCTTAGTTGCGGATTTTTAAGCCTTTATAGTGGTTTTAGACGACAGGAGCCGATTACCCCTTTACGGCTGGAAAGTCGGAAGGGCGAATCCAAATTTTCAGGCTTTTACATTCGGGTAATTTGCACAGGTAGACCAGTTGTGGGGTCTTTTCTTCTTTTATATGTATAGCCTGTTTACATATTCCCTGAAGAGGCGATAATATTTTCAGTCGTGCTGTATTACTGACCCGGCCATTTGAATACTCTGAGCCGGTTTGTAATTCCAGATTGTGATCAGCATTTTGACGTACCTGATTTCGGTGTCTTTTTCTAAAGATCCCCGGCTTATGAGGCTTTTGATCGGCCTTTACTAAAGGTTCAATATAAATTTTGTTTAGGGTTTCAACAATGATCTCTGTATCCAATCCCTTCTTGATCATCTTCAGTACTTCACTTGTTAATAAGCGATACATGCTATATTGTTTGCATTCTGCAGGTATCAGTCTGTATAATGAAGCTGCAATAGGCGATGCCTGCTTCATCCGGTTACTGCTTTCGCGAAACCCCTTAAATGCACACTCGGTCTTCACCCGGGCTCCGGTCAGGGAAGTTGTTTTTCTTATAATATTATGACCAAAGTGAGGGGAATAATAAAAATACAGCCCCAATCTCTTGTCGCTGCCGGTAATTACATTATTTGTCAGTCTTTTCGCCATGTTTCGAATAACGTGAACGAAAAAAATCTTCCTGAATTACATATCCCGCCAATTAAGTTTTTCGCGGGAAAAAAGCTGGATGCACGGCGCTTGGAATTCGCTTCTATCCTTGCTAAGATCATGACATAAAGCGCAGTTTTGATTAAGCGCTGGATGTACAGGCGTGCCTTCTTCCTGGATTCTGACTTTTTCTATTTATTTGATTTATAGCAACTTTGGGGAAAAACTGCCCGGAAAGTTTTGATTAAATAAATGGAAATCCGTTATCTTTGCCCTCCTTCGGATGAAAAAACGGAGGAAATAAGAGGATCGGTAGTTCAGTTGGTTAGAATGCTGCCCTGTCACGGCAGAGGTCGCGGGTTCGAGTCCCGTCCGGTCCGCTGAGAGCTGAAACCCACGCCAGTCGTGGGTTTCATCGTTTTATGAGGCGCTCTGTTTATATATGTTAATGTACGGTCCCAAACCAAGTATACTCACTTTATAAGAGAAAAGTATACCCATTTCGATTTTAGACCTTAGTTCCCCGAAAAGAGCATGTTTTATAGATAACAATATGGATTATGTCAAATGATATCATCTCATAAAAAACTGAAATGCATGAGGATTCTCCCTCTCCTTCTTCTACTCACTTCGTGTACCGTACACCCGAAGGATAAGATGAGTGGATTATTGTTGATGGATCCCTACAGGAATGACACCAACTTCGATTTGTTTTATGAGTGTAAACTGGATCCGTCAAAGACTCTTGAACAAAATATTGTTTCTCTCCAAAAAGGGATCGGTGTCCACATAAGTATATTCAGTTCCACAAACCAGTATGGACTCGTCAAAAACTCCAGGATTATGAGAAATCAGGCGATGGCAGAAGATTTTGATGACCATCTCAAAAAAGTACTCGTGATCCCGATTGTCGCTGAGTTAGACCTTAAATGTGCTGAAGACTTTGGAGACACTAAAAAGTTGTACTCCTATCCCGTAAGGTTACTGAATAACACTCTGTTCGAAAACTATCAAAGTAAGATGATTATTCTAAAAAGTTATTCTATAATACCGCTTTCACACTAACAGCTACTCTCATCCACTTCTGATCTCATCCCGGAACCATGCTCCATACAAGGACTTTTCAATAGTAAGCCGCTAATCGGCAATATTTTGAGTGGCTTAGAAAACAACCTGTTAATATATTAAATCAGTTAACAAGGATTATTTAAAAAAACCGCCTTACTCATCATATAGCACGCCGCACATTTGGGACAACTTTGCTTGAACTATGGAATGCCCATGGAAGACGTTAGTAAGTGTTTAGAACATTCAAGTCTAAAATCAACGGCCATTTATGATCGAATCACTCAAGATAGCTACAAAAAAGTATGGAAAAAATTGGAAAGAGTATCTAATTTATGATCTCTCGAATATGAAACAATCATCTTTATTTATGCTTTTTGTATTGTCTTTTTTGGGCTCATTTGCTCAAATTATAAAATTCAAAAATCTTCACGGATGGTGGGAATTAATCGATGATAAAGGAAACGAAATCGCCAATTTTTCAATCAGAGATAGTATAAACCTCTTTGAAATTGGTACAGGAAATATTCAGTCCGATCAAAATTCAATGCCAGGAAAAAA
>Ga0206904_1223_pt1 | contig 12339 bp, 13 predicted proteins | sample Alteio_BWOrgHeat_42_FD_152981 | JGI IMG/M metagenome (GOLD analysis project Ga0206904, IMG submission 152981) | Enriched cells from forest soil in Barre Woods Harvard Forest LTER site, Petersham, Massachusetts, United States -... | ecosystem: Environmental > Terrestrial > Soil > Temperate forest >...
TATGAAAAATATCAGTTTGTTTTTGTTGGTTATGCTGTCAGCGGGTTGTACGCCAAGCAGTAACACATCGGTTAAACTTCCGTATTTCAACACCCCGGATTTCACCCCCACCTGGCCGGCCCAAAATACCATGGAATATCAAAAGCTGCATACCATACCAGCGTTCAGCTTTACCGACCAGTACGGCAAAAGTATCTCCGATCGAACGGTGCGTAACAAGATCTATGTAGCCGATTTCTTTTTCACCCGCTGCGGCAGCATATGCCCCATAATGACTAATAATATGGGCATAGTGGCCCGCACCTTTCTGCACGATAATTCGGTGATGATATTGTCGCACTCGGTAACCCCCGAATTGGATAATGTGGCGGTATTAAAAAACTATGCCATCACAAAACACATCACCAACCCTAACTGGCATTTATTGACCGGTGATAAGCAACTGATCTACGGCATTGCCCGCCGCGGGTACTTTGCCGATAACGCAATAGGTTATGATAAGGATGCAACGCAGTTTTTACATACCGAGAACTTTATATTGGTTGATAAGCATGGGCACATACGTGGTGTGTACAATGGCACGGTAACGTTCGAGGTAGAGAACCTGATCAGGCACATTAAAATTTTAGAACACGAAAGTTGATATCTGGTGCTTATTCGGTATATTGAGCGTATGAAATGGCGCAGCACCTACCTTACCGATTTTATCGCGTTAATGTTCCCGCAGTTGTGCCAGGCTTGTGGTACAAGCCTGTTTGCCGGCGAACAGGTGATCTGCACCGAATGCCATTACGATCTGCCTTATACCAATTTTCACCAACGGCCCGATAATGCTGCAGCAAGGCAATTTTGGGGAAGGCTGCAATTGAACGCCGTATACGTGATGCTTCATTTTGTGAAAGGCGGCATGGTGCAGAACATGGTACACCGCCTTAAATACCGCAACTCGCCAAAAATTGGTAATAAACTTGGCGAACTGGCCGGCAAGCAATTGGCCGAAGCTGATAACTATCGCGATATTGACCTGATCATACCTGTGCCACTGCATCCGCGAAAACTAAAGCAGCGCGGCTATAACCAAAGTGCAAAATTTGCCGAGGGGCTGGCACTCAAGTTGAACAAGCCGGTTGATGTGGTGAACCTTTACCGGCTCAAACATACGGGTACGCAAACTTTAAAGTCGCGCTTTTCGAGGTACGAGAATATGAAGGATGTTTTTGATGTACTCGATACCGAAACACTGGCCGGCAAACATATTTTACTGGTCGACGATATCATTACCACCGGATCTACCATCGAGGCCTGCGCCCAGGCCCTGCTCAAAATACCCGGCGTTAAGATTAGCGTAGCCGCTATCGCATATGCGGAATGATCGGGTGAGTGGTCAATGGCGAGTAGCTTGATGTGCCGATAGTGTAACAAAGCATTAATAAACAAGGCTGGCTGAGATAGGAAAGGCCTATTTTGGAGACACGAAAGACCTGCAATAAATTGGCCGATAAAGCTTAAATTAGCTCGCATGAATGAAGAGATCGAACATTATACTTTTATAAAAGAAGATACCGGCCGCTGGTATATCGACCTGCCGGAATGGCCCGGTAGTAAAGCCGAATTAGAAATGGTTGAGGGTGCCGACACCATGCTTGATCATGTTGGCGAGGGTAATGACCTCGTTGAACTTCAACTATCAGAAACGCCGTTCGATGGGGCTTATGCACTTAAACTCACCAAAGATCTTTCGGATGAGATCGGTGGCGGTATGTATCTTCTGGAAAGTTACAATAACGTTGTTTTAAACCAGGAAATGTGGCTTTGCCAGGTTACCGAATACGTGTTTGGCCATTTGCCGCCGGTTATCTTTTTTAAAAAGATCGCCTGATCATGCGTTAAACACGCTTAACGCCTTTTCTATCCGGGCTACGGTTTCAGTTTTGCCAAGCAGCGCGGCGATATCGAAAACGTGCGGACCGAACTTACCGCCTACCAGCATAATGCGGAAAGGCAGCATCACATCGCCAATTTTAAAGCCTTTTTCGTCGCAGAGGTATTTGAATAGGATCTCCAACTGCATAGGTTCCCAAACTTCGGCCTCGTCAAATTTGGCGATCAGCTCGCTAAAGAAAAGGGTTTTGGCATCTGTCCATTTTGGCAACACAGCGTTCAGATCGTACTGTGCAGGCGCTTCAAAAAAGTAAACCGACTGTGCATAAAAGTCGTTCAGCAAAGTGCAGCGGTCCTTAACCGCGTTGATCACTTTGATCAGGTATTCATCATCGGTAACAGTAATAGCATGGCGGTCTAAAACTCCTTTAACACTCACCACTAACTGCTCACTACTCACTTTTTTTATCCACTCGGCATTGTACCATTTGGCTTTCTCAAAATCGAATTTCGCGCCCGCTTTACTTACGCGTTCTATCGAGAAATTCGCGATCAGTTCGTCTAAAGTAAATATCTCCTGCTCGGTGCCGCTGTTCCAGCCCAGCATGGCCAGCAGGTTCAAAAAGGCTTCAGGCAAAAAGCCGATCTCGCGGAAACCCGGGGTCAGTTCGCCGCTCTTTTCGTCGAACCAGTCCATAGCATACACCGGGAAACCAAATTTAGCACCATCGCGTTTGCTTAGCTTGCCATGCCCATCGGGTTTTAATATCAGAGGCAAATGCGCCCATTGCGGCATGTGGGCTTCCCAGCCCAGGTACTTCCACAACAGCAAATGCACCGGTGCCGATGGCAGCCACTCTTCGCCGCGGAATGCGTGGGTGATCTTCATCAAAAAATCATCCACCACTACGGCCAGGTGGTAAGTAGGCATCCCGTCGGCTTTCAGCAAAACCTTATCGTCAACCTGATTGGTATCAAAGCTCACATCGCCGCGGATCATATCGTGAAAACGCACACTCTCATCCGAAGGCATTTTAATGCGGATAACATGCGGCGTGCCGTTATCCAGCATTAGGTCAACATCGTGCTCGCTTAAGCTGAGCGAGTTGCGCAGCTGGCCGCGGTACAGGTGCCCGTACTGAAAGTTAGGTATCTCTTTGCGGTTCTTGTCCAGTTCCTCGGGGGTATCGAAAGCGTAATAGGCATGGCCTTGTGCTACCAAACGCTCGGCATATTCGCGGTAAAGCGCTTTGCGTTCGCTTTGGCGGTATGGCGCGTATTGGCCGCCAATACCGGGGCCTTCGTCGGGGTTCAGGCCGCACCATTTAAGGCAATCCAAAATGTACTGTTCGGCGCCTTCAACATAGCGGCTTTGGTCGGTATCTTCGATACGCAACACAAAAGTGCCATTATGCTTTTTAGCGAACAGGTAATTGAACAATACGGTACGCACACCACCTAAGTGTAAACCACCGGTTGGACTTGGCGCAAAACGAACACGGACTTTTGGATCGGACATGCCGCAAAGGTAATATTTTGAGTGCGGATGACGGAAGCTAGATGGCGGATTTTTGAATGATCACTTAAAAACAACATTTTGGATGATAATTCGTTTTCTGTCGTCTGTCATCGGCTTCTGTATCCATCCTTTAAAATGTAAAATGAAATATCGTAATTTGACTAACCGATGAATCCCTACGAACGAAAACGCCGCTGGAAATATTTACTGCTTGCCTTTGCCATTGTTATTGCCTTGGGATCGGTATTCTACACCAGTTACCTGGTGAAAGGTATCGCCAAAGCCGAACATACCCGCGCACAATTGTGGGCGTCGGCCATTAAAGCATCGCAGGAAGCTGATGATAACGATTCTTTCAATTTTATAGCCAGCGTTCGCGATAGCTTGTTTGTACCTGCCATTGTGGTAGATGAAAAAGGCGACATTATCACTACGCGAGGGCTAGACAGTACCCGTACGTTTATACCACCCCCTATTGGTGTTAAGCCCAATAAAAAGGCGCCAAAGTACGACCCACCCTATTATCAGGCGCAAGTGGAATACATGCAAAGCCAGCACGACCCCATTCGCATAAATCTGTTCAGCGGGCAGTACTGGCTGGTTTATTACCAGGATTCGGCGTTGCTCACACAGCTCAAAGTATTCCCATACATACAACTCACGGTTATCGCGGTATTTTTACTGATCGCATACACGGCTTTCAGTTCGGCGCGCAAGTCGGAACAGAACCAGGTGTGGGTCGGTCTGGCTAAAGAAACGGCGCACCAGTTGGGTACGCCCATATCGTCGCTCATGGCATGGATAGAGCTGATGAAGGATAAGTTCGACGCTGAGGACGACCCGCTCATCGGCGAGATGGAGAACGATGTAAAACGTTTGGAGATCGTTGCCGACCGTTTTTCTAAAATAGGTTCAAAACCAAAACTGGAGGATCACTCGGTTTACGAGGTAGTGAAGGAATATGTAGACTATTTTAAGGTCCGCGTAAGCAACAAGATACACTTTGAAGTTAACGGCGACCCTAAACTACAGGCCGCGCTCAACGTACCGCTTTTTGCCTGGGTATTGGAAAACCTGCTGAAGAACGCCATCAACGCTATCGACGAAACGGGCAGCATCCATGTAGAGATCGGCACACAAACCGCCAAAAAATTGGTGTACATTGATGTTACCGATACAGGCAAGGGCATCCCACGCTCAAAATTCGCAACCGTTTTTCAACCCGGCTATACCACCCGCAAGCGCGGCTGGGGCCTTGGCCTTTCGCTCACCAAGCGTATGGTAGAGAATTATCACAACGGGCAGATATTTGTAAAAGACTCCGAACTGGGCAAAGGCACAACTTTCCGCATCACGTTAAAAAACCAGACCAACCATGAGCAAGCCACAACCTGAAGAATATGTACCTTTTTACGCCACTTACATCAATAAAATAGGCGATGGCGATATCATAGATATCCTGACAAAGCAGCATACCGAGGTGGACGCCTTGTTGAAAGCCATACCCGCCGGTAAAGCATTATACGCTTACGCGGAAGGCAAATGGACCATCAAACAGGTTATCGGTCACCTGATAGACACCGAACGTATTATGGCTTACCGCCTGTTACGCTTTGCGCGGAATGACAGCAGCGCGTTAATGGGCTTTGAGCAGGACGATTATATTACCCACTCTCATTTTAACGAGATGGATATGCACGACCTTATTGACGAACTTTTTTATATACGTAAGGCAAACCTGTACCTGTTCAAAAGCTTGAACGCCGAAGAGAAAACACGCGGCGGACTGGCCAATGGCAACCCGGTAACGGTAAACGCCTTGTTGTACATTATTGCCGGGCATATCGACCATCACATCCAAATTTTAAAGGAGCGTTATTTATGAGCAAGATATGGTATGGCGATCCGGCGCCTGGTGATATCAACAACCGGCATAAAGAGCATATAGGCGCACTATTGGGTATCGAATTTACCGAGATAGGCGACGACTTTATCAAGGGCCGCATGCCTGTTGATGCACGCACCCATCAGCCAATGGGTATTCTGCATGGCGGTGCATCGGTAGTACTGGCCGAAAGCCTGGGTAGTATAGCTTCCACCTTAATTATCAATACCGAAAAATACATGGCGGTAGGTATCGAGGTTAATGCCAGTCATTTGCGCCCGGTTAGATCGGGGTATGTTACGGGTGTCTGTACCCCTGTTCGCATTGGTGGCAAGGTGCATGTGTGGGATATCAAGTTGTATGATGATGACTGCAAAATGAACTGCATCTGCCGGTTAACGGTAGCTATTGTTCCTGTCAGCCAATAGTTCATGGATCATAGTTCATGGTAAGAAAGGATGAGCGGGCTGCCTAAAGCTATGAACCATCATCCATGAACCATGAACTAAATTATTCCTTATCTATCGTTTCTTTCTTCTCTATCAGATATGATATGAACAGGCCCAGCCCGCCGAACAGACCGATCATTGAAAAGTAAATGGCCGGGTTATCACTATCGCCGCTATGGTTAAGTGCGGTCATCATGGTACGATCAAGTATATTTGCCAGGAAGAGGCCAAAACCTGCACCCATTAATAAAAAGGCCCATTTTAAATAGCGTAAGTGTGATGATGATTGTGCTTTATAAGCCCGTGGGTCCATACCGCGCTCTATCATGGCCATCTTCTCGCGCTTATGTAAATATACAATACTGAAGATGAGGGCAAAAAATCCCAACGATACAATAATGATCATCGGGAATACTAAATCATGACTATTCATAATATGTAAATTTAAATGTTAGTTCTTAATGTTGTTAATTAATTATTGATGTATTTGTGAGTTATGACTACACCTTTTTTAATGAGGTTACAGGCAGGCTGAATTATTTTAGAAAGGGATATTGAATGTCAAATTTGGGATGTTCAATTTCGAATTTAAAAAAGCAAGACGTCTTTCCCTCTCGTTACTTAGTGCCTTAATGGCGAAACAATACTCTCCTTATATATACTTTCACTATTTTTACATTCACCTGTAACCACACTACCGGTTTCGGCGTCAGAGGGTGTAATTGATGCAAAGCAAGTTTACAGATACAGAACTGATAGCCCGATCGATAGCGGGGAACCAGGCGGCTTATGCCGATCTGATCAGGCGCCACCAGCGTTATGTTTTTACGCTGGCGCTTCGCTTCGCCAAGAACCGTGAGGATGCCGAAGAGATAGCGCAGGACTGCTTTGTTAAGGCTTACCGCGCTTTGTCAAGCTTCAACGGCGAATCGAAATTCAGTACCTGGCTGTATAGTATAGTTTATACTACAGCTATGACACATTTGCGCAAAAAGCGGGTAAATACCACTTCGATCGACGATGAAGGAACTTTCATTCAATTAGAAAGCCAGTCGGCGGGACTTGAGAACAATAGCGCCGAGCAGAGGTCGCGGTCGTATTATTTGAACCAGGCCATCGAACAATTATTACCTGATGACGCGATGATCATCACGCTGTTCTATAAGGGCGAGCAATCGCTCGAAGAGATCGCGCAAACCATGGGTTTGGAAGCAAATACCGTTAAGGTAAAACTATTCCGTGCGCGGCAGCGTTTAAAAGAACGGTTGGAGCGTACATTAAAGCACGAAGTAAACGAATTGATATGAACGAGATAGAAGAAAAACTTTGGAACTATATTGATGGCAACGGCACCTCCGAAGAGCGCCGCACCATTGATATGCTGATCGCTACCGACGAAGTTTACAAACGTAAATATAACGAGCTACTACAGCTTAACGCCGAGTTTGCCAACATGGAGCTTGACGAGCCATCGATGGCGTTCACTTATAACGTGATGGAGACCATCCGTACCGAGAACGCTCTAAAACCCTTAAAGGCTGCTATTAACACACGCATTATCTGGGGTATAGGCGCCTTTTTTATCGTCACCATTTCAGCCTTGCTGGTCTTTGTGCTGTCGGGCATTAACTGGAATGCCGGGCATGGCAATAGCAGCCTTGATCTCAACCTACAGGTACCGCACATTGAAAATTATATGAACGGAACAGTATTGAAGGTTTTTATATTGTTCGATATTGTACTGGCCTTGTTCATTGGCGATGGCTATCTGCGTAAAAAACTGAACAGCAAACAGGCTCAATAACTATACACTGTATCCCAAAGGGAACAATTGTTTAGTACAGTAAACATAAAAATACACACAAAAACACCTTTGCAACGCCATTTTATTTTTGGTACAGATATTGTACTAACCAATTACGAACCGGTAAACTTACTGGTTTAATTGTGATAAGGTTTAGGTTGAAAGTCCCCCGGAGCAAGTCTGGGGGGCTTTTTATTTTTATACCTCCCAGGCCCTCAATTTGTCTGCTTAACTTCTTTTCACACATTGCAATTCTCTTAAATTGAGTAATTTAGCATCCAATAATAATTACTTAAAAACCATTATTTAACCAATAAACTATTGCCATGAAAAAGATCACCTACTTTTTATTAGCTGCATTTGCTATTTGCAGTATGTTTACGGCACAAGCCCAGGGACTTAAGATACCACAGGCAAGTTCAACACAAACCATAACGCAGGATCTTGGCCTGGGTAAGATCACCCTTGTCTACTCGCGTCCGAACGCAAAGGGGCGCGTAATGCTGGGCAAGCAAGAACCTTATGGCACTGTTTGGCGCACAGGTGCTAATAGTGCCACCACCATTACTTTTACCGATGACGTGACCATTGAAGGTAACAAAGTACCGGCAGGCACTTATGGACTGTTCAGCATCCCCGACCCTAAAGAGTGGACCATCATCCTGAGCAAAACCAGCAAAACATGGGGCGCTTACAGCTACAAGCAGGAAGACGACTTTTTACGCTTCAAGGTAAAGGCCTGGAATGTAAAAGAACCTGTAGAAACCTTCGCCATGCAGTTTGAGAATGTAATGCCAACAACGGCCGACCTGCACCTGGCATGGGAACATACTGCTTTAAGCTTCCACATTACTACCGATGTTGATGCGCGTGTAATGGCCAGCATTGATGAGGCTATGAAAGGCGAAAAGAAGCCATATTTCGCGGCTGCACAATATTATTATTATAATGATAAAGACATGACCAAAGCTTTGGAGTGGATAACCGAAGTTGAAAAAACGCAACCGAAGTCGCCAGCTGTAAAGGTTTGGAAGGCCCGTATCCTGTTAAAGAAAGGCGATAAACAAGCTGCCTTAGCCACCGCTCAAGAGGGCGTACAACTGGCCCAGGCCGCCAAAGACGGTGAATACGAACGCCTGAATGCTGCTGTTGTAGCACAGGCGAAATAGTTCGGCCCATAGTTGATAGTTCATAGCCATGCTATCATTAATATGAAGCGATCCCATCCTTTTTGTTTGGGGTTGCTTCTTCGTTACGATAGCCCCGGAATATATTTCACTGAAAAACAACGCATTAAAAAAAATGTAAAAAAAAATTTGACAAAACCGCTTTCACTTCTATATTTGCAGTCCCAAAACGAACGAGGGAGTTTAGCTCAGCTGGTTCAGAGCATCTGCCTTACAAGCAGAGGGTCACTGGTTCGAACCCAGTAACTCCCACACGAAGCCTAACAGAAATGTTAGGCTTTATTGTTATCTTCAAGTATGTATTTCGTTTACATCCTATATTCCATCACTAAAAACAAATATTATGTTGGTTCAACAAGCGATCTCGACGAACGGATAAAAAAGCACAACACTGATCATCGAGGTTTTACAGGGGGCGCATTAGATTGGGTGATAAAATTCGTCGAAGAGTATCCTGATAGACCAGGAGCCTTAAAACGAGAGAAACAGATCAAAGCTTGGAAGAGCCGAAAAATGATAGAGAAACTTATTATTGGAGCTTAGCTCAGCAGGTTCATAGCATCCCGATTTTACATCGGGAGTGGTCACTGGTTCGAACCCAGTAACTCCCACACGAAGCCTAACAGAAATGTTAGGCTTTTTTTATGCCCTCAAATTTAGCTCAATTACTTCAAAGCATCCTTTTTAACTTTTAAATAAAAATCAAAATAATTCGATACGTTATCCGATCTTTTTGTTTAATTTTAATATACTCATTGTCAGCGGATACCAATTGATCCGAATAGACCTTGGATCAGGAAACCTTTTTTACCGGTGAGTTGTTATCCTAATACCAATTATATCAGTTTTTTAACATAATAAACTATCACTTATGAGCCAGATCACTGAAATAAAATGTCCTGTTTGTGGAAAATGGAGCAGCTGGACGGATAAAACAGCCGAAAAATGTCCGCATTGCAATGCACAATTTGAGCCGGGTCGCCTGCAGTATGCCAGGGAAAAAAAATTAAACGATGAGCGGGCCCTAAAAGACAGTTATCTGCTTATAAACGATTCGGATGACACTATTGTAGAAATGTCAAAAGAATTTCTGAACTTTTTGAGGTGGACCACCTTTTATGGCATGACGATAATCTATATCATTATCGCTGCCATGATAATCATATTTGGGTTGATCATGCTTTAAAACCTGATGACTCCCACACCAAGCCTGATAGCAATGTCAGGCTTTTTTTATGCGCTGGCAAAACACCACGATATTACAAGCATTGGTTAACAAATTACTGCATCAACCGCCTCATCAAAAATACCGTGTTTTCACGGTGGAAAACATTGGTTCATAGGCGTTAGCTTTGTCTCACTCCCCTTCAATAGCTATCACCAATAATCCTAAAAACCATGAACCATTTGCAAAGATCGCAGCATGCGGCGCTCGTTGACCTTCACAGTAAGATCGAAGGCGCGCTGGCAAAAGTAAAAGACTCAACAAAAGAAGCGGCCGAACAAGCGCTTAGCCATTTTAGATCGCCACACAGCGAGTCGATAGTGCCTTTTACAGGATACTATTCCATGAGTGCCGCCAATGGGGCTTTCCTGTCTATCGATACCACAGAGACCTATTACAAACTCACCCAAAAGATCACCATCAGCACTTCTTCGGTCACGGTATCGGTGTCAATGGATGGAGTTAGCTCAAAAACCTACCCCTTAGACTCAACCACCACATTTGACGGCCACACGCTGACCATCCCTAACGTGCTTACCATCACATTGACCCGAGAGTATGATCAAGGCCGGCTGGTGAGATTTTCGGGCGTGGTAAACAAGGTGAATGTAACAGGGTATACTTTGTTCAACCCAATTGCACTATCCACTTTTAACGGCCAGTATGCTACACCTGCGGCCCCTGCCAAAAAGATACTATCCATCAACGACTCAGCCACTATCCCGTTCAACTCGAGCGTCTCTTTCGATTCCGGTTCGGGGCTCACTCAGCTAAAACTTTACACCTTTGTACCGCTGATGTTCGTGCTCACCTTTAACGATCCTGTTTCTAAAGCAAGTTACCTGATCATGATGGGTACAGCCGGCGCCAAAGGGCTGGCATGTTTTATTGAACAAGGCGCCGGAGGCGAATATGCCTTCACCATCCCGACCGCATAAACCAGGCTATTACTGATCAATATCCTCACAAGCCTGGCAATTATGCCGGGCTTTTTTATGCTTTCATTCTATTACCGAAACCCCGTTGGCATCCGTGGTCAATACCTCGCTCATGTAGTTAAAAAAGGGGCGCATCTTCCGAAATACGTCATTCGCATTTTCTAGAAAGTCAGGGCTGCATACTTCCGCATCGGTGAACGGGCGTTTGAACAGGAATTGCTTATGCCGCAGCAGATCCACCGCCGGGTGGTCTTTAGCGTAACCCCTGGGCGCCGAACTTAGCTGCTCCCCTATCATACCGCCGAAGGTTTGGATCAATGTCTTATCGGCAAGCATATCGCGCCAGGTCGGGTAATTCAGGTCGATATCCTGCCTGATGCGTTTTATATCGTCGGTTTCCGGACCAAAAAAACCTCCGGCCAGGAACGAGTTACCCGGTTCGAGGCGAAAATAATAGCCGCCACGCAGTTTCTTTGTGGCCCGTTTGAACGACCCGCTCCAATGGTTATTGTAAGGCGTTTTCTCTTTCGCAAAGCGTACATCCTTATAGATCCTGTATAGGCTTTTTTTACCCGATGCGGTCTCTATGGTATCGTGCTTATTCATCTCAGCCAGCAAGGCATCCGCGAAAGCGATCAGGTTCTCGTGCGCCGCGGTATACCGGTCTTTATGGGTATTGAACCAATCGCGGTTATTGTTCTGTTTCAGATCAGCTAAAAAGCCGAGGGTGTCTTTATTAATGATGCCTGCTGCCATTGGGATGATATTTTGATCGTTAGCCTTATCTCCACCGTATCGCCAGATACTTACACGGCGTATCGCCGATATTACTGAGGCCATGCATCTCGTTGCTGTTCATCAAATAGATATCTCCCGCTGTGCCTTTATACGTTTTACCATCAATGGTCATTTCGGTATCGCCTTCAAGCATAATGATCAACTCGCTGTCGATATGCGAATGCGGCGCGTGACTTGGCCCTTTGCCTTTCAATTCGGTCAGGTGCATTTCAAAACTCTCCAGCATGGCTGTAGGTCGCTCAAAATACTTGATACCACCACCCTTGGCCGAAGGAACGAATTTAAGCGAGTCGGCATTCAACATCAGCGGACCGCCTGCTTTGGCCGAGCGATCCATATCCATTGGCTTTTTAGCGCGGAACATGATCACGTAATAGGTGACCGGGCCATTGCCCACGTTCTCCAGGGTCTGCATTTCGTGCGGGGGGATCAGGATGATGCTGCCCTTGCCCAAAACGCTGCTCTTGGCGCCCATGGTGAACTTCAGCGTACCTTCTTTAACAAAGATCAGCTCCTCGATATCAGTTTGCGCATGCGGCGGCCGGGGCAACGCACCCTTGAACTGCGTGCTTGCGTGGATCTCGAAGTACTCAAATTCGGAAGTAGTACCTTCCATAAATTTGCGGCCCTCACGGTCGGCGCTTTTTGTTACG
>Ga0206904_1226_pt1 | contig 12219 bp, 11 predicted proteins | sample Alteio_BWOrgHeat_42_FD_152981 | JGI IMG/M metagenome (GOLD analysis project Ga0206904, IMG submission 152981) | Enriched cells from forest soil in Barre Woods Harvard Forest LTER site, Petersham, Massachusetts, United States -... | ecosystem: Environmental > Terrestrial > Soil > Temperate forest >...
CGTTCCGCTGATCCAGTTTTTGCAGCACATTCATGGTAAACGCAGCGCTGCGGCTTCCGCCGCCACTGGTATTGATAATGAGCATCAGGGGCTTCGCTTCCTTTTGCTTTTTCTTCCAGTTTTCCAGTATCTGAATCATATTGGCTTTATCGGCCGCCACTTTATCGTAGGAACACATATCCAGCAAATGATCGCGGTTATATGCCGGCCTTTCAGATCGGTTGGTATAGTTCAGACCATAAGCTTTATTAGTCGGATCAATCACTTCATACCGGTACAGAATATTCAAAACGAAAAAAAGCAACACCAGAAAGGGAATGCTCCAGCTTTCCATGAAATAGGAGAATGCACCGGAAACAGATAGTAATATGGAAAAGAAGAGAAATATACTCGCAGCGGCAGGCAGCTGAAAAGCCGGCGTATCCAGAAAAAATCCAATGAAGAACAAAAACAAAAATGCTATGAATATCGAGAGGATGGCCGCAAAATGGTGCCGGCTGAATATCCGCTCAATAAATTCCTTGCTGTAATGCGAAACATCCCGCACCTGTTTGATCGTGAAGGGTCCGTTCATATACCATAGCACGCGGATCAGGCGGCTGTTGTTCACCTGAACATCTTTTGATTTGAACTGCGACTTGAATAATTTCGGATTGGCGATCAGCGGCGTCATCTGGCGCTTGATGGTGCGGTCGGCTTCAAAAAAATACAGGAGCGAAAGTCCGATCACCAGGAAAAAACCGGTTAAGAATCCGGCGATCAGCCATGCAATCTCGCTGTTGGTCATCAGCTCCTTCGAGCTGTCAAATTCGATGGCCTTGAAAAAATAAAAAATTAAAAGGCTGCCCGGCAGTATAAAATTATTGGTGCAGTATTTCAGGAAGGGCCGCGTAGTGGTAGCGAGAAAACGGAAATGGCGGCTGTAAAGAATAAAAGTGGTCACATTCCAGCACATGATAAAGGCTCCGGCGGCGGCACCGACAATAGCGCCACTGAGGGCATTGACATTATCCAGGTATTCGGGAGCCAGGAAAAGCGCATCGGCTCCGAAGGAATGCATAAACCCGCCGTGAATAGTTGAAAACAGGATTACCCAGAAAAGCAGGAGAAGCTGGTACTTTTTCAGGTAGAGTAATATCAGCTGAACGGGGAAAGAATAATATACTGCTTTCAGGTATCTTATCATGCCGGCACGATCTAAAGGAAAGTTAGGTGAAAAATAAACCCGCCATCATACTGCGGATACCTTCCTAACGGAAAGACTCCCTTAAAATTACTTCGCAACCGGCCTTAACACATAGATCGCATAAATCAGGCTGAAAAGCAACAACATCCCGTTGAGCTGGTGCAATAAAGCCACCCAGTCGAAGGCAACCCAGCGGTTGGCCCGGATGCCGGGACTGGTGGCCAGCGTCAGGATGCCCAGCAGGATCTGAAACAAAACCAGTCCCAACGGCAATAAAAGGCGGGTACGCTGACTGCGGATGATGCCGGATTGAAAAAGCCGGAGCGTCCAGAGTATAACACACAGTAATATGAGATAGGCCAGATTCCGGTGTATAAAATGAATCATGATCTTGTTCCCGATAAAATTGAGCAGCAAGGGTGATTCCCGGAACAGGCTGGCAGGGATCCAGTCTCCGTTGATAAGCGGCCAGGTGGGTGCCACGGCAGCAGCCTTATTGCCGGCCATTAGCGAACCGTACAGCAACTGTAAAAAGACCAGGACCAGTATTCCGACCGAAAAACGACGGATGCCACGGGCATTACGGATACGTGATACGGGAAATAAAAGTTTTAAAGAAAACCAGAATGCATACGAGATGAGTCCGATCGCAAATATAAAATGGAGGGCGAGCCGCGTGGGCTTTACATAAATCGCATCCCCTGTTAAACCACTGGCTACCATGATCCATCCGATGGCTGCCTGCATCAGACCAAGAAAGAACAAAATGAGCAGGGGCGTGATCATCTCACTCTTCAATTTTCTCTTATACAGAAGTAAAATAAACCCGATTAGAAAAACCACACCTACCAGCCTGGCCCAGAGCCGGTGCAGCCATTCCCAGAAAAAAATAAACTGGAAATCGGATAACGTAAAATCCGCATTCAGTAAATGAAACTGGGGGGTTTGTTTATACTTATCAAATTCCGCCGACCACTGCTCGGCATTATGTGGCGGGATTACACCGGCCACGATATTCCATTCCGTAATGGAAAGGCCGGATCCCGTCAGGCGGGTGATACCTCCGAGCAAAACCTGTATAAATAACATTCCCGTGCCGGCCAGAACCCAATAGGCAACCATCCGGTTGGCGGATCTTGTTTTCCAGAGAACCATACTCAAAAATAATTCATCCACGGCCGCTGTAGATAACTATTTCGCATTAATTCTTAATAAAGTGATCCATTACTTTATTTTTGATGAAAGAAATAATTTGCTGAAAGCATTTCATCATTTCCATTTGCGTGAAGCCGGCTGCGATGAAGCGGGCCGCGGATGTTATGCCGGACCCGTTTTCGCTGCGGCCGTAATTTTACCTAAGGACTTCCATCATCCCCTGCTTAACGATTCCAAACAGGTGGCTCCGGAGATCCGGATTGAGCTCAGAACCTTTATTGAAGCCCATGCGCTGGACTATGCCGTGGAGCAGGTGAGCAATGAAGAAATTGATGAAATCAATATCCTGAAGGCCTCGTTCAAGGCAATGCATCTGGCAATCGCCAAACTGAAAAATAAGCCGGAATTTTTACTGATCGACGGACATATGTTTTATAAGTATAAAAGAATTCCGCATCAGTGCGTAATCAAGGGCGACGGAATTTATGCATCCATCGCAGCGGCGAGCATCCTGGCGAAAACATACCGGGATGAATATATGCGGCGGCTGCATTACGAATTCCCGCACTATGGCTGGTTTAATAATAAGGGTTATGGAACGGCCGAGCACCGACGGGGCATCGAATCGCATGGCCTCTGTCCCTATCATCGTAAAAGTTTTAACATCCTCTCGAACCAGCTCGACATTTTTGCAAATGAACAAACCATTACTGAATGATTTCATTCCCGGAGAATCTTGTTCTAGAAAATGATCATGCCCTGCTGAGACCGCTGCAAAATGAGGATCTTGATTTCCTTTTACCATTCTCGCTACAGGAACCTGAAATATGGACCTATTCTGCCAGCAGTCCGGCGGGCGAAGTGGGCATGACAGAATATATTGCCTACGCTGTGGAACAACGGAATTTAAAAACAGAATATCCCTTTATCGTTTTCGATAAAAAACAGAAATCTTATGCCGGCAGCACCCGGTTTTATGATATACGGATTCCTTTTTCGACAACACAGCTTGGTTTTACCTGGTATGGGAAAAAATTCCAGCGCACGGGTCTTAACCGCAACTGCAAATTGTTAATGTTAAGTTATGCGTTTGAAACCTGGGGCATGGAAAGAGTGGAATTCCGTGCCGATGTGAATAATCACCGGTCAGTCACTGCTATGAAGGATATCGGTTGTACGGTGGAAGGGATCATGCGGAACAACATGCCAACGGCCACGGGTAGCCGCCGCGACTCAATCGTTCTTTCTATACTGAAGGATGAATGGTTTGATTCTGTTAAGGAGAACCTGATTAAAAAGATCAATGAGCGATGACGGTTGGCGGTTGGCGGTTGGCGGTTGACGGTTGACGGTTGGCGGTTGATCCCGCTGTGCGGGAACCGATGACCGTACTCCCATACTCCCACACTCCCATACTTGCCTCAGTCTTCTTCCCACACGCCGGCGCCCTTGCGGAGCACCACGGCTTCGCCGGATGTATAGTCAATGATCGTGGAGGGAATCATGTTACCAAGCCCGCCGTCAACCACGATATCCACCTGGTTTTTGAACTGTTCATAAATAATTTCAGGGTCCGTATATTCTTCCACCAGTTCTCCCGGCAATGAAGTACTCAACACCGGATGTCCCAGTTTTCGAACGATCGTTCGCGCAATCAGATTATCCGGAACACGCAGCCCGATACTGTTTTTCCGGCTCTTCAATATCTTCGGCACCTCCTTACTAGCGGGTAAAATAAATGTATAAGGACCGGGCAGATGATTCCTTAAAACCCGGTATAAGGGAGTGGAAATACTCTTGGTATAACTGCTCAGATCACTTAAATCATAACAAACAAAAGAAAGCTGGGCCTTGGCCGGATCAATCTGCTTGATCCGGCAGATCCGTTCAATGGCCTTATGCTGAAAGATGTCGCAGCCCAGACCGTAAATGGTATCCGTGGGGTAAATAATGATCCCGCCGGACAAAAGGCAGTCTGTAATGGTGTTAATATTTCTCTCCTGCGGATTATCGGGATGAACTGTAAGAAACATGACACAATGTAAGAACGCAATCCCGCAACTTTAACTCCTTTAAGGTGTTTACTGTAATTTTATATAAATTCTCATTATGCAGTTAAGGTCGGTCGACCGTGTGGAAACTATTTCCCCGGAGGATTTTAGAAAAAACTATTATACTCCGCTGAAACCGCTCGTGATTAAAGGGCTCGCCAAAAAGTGGCCCGCCTACACTAAATGGAACTGGGATTTTTTTAAGGCCATCGTCGGGGATGTGGAAGTCGGCGTTTACAACAATGTTAAAAGTGACGCCTATACACCCATTAATACAGCCGACGATTACATGACATTCGGAGAATATATCGACATGATCCGCCAGGGACCGGCGCCATGGCGGATTTTTCTTTTTAATTTATTTGAACACGCACCATCGATAATCCAGGACTTCAGCTGGCCGGATCAATATTGCCGGGGCTTCGTTAAAAAATTCCCGATGTTATTCACGGGTGGTCAGGGCTCTGTTACGCATATGCATTTTGACATTGATCTCTCGCATATTTTTCATACCCAGTTTATGGGCAGGAAACGCATTCTTCTTTTTCCGCATGGGGAACAACACAAGCTGTACCGGAAACCATGGGAGGTTTTAAGTATGGTGAATTTTGAAAAATATTATGATAGTGATAAAAGTAAACTGGACTATGACCGTTTCCCCGCATTGCGACTGGCTAAGGGTTACGAGCTGATCCTCGATCATGGTGAAACGCTGTTTATGCCTGCCGGTTACTGGCACCATATGGAATATATCGACAGTGGATTTGCGATGAGTCTGCGCTCCATGCAGCCGGGTATCAGCGGAAAAATAAAGGGCGCCTGGAATCTCTTCGGCATGCGCCATCTCGATACACTCATGAAAAAAACAGCGCCCGCCTGGTGGTATAATTATAAGAAGGAGAAAACATTTGCGGAAGCCAGTAAGGAGTTGACTTTTGAATGATGACGGACGATTGGAGGTTGGCGGTTGGCGGTTGGCGGTAGAACGTGGATCGTGTATCCCACTAACACACTACCACAGTACCAAACTACCACACTAAGAAATAGTCCAAGTCTCTCTTCCACTCAACAGCTTATTAAGATTTCCTTTGCCTTTAGTGCGGATCGTTTCTTCGATCTGCATGTTCAGCAAATCTTCGTAGCAGGCGCGCTGGTTTTGATAGAATACACCAAACGGCCGGGGGAAATGAGATTCGGGTCCGGGATCGTCGAAGAGACGCACGAGCGACTGGGCCTTGTACAGATCCGTTTCATCATGGATCCATAAATCATCTGCAGAATATCCGTTTCCAATTTCCACCACTACGGGCTTAAGACCGTCGAGACGGATTCCTTTATTTTGCTGTGCTCCGAAAACCAGGGGCTTTCCATGTTCCAGGAAAATGGTTTCGGAAGGTTTTGAACCCTTCTCGGTAAATATTTCAAATGCACCGTCATTAAAGATGTTGCAGTTCTGATAGATTTCCAGGAACGAAGAACCGCGGTGTTGGTGGCTGCGCATCAGCATTTGCTGCAGATGCTTCGGATCCCGGTCCATACTCCGCGCAATAAAACTCGCATCCGCACCGAGCGCCAGGGCCAGCGGATTAAACGGATGATCGATACTGCCCATGGGAGTCGACTTGGTCACTTTATCCGTTTCCGAAGTCGGCGAATACTGCCCCTTGGTAAGACCATAGATCTGGTTATTAAAAAGAAGAATGTTCACATCGAAATTCCGGCGCAGCAGATGAATGGTGTGATTACCGCCAATACTCAGGGAGTCGCCATCGCCGGTTACGATCCACACGCTGAGTTCGGGTCTGGTGGCTTTTAAGCCGGATGCAATAGCGGTTGCCCTTCCATGTATGGAATGCATGCCATAGGTATTTATATAATAAGGGAACCGGCTGCTGCAGCCGATACCGGAAATAATAACAATATTTTCGCGGGGAACGCCGATCTGCGGCATTACTTTTTGAACCTGGGCAAGAATAGAATAATCTCCACATCCGGGGCACCAGCGCACTTCCTGGTCAGTTGTAAAATCTTTGGCCGTCAGGGGAACGGCAACAGGGGCTACACTTATCATGGTCGGTAAATTCCTGCAAATTACAACATAACGGCCTGTTCGCTGGAACGGCTTTTGCCTTCCTATGGAATAAACAGTTAAAAAATGAAAAAGTATCTATTGGCACTAAGCATTGTATCCTGCATTATACTGGCAGGATGCTCAGCCGGATATGTAGCTACACGTCCTGCTGATGTCACTTATGTCCGGCCGGCATCTCCGGGACCGGATTATGTATGGATTGGTGGGGAATGGGAATATAGAAGTGGTAATTATCATTGGCGCGAAGGGTCTTGGCAGCGTCCAAAAGAAGGTCATACCTGGAAATCAGGCCATTGGGAAAACAGTAACAAGGGTTACCGTTGGCATAAGGGTGGCTGGGAATAACAGATCTGCAAACGATCTGTTAAAAAGAAGGGCCGTCCCGGTTAAACCTGGACGGCCCTTTCAATTAAAAGCGATTAATATCTGCTGTTGCTGTAGTTATTTCTTTTCTGGAAATTACCACCACCGCCGCTTCTGTTTCCGCCACCGGCTCCGCCAGTACGTTCTTCACGGGGTTTAGCTACTGATACGTTGATGGTCCTGCCATCAACTGAAGCGCCATCCAGTTCGGAGATTGCTTTCTTGGCAGCCTCGTCGTCTGACATTTCAACAAATGCAAATCCACGTGATTTCTGAGTGAATTTGTCAAGAATAACTTTAGCAGATGAAACTTCACCGTACTCTGCAAAATACTCGTTTAAGTCTTCGTCGGTTACGTTGAAGCTTAAATTTGAAACATAAATGTTCATACTTAAATAAAAAATTAAATGATAAAAATAAAAGCTGACTGAAAGCTGAAGTAAAGGCGACTAACTAACCGTACTGAAGATTGCGTAGCAGAATGTTTGTTCACTTACTAAATGCTGATCAACTTAAGACTCCGCAAAGATACATCAAATTATCCAATTATCCGTTTTGTTTTAAAGATTTATAGGCTACTACGCTGCTCATCAGCATCAGAATCCCACCCAGTACAAAGGGTGCGCCTGGAAATAGTATCGGCGCTTTATCAGATGTAAAATAAGAAAACAGATTTGTCATCACCAAAGGGCCTATAATGGCCGTCACACTGATCAGGCTGGTAAGAGATCCCTGCAATTCGCCCTGTGAATTGGGCGGCACATGTCCGGATATGGTTGACTGTAAGGCCGGCCCCGCAATCCCACCGAGACAATAGGGTATAAGGAATACAAACATCATCCAGCTTTGGTTCGCCACCGCAAATAAAAACATCCCGATCGCATAAAGTAAGAGACCAATATAAATGCATCGCTCGGTTCCAATTTTCGGAGTGATCACGCGGATCAGTCCTGCCTGCACCGAAGCGACAAGCGCGCCCACTACGGCCAGCGATATCCCGATCGTTTTCGGCGTCCATTGAAACCGGTAAGCCGTAAAATAACTCCAGTTACTCTGGACCGCGTGAGAGCCAAGGTATACCAGCGTAAGCGCAAAGATCAGTCCGCCAACTGCGGGATATTTTTTTAAGTTCAGCAGAGATCCCAGCGGATTTGCCCGCTTCCATTCAAATTTCCGGCGGTTCTCCAACGCCAGGGATTCCGGAAGTACAAAATAGCCGTAGAGCCAGTTCAGCAGGGTAAGTATGGCTGCCGCATAAAAGGGTGCGCGTATACCCCAGCCTGTTAGCAATCCGCCGATGGCCGGACCGATAATGAATCCAAGTCCGAATGCCGCACCGATCAGCCCGAAGTTTTTTGTCCTCGTCTCAGGCGTACTCACGTCGGCGATATAGGCAGAAGCCGTTGTGAAACTGGCGCCTGTTATGCCGGAGATCGTTCTTCCCAGGAATAACCATCCGAAACTGGGCGCGAAACCCAGGAAGATATAATCAATGCCGAAACCGAACAGGGAAAACAGAATCACCGGTCGTCGACCATACTGGTCGCTCAGATTCCCCAGGATGGGTGCACAGATAAACTGCATGAAAGCATACACGAATAATAAAAGTCCGCCTTCCTTACTGGCCGCATTCACCGGGATATGCTTCATACCGGCGATGAGTTGGGGCATCACCGGTATGATCAGTCCCCAGCCGATCACATCGATCAGCAGCGTGATAAAAATAAATCCGATGGCTGCCTGCTTTTTCATATTGGGAGCTGCAAAATAGTGGAAAAGCAAGTGAAAAAATGGGTTTATATATCCCGGATTTTAATTAGATTGAGCTCAAAATCTGCCCATGATTCGGACGCAAAAGGCTCTTGTATTTTTTCTGGTAAGTCTTTTTATAATTGTGGGAATCGCAGCAACCAAACCTCCCGAAGAACATAAATACAAGAACCTGAAGATTCTGCCGAAGAACATCAGCAAGGCCGATCTGGACAAAGTGATGGATGGATTTAAAGCAGCCCTGGGCGTAAAATGCAGCTTCTGTCATGCACCATCGAAAGACAGCACCGTTCATTTCCCTGATTTTGCCAGCGATGACAAGCCGGAAAAAAATATCGCCCGGAAGATGATGAAGATGACCGCCAAGATCAATAAGAAATATTTCAGTTACAATAAGAATGAACAGGGGGAAATGCTTCAATCCGTTGAATGCATGACCTGCCATCACGGGAAAGAACATCCGGGCCACTAATCTCCCGCAATTTTAATTCTACCATGTTTCCACGTTATAAAAAAATCAAAGTCCTCGCCGGACTTGGATTTATAACGCTCCTTGGCATCCTTGCAGCTAAACCTCCGCAGGAAAAAGAACCCGAATATAAAAACCTGCAGGTCCTTTCAAAAAAGATCAGCGACAAAGACATGGATTATGTGATGGAATCTTTCGGCGTGCAGCTCGGCGTAAACTGCCTGTTCTGCCATGTGGGACACCAGAAGGGTTATGAATTCACTATAGACTATGTCACCGATTCTATGCTCAATAAACGCGTGGCCAGGGACATGCTCCGGATGACCATGAAACTGAATAAAAAATATTTTGATACCAAACTCACCGGCTTAATGAATACGCGCGGAAGGGTCTGGTGCAAGACCTGCCACCAGGGAAAACCGGTTCCGATGTTTACTCATTAGATCTATTCCTTCACAACTTTATACTGGAATATTTTTGAATCTGTTTTGACTTTAAGATAGTACACACCTGCCGCCAACCGGGAAATATTTATTTTCAATTCCGAATTCGACGAAGAACCCATTTCGAACTGCACGGCTTTTCCCTGCACATTGTATATCACGATTTCGCGGATCGGATCTGTACCCGGCACAGCCGTAAAGATATCGGTCACGGGGTTGGGATAAATTAATGGAGATATTCCCGAACCGAATTTTACGGTTCTTACCGGCGAATAGGTATAACGGTTATCAATATCCACCTGTTTAAGCCTGTAAAAATTCAAGCCTTTGGCCGGTTTTCCATCGGTAGCTGAATAGGATTGTATTGTATTACTATTGCCGACCGCTTTTACGGTAATGATCTTTACAAAATGGGTCCCGTCGGTACTACGTTCAATTTCGAAATGATCATTATTTTCTTCCATGGCGGTCTGCCATTTCAGAGATACATATTCATCATGCTCATTATTTGCCGTGAAATTCAGCAACTGGATAGGCAGGGCAATGGATCCCTCATTCAGGTTATCAAAGCTCGCCGAAGATGTGGTAGTCGTACTTACACTGCTTACAGCCATTCCGATTTTTATAGTCCGCGTACCAAATCCCAGGTCTATCGACGTGGGTCCCATCTGATTCCAGGGACCGGTATTCGAAATTCCATAATAAGCAGTATAGGTAGTACCTGCTTTCCTGATCCTGAAAAAAGTTGCATTGAGCGGATTCGTTGCACTCGTAACAACCGCTGTGCCGCCTACCGTCGGACGGTAAATCATTAACAGATGATTGTCGCCGGTTTTCCCGATAAAAATATATCGGGAAATATCCGTTACACTGTCACGCATCATGATGCCGGCCATATTTGAAGCGGGTAGGGCGTCCTGGGTTGCGATGCGCATAACGAAATCCTCATCCGAATTTAGGTCGGTATAATTATATTGAAACTGATCACCGTTTCCGCCCAGGCCATTGCCTGAACCTGAGAGTACGAATGCCGGATCCACATAACATGTAGTACCTGCGATCGCAATATCTCCGAGATCTCCGTGTGAAAACCGCGTAACATTCAGACAGTTCGTTGCACAGCTCTGCGTTGTAAATGTGATCTCATTTGTGGCACTCACATGGGTGGCATCGCAACTTGACTGGATATCGAAATCGTACGTGAATCCACAGGTCAGTGCGCCAATATCAACACTCAGCGGATTTCCTGAACCTGTACCATCGTGAACCAGTCGGGTGATAAAACTTTGTACGGTAGGTCCCCTGTACTTAACAATATAATCGGTGACCCCGTCAACCGGTTTAAAGTTAAGTGTTGCGGTATTGGTGGTAATATTGGTTACACTCATATTCGCGACAGCCGGTGCAATACAATTATTTGCCGGGGAGCCATAAATCAACAATTCCGAGATAGATGTAAAAAACTGAGATGCGGGCAGTACATTAATGCGCACAAAGCGGGCCGTACTATGTTCATTGAAAGAGCTGAAGGTGGTTGGTATGGTACTACCTGTTATGGTATTTACGGTTGTCCAGCCTGCTGTTGTATCGTCCGTAATATCTATTGTATAGTCACTGGGATAATCCCCACTGTTATTCCAATGAATATCAATTTTGCAAATATCATATCTTCCCTGCAAGTCCACGTATATATAGGTGGGCTTGGGGTCATTAATACCCCATCTGGTATTCAAATCACCGTCCGTCGCATCAGAAGCAGGATGTACAGCGACCGTATTGGGCGAACCATGGGTCGGTTTGTTCAGCGCTACATTGGTGATACAGCGGGAATTGCCCGCCAGCAGGCCGTATACATTTAGCGCACCGGAGAAAGTTGGCGCATACACTTTGCCGTTAGCAATAGTAACAGGGCACATCTTGGAATAATGCCCTAATACATCCAAAGGATTCCCATCCGAGTTCCACAGTTCCTGGGTGATATCATCTGCTTTAAGGGCATGCAGGGTGCCACCACCGGAGCCCGTAAAATGTGTAACCCACAGAATCGCAGTGGAAGGATCGCCGCCATTGGAACTCACCGAAGTATATCCGCCCTCCAAACCCGTATTGGTCGGCACAGAGGTGTTTACAACCGGCGTTCCAAGCGTTTGGGAAACGGTATTTACCGGGAAGGCCATCACGTGGGTGTATTCAGAAAACTGATAGATATATTTTGTTTGGGTTCCTCCAAAAAAAGTAAGGCCGGAATGACTTTGCGCACTGGTAGCGGCACCGAGATCATAAGAACCCAGTAAGTTCGACGAAAGCTCATTAAACTCACCCGGGGTCGCATTCGTCTTCATCGCCATCAGCTTTCCGGTTTTATGGGCAGTTACCAGCATATGGGTGCCAGGGACTAATACGACTCCGGTTCCAAAATCAAGATCCGTCGTATCATAAGCCGTATAAGAAAGTGGTTTCAGCCAGGAAACATTCTGAAGGGTATGGTTGGCTAAATCAGGGAATGCTTTTACCACGCTTAGTCCGACGTTTTGCGGACTGGTAGGCAGACTGGCATTGCTTGCATTACCCGTTGCGAAATATATATTGCCATCGGCATCCAGGGCCGGACCCGCACCAGACATCCAGATCCCGCCGCGCCCGTCGTTGGGTGTGGTGGCATAGCGGACAACCTGCTGGGTTAAATCATT
>Ga0206904_1227_pt1 | contig 12218 bp, 10 predicted proteins | sample Alteio_BWOrgHeat_42_FD_152981 | JGI IMG/M metagenome (GOLD analysis project Ga0206904, IMG submission 152981) | Enriched cells from forest soil in Barre Woods Harvard Forest LTER site, Petersham, Massachusetts, United States -... | ecosystem: Environmental > Terrestrial > Soil > Temperate forest >...
AAAAAAACAGCAAAAGAAAACTTTACAGGCAAAAGTCTTGACGATATTGCCAAAAGTAGTAATGAGCCCAAACGTGTTTATGGTGAAGAAAAAGTTAAGCTTGATCTTAAGGCAAAGGGATATGATATCATATCTACGGATATGGGAAAAGGGCAAAATGGCCTTGATATAGCTGCCACAGACCCTAATGGAACTACCGATATTGTATCTGATGGTAAATTTAAAACCCGCGGTGGCAAACCAACCATGGACGGCACCAAAAAGTCTGGTAAGCAATTAAGCGACAAGTGGTTAAATGATGGCCAGACAAAGGGAAACAGCAGGGTACAAAAGGCCCTGCCCCCCGACGATGCTCAAAGAATCGGAGATAAGGTAGATAGCGGAGATCCGACATTAAAACGGGTTGCGGGAAAGGTTGAGCCCGATGGTAAATTAACGTATCACGAGGTGGATAATGCCGGAAAGGTTGGCGCTGTAACTGAAATACCACCTGCTAATGTAATGCGGGGGACATCTAAAGCGGCAAATGCTGTAAATGACATATCCCGGAGCCTGCAGGGCACTAAGGCTATTAGCGCCGCAAATAGTTTTATAGTTGAAAACGCAGGAACTATAAGCAGAGTGGGCAAAGTTGTTGGAAGAGGCGCAATTGTTGTTGGTGTAGTTTTAGACGGGCTAAGCATATATTCGGCCTACGAAGAAGAGGGCGGATTTGGTGCAAAAACGAAAGCCGCTACAGGCTCGGCAGTTGGTGGCTTGGCAGGCGGGATTGCAGGCGCGGAATTGGGGGCAACTATTGGTGCTATTGGCGGGCCTGTAGGTGTTGTTGTAGGTGGAATAGTGGGCGGAATAGTTGGTGGCATTATTGGAAGTGGCATAGGATCAACAATAGCCGGCTGGTTTTAATTGTAAAGTAAAAAAATATTTATGTATAGAGATAAATTTAAAACTGAATCATATTTTAAAGAGTCCATTCCCGGTATTGTAAATAATATCAAACATTCAAAAACCAAAACCTTAAAATTTGAGGTTCAACTTAAAGATAAGATGCCCTTGGTTAATTATTATAATATTGCCAATGGTATTTTAATTTATATAAAAAGGGCCTATTCATTAGGTGAAGCAATACAGGATTTGGTATCACCTGCAAAAGAGATGATTGCCAATTACACCAAATCATGGTATCCTGATGCCGATTATTCAGACGGCGGCGATATTCCTTATTCAGAATTTTTATCTATTGTCTCAATTGGCGTTTTATTAGATACCAAAGAAGAGTTAATAACCCTACATAAGCTTGTTAAAGAAGTGGGTTACAAAGATTACTTAATAGATTTTCTGTTTAAATATATTGACAAGAATGCCGCAGTAAATGACGGGCTTTTATGGCCGGACGACAGAGCATGTCAAAAATTGAAAGAAATTACACTATCAGCTAAGGCGGAAACCCCTAAGTTAATCGGGGAGTACCTGGCCAATGATTTTTATACCAAAGAGAACTTTGAAGACGAATACAACAGCCATAAAAGAAACGATAATGTTTATGATGGCTATTGGAGTTTTGAGGCAGCTGCATTGGTGAAAATAATGGATGTTGACGACAGCAGTTTCAAAGACAATCCTTACTATCCTTATGATATGGCACATTTTGAAGGAGCAAACACCACAGTACCTGGAACCATATTTGATCCCGATAAAGGCTCTTCCGGAAATGAAAAAATTCAGCCGGAGCCGGATCAATCCAGGAAAAAATGGTGGCAATTTTAAAGGAGATATCGTTTAAATCCGAACACTGGTGCTCGGGTTTATCAAATCAAAAGGTACAGTTGCTGTTAATCCCGGGATATAGCGCTTATCAATAGTTTCTGTTCTTTAATTTAAATCATTAACCCTTAACCACCTTTTTCATCAGGAAACGCTTTTGAAGCCATTCACGAAGCGGTTCATCGTAAAGCTTCAGGCTCACCCATGCTATACCTATAGCGATAATCATCAATCCAAGGCCCCCCAGAAGGCCTTGGGCCATTGGTACTTTATTATTGTTTACCCATGCAATATGCAGATACATCAACGGATAATGGGTGATATAAAGCGGGTACGATATGGCCCCGAGAAACTTGCAAACCTTGATGGAACTTTTGCTGACTAAACTTCCTCCCGCACCAATAGATACTATAAGCGGGAAAATAACAATGATAACAAATGATTCATATATACCGTTCATCCACAAATGTGTAGGGCCGCCAATCCTCGGGATGGATAAAAAAACAATAATAAGTAAGCTACAAACGGCAAACGCTCTTTTAATATGTATCAGTTTGCCCACACGCATCAGCAATACTCCTGCGAAAAACGGATAAAGCAAACGTACAAATCCAATATTAACCTGCGTTTTATCAATGCTCCAGCCGCCAATAACGTCGCCTTGCGGTCCCCATACTAAAAAACTAACTAGCCAACAGGCCGCTAATATGACAAATATGGTGAGTATCGTTTTAGAGAAACGGTGAATCAGCACCGCATAAAGAATATTGGCAATGTATTCGTACAAAAGCGACCATGCGGCACCGTTCAATGGGTGTGTTTCTTGCCAGCCACGGATATCCATTGAAGGAAGCAGCGGGAGCATGGTAAAACCAACCGCCATCACCAGCAGCAGTTGCCAAACAGGCGTTGCAGCAACTAGTGGGAACGATGCCCCGGCCTGGAAGTAAAAAAGTAATGCACCAATTAGGGTACCTACAATTACCATAGGCTGCAAGCGGATAAGGCGGCGTTTGTAAAAATCCCACTGGGTCATTTTAGCCCAGCGGTCATCATAGGCATAAGCTACCACAAAACCCGACAATAAGAAAAAGAAATCGACCGCCAGATAGCCGTGATTAATTATCTGATGAAAACGATCAATGGAGTAGGTTTCAAATACATGAAATATCACTACAAGGATAGAGGCTACGCCACGTAATCCGTCGAGGATTTCATAATGGCTTTTTGATTTGAGATAAGCTGGAGTTTGGGTCATTGCCCCGGTAAAATAAGTAAAAATTTAATAGGTTGTATTTCAACTGATTAATTTTTATACCCTGTTACTATACCTGTTCGGAAGATTTAAAAAAAGCCGTTGACTGTGCGATTCCTTCCCGGGGAAGGGAAGGTAGGGGTCTCGCGAACTATGATCTCCCGCCCGGTCAAGCGTCTTTCGCTTGACAGCGAACGATTTTGAGTGTCCACACTCAACAAAAAAGCCCTCAGAAATTAATCTGAAGGCTTTGTGGGAGTTACTGGGTTCGAACCAGTGACCCTCTGCTTGTAAGGCAGATGCTCTGAACCAGCTGAGCTAAACTCCCTTCGTTTTGGGATTGCAAATATAGGTTCTATGCACTATTCTTCAAAAAATAATTTACTTTTTTTATAAAACCGCTCAACATCAGTCAATTATTTTGTTTGGGATGCCTTAAATTAGAAATATATCTGCGTTTTGGAGTTGCTTTTTGATGCAAAAGAGGCCATAATTACATAGCTATATGCTGATCGGCCCGCGGATCGTCGGGTAATATTTCCATTTCCGGGAAATTTATGTACTCTGCGTACCATTGTATGGCGCTTACAACATCAAGCGCATCTTCAGCTGCAATATTTATCGTTTCAAAAGCAAATAATTTACTTTCAGCATAACCATAAAGCTGGATCTCATTATTGTCGGGATTGAAAGATTCTTCGGTAAGGCAAAAGACCCTGATCTTTAAAGGAGTGTCGCGCGAGTGGATAACATCCCTGCAGGGATTATTTGGATCGGTTGCTAATAAATAAATATTGTAATCCATATAAGTGTAACAACATTAATGGGTTATGGTTTCCGTTTAATGCGTTTATGAGGGTAATTGTTAATAAATAAATGGCAATGCTTTGTAACAGGTTTGGCTATTTGTATAGTGCCCAAATATACAACGGGAAATGGTGTGTGAAAAATTATTCCCTAAAATATGGGCGAATATTCCACAATTAAATTACTGCTTTTTAAAAGTTAAGGCTGTTTTCAATTTTTTAAGCCATTTTATAAATGGCATTGCTTTTGAGTTAACATTAATGCCCTTCCAAAAGGGTTGTTTTTCATAGGTAGATGTAGGGCCGAAACACTGCGAGAGTTTTTCGGCCTTTTTTATGAACTATTTTTTCAGCGCCTGTTTACCGAACCTTATCAAATCATCGGCTTTAATATAACCAACTGTACCTAAAACGGGTTTGCCTTTCTGATTAAATATAATAAGGGTAGGGTAGGCTGTTAATCCCCATTGTTGGGCAAGTTCGGGTCCGCGGCCTTTTTCCATGTCGATGGCTACATTTATAAAATTACTATTGTAAAAAGCGGCTGCTTTATCATCTCTGAATGTGGTTGCTTTTAGCATTTTACACGGACCGCACCATGTGGCATAGGCATCAACAAAAATATATTTGTTTTGCGATGCGGCCTGTTTTAACGCTTCGTCCCACGAGTTTTCGATAAAGTTTATATGCGATGGGTTCCGGTCAGCAACAGGATTGGTGTAATAAGTAGTGCTGGTTAAAGCCAGGCAGGCTATCAGCAATGTTTGTAAAAAATATTTATTGGGTCCTGATGTAAAATGGTATTTCATATCTAAATATAAGTGCATAAAAATAGCACCTATAAATGAAAAATCATTATAGGTGCTATTTAATATAAAAGCGGACCTAACTATTGGTCTTTGCGGGGCTCTTGCTGTGGTTGTGGCTTTGGTTTAGCCTTTTGCTGCTGCTGACGTTGAGCTGCTTGTTGACGTTGCTGCGCTTGCTGGGCGGCTTGCTGACGTTGTTGTGCCTGCTGGGCGGCTTGCTGACGTTGTTGTGCCTGCTGAGCTGCTTGCTGACGTTGTTGTGCCTGCTGAGCTGCTTGCTGACGTTGTTGTGCCTGCTGAGCCGCCTGTTGTGCTTGCTGACGTTGTTGTGCTTGCTGAGCCGCCTGTTGTGCTTGCTGACGTTGTTGTGCTTGCTGAGCTGCCTGTTGACGTTGTTGAGCCTGTTGGGCTGCTTGCTGTTTTTGTTGCGCTTGCTGAGCAGCCTGTTGCGCCTGCTGACGTTGCTGTGCCTGTTGGTCAGCTTGTTGCTTTTGCTGCGCTTGTTGACGCTGCTGCGCCTGTTGTGCTGCTTGCTGAGCTGCCTGCTGTTTTTGTTGCGCTTGCTGAGCTGCCTGTTGACGCAGCTGTTCTACCTTCGCATTATTGTCAGGTTGTGCTGGATTCGGTTTGTTGGCTGGTTGTTCCGGACGATTACCAGGTCGTGCCGGGTTTGGCTTATTAGCCGGTTGTTCCGGGCGATTACCAGGTTGTGCTGGATTTGGCTTGTTAGCCGGTTGTTCCGGACGATTACCAGGTTGTGCCGGATTTGGTTTGTTAGCCGGTTGTTCCGGGCGGTTACCTGGTCGCGCGGGGTTCGGTTTGTTGGCCGGCTGTTCCGGACGATTACCTGGTTGTGCCGGATTCGGTTTATTAGCCGGTTGCCCTGGTGTTACTACAGGTCTGGCGGCAACAGGATTAACACGCACTACTTTATTGTCGGGCTTTGGATCTCTTGCAACCATGGCAAGTTTTTGGGCATTGGCACGGTTAAATGCCGCTGCGCCACCTGTTCCCCTATGGCCAATTGCCTGGTTAGGGTTTTGCTGTTTGTAAGCATTACCATCAACTACCCTTGTAGGGCGTGCATTTGGGGCTTTATTAACTGCTGGTCTGTAAATATTTACAGTATTGTTTTGCACGTTAATAGCACCAGGGCGGCTCGCATTATTTATTTTGTAAACCTGCACATTCTGGCGGGTTACCTGCCTTATTTCCTGTACCCGGGGGCCTGTAATGTAAGTCCTGTTGTTGGTAATATAAGTATTATTAATAATTGTGGTATTGTGGATAATAGTAACAGCCCTTGCATGTGGCACATAATAGTTATAAATATTAGGCCTGTTAATATAAGCTTGCGGTGCACATACCCAATAGTTGTCGGGTACGCGGTATCCGTTGCCAATTGAAATGCTTATGCTTATCCCTGGCAATAAAGGCGCCCAGCCATAATAGCCGCCACCATGGCGCCAGCTAACCCATGCAGGTGCCCATTCGTGACCCGGGATCCATTCCCAGCCATAATAATCATCATAACGCCAGCGTCCGTAATGGAATGTTGCCCATCCCCAGCGGTAATCCGAAACCCAGGTGGTTCCGTATTCTGTTTGTACCCAGTGTCCACGTGTTGCATAAGGCCTGAAACCTTCTTCGGCATTTGGTACCCATACGTTACCATATTGAGGGTCGCTTACCCAGGTGCCATCTGGTTCCAGATCGTCATAAAACTCCTGGTCAGAAATGTATTCGCCCTGCTGGGCCTTACTTCGGGTTGGGGCTGCCAATAAAAGCAGGGAGGCCAATAAGCCTATTCCCCATATTTTATTCAATGTTTTCATAATTTTTAAAATGATAATTGATATGGTTGATCAAGTGTATCGGACTAATTAAACCGATTACTTAACCAACATAATATTATAATATATAATTAGTTGGACTGTAGATATTGTAAAAGGTAAATTCTACTATAATGTTTTAATTATAATTCCCTTTTTTTATACATTTTTTTTACAACTATTTTTAATTTAAATAGTTTTACCAAAAATATACACTATGAGTACAATAAACATTCCGCGTCTTGATTTGAATTTGTATATAAATGGTGACAGCGAACAGCGGAAACAATTTTCGGATGATATAGGAAAGGCTTTTAATGAAACAGGCTTTGTTACTATAACCAATCATGGTTTAGACAAAAAACTGATTGACAAGTTATATGAGGATGTTAAAGCACTTTTTGCTTTACCCGATGATGTTAAAGCTAAATATGAAGTACCCGGGCTGGCTGGTCAGCGTGGTTATACCAGTAAAGGCAAAGAAACAGCTAAAGGCTTTACAGCTCCTGATTTAAAGGAATTTTGGCAGATAGGCCAAACCGTTACCGATGGTTCGCCCCTTAAAGACGAATATCCGGATAATTTAATGGTTGATGAATTGCCTGCTTTTAATGAAACTACATTAGAAGTTTATAAGAAACTGGAATGGGCAGGAACGCATTTATTGAGAGCTATTTCGGTTTATCTTAATCTGCCTGAAAATTATTTTGATGAGAAAGTGCATAACGGCAATTCTATTCTGCGTACACTGCATTATTTCCCCATTACTGATCCGGATGCATTGCCAGAAGATGCGGTAAGGGCAGGAGCACACGAAGATATTAACCTGATAACCCTGCTGATTGGCGCCAGCGCCGATGGCCTTGAATTACTTACCCGCGAAAATAAATGGTTCCCGGTAAAAGCCCATGGCGAAGACCTGGTAGTTAACATGGGCGATATGTTACAGCGCTTAACCAATAATAAGCTAAAATCAACCACGCACCGTGTTGTAAACCCTCCGCGCGAACTAATGAAATACTCCCGTTATTCGGTTCCGTTTTTCCTTCACCCCAAAGCAGATATGGACCTTACCTGTTTATCATCATGTATTGACCAAACTCACCCTAAGCAATATGATGATATTACTGCAGGAGAATACCTGGATGAAAGATTAAGAGAAATAGGACTGAAGAAATAGGTGAAAGCTGAAAGGTAAAAAGCGAATGGTAAATGAATTGCCAAGCCTTTTGCCTTCTTTATCATTAAATATTAAAATTTCCCACCTTTCACCTTTCATCTTTCGCCTTTAACCTTAAAATAGTAAGTTTGCCCTCATGGAACAAAATTTGTTTGTTTACAACACTTTAACACGCAAAAAAGAAAAATTTGAACCCCTTAATCCCCCGCATGTGGGGATGTATGTTTGCGGGCCAACTGTGTACAGCGACGCTCACATGGGGAATACCCGTACCTATATTTCTTTCGACCTTATATTTCGCTATCTTACTCACCTGGGTTATAAAGTGCGCTACGTACGTAATATTACAGATGCCGGCCATTTAGAAGGCGATGCAGGCGATGAAGGAGAGGATAAAATCTCGAAAAAAGCCAGAGTGGCGCAGCTTGAGCCAATGGAGATTGTACAGAAGTACACCGTTGGTTTCCACGATGTAATGCAGATATTTAATACTTTACCACCCAGCATTGAGCCAACTGCAACCGGGCATATTATTGAGCAAATTGAGATGGTGAAAGAAATATTAGCTAACGGCTATGCTTACGAGGTAGATGGTTCGGTATATTTCGATGTTGAAAAATATAACAAAACACAGGATTATGGCATTTTAAACGGCCGCAACCTGGAAGACCTGCTGGTTAACACCCGTACGCTCGGCGGTCAGAATGAAAAGCATGGCAAGCTTGATTTTGCCCTATGGATAAAGGCCAAGCCTGAGCATCTGATGAAATGGCCATCGCCATGGGGAGTTGGCTTCCCGGGCTGGCATTTGGAATGTTCAGCCATGAGCAGCAAATACCTGGGGCATCAATTTGATATACATGGCGGCGGCATTGATCTGGCGCCTACCCATCATACCAACGAAATTGCGCAAAATGTAGCTGCCTGTGGCGAAAACCCCGCAAAATATTGGCTGCACACCAATATGCTTACCGTAAACGGCCAAAAGATGTCCAAATCGTTGGGTAATAGTTTTTTGCCGCACGAGCTTATTTCAGGGAATAACAATATCCTTAAAAAGGGATATAGCCCCATGACGGTGCGCTTTTTTATGTTACAAGCTCACTACCGCAGTACGCTCGATTTTGGCAACGACGCCATGGAAGCATCGGAAAAAGGCTTCAAGCGCTTAATGAATGCATTTGGTTTGCTTGATAATTTGAAAGCATCAGCAACTACCGATGTGGAAATAAGCCCGATGATAGACCGTTGCTATGCTGCAATGAACGATGATTTTAACAGCCCTGTATTAATTGCAGAACTTTTTGAGGCCTCGCGTGTTATAAACTCTGTACACGATGGTAAATTAAAGATAGATGCTGCGAACTTGCAATTGTTAAAAGATTTGATGAACACATTTGTGCTGGATGTTTTAGGACTAAAAAACGAACAGGCTGCAAATAATGATCTCCCTAAAATACTTGATTTTGTGGTTACTTTAAGGAACGAAGCCAAACTGAACCACGATTATGCTACTTCGGATAAAATAAGAAATGGCTTGCAGCAAATAGGCTTTAAATTAAATGATAGTAAAGAAGGAACAAACTGGAGTAAAATTTAATTGATTATATTACGTTACATGGTAATTGTGTATTAATAAAATAATAATGATGTTTGTTTAGATTTGATACAACTGGCCAGTCGCCTGAAATTTATTATTAATTTGCCCCGATTATCTATAAAAAATAATGAAAAGAATATTATTAGCACTTACTATATTAATTACCTTAACCAAAATTTCCAACGCACAAACCGCAACCCCGGTTGATGTAAATAAGGTAATAGAAGCCGACAAGAATTTTAATAAACTGATTGAACGCAAAGGAATAAAAGGTGGGTTTTTAGCTGTTGCAGACCCCGAAGGGATTGTTTTTAAACCCGATGCAGTAAACATTACTGATTTTTATACCAACGTTGATAAACAAGCTGGTTCTTTGACCTGGAAACCAAAGTTTGCACGGATCTCGGTAAACGGCGACCTTGCATTTACTGCCGGGCCATATGTTTACCAAAATGGTAAAAACGATACAGACAAAGTTTATGGCGATTATGTTTCATTGTGGCGTGCCGACGGCGAAGGTAATTTTAAATTGCTGATCAACCTTGGTATTCAGCACCCGGAAGCAGAAAAGGAAGCTTTAACTGATTTTAGAAACCCTGACTCTTCCAAACGCGTTGCGCCAAGTAAAGATCCTTTTAATGGCAAAAAAATCATACTCGCTACAGACGAATTGTTTAATCATTCACTGACAATTTCGGCCTTGGCTACCTATAAAGAATTTTTAAGTCTCGAAGGACGATACTACTTCCCTGGCTTTGAACCATTGATGGGGCAAGATCAGGTTATGAAATTTATTGATAACGAAGGAATTTCTATAAGTGCGCAAACTGTTAATGCTGGCCGCTCAACCAGTAATGACCTGGCTTACACTTACGGAAAGGCACGCATCCAGAAAGGCAGCATAGTAAGTAATTATAACTATGTGCGTATCTGGGAAATTGATAAGAACCATAAATGGGACGTACTGCTGGAAGCGTTTTCGGCAATTGAGAACGACTAAGGTTTAAAAAGACTCATTCGGGCGGTTGTTTTTATCCTGCTTTTTTGTAAAAGTATGATAAGAGCAGCCGCTTTAATTTTTTAGAGGTTTTAGTATTAGTCTATTACGTGTTTAACGATTGAATTATTAATAGATAAACTTTAACCCAATAACACCCCTGAATGTCATTTCGATCGAGGAACGAGGAGAAATCTTCTTCAATATGTATGTTGGCTACTTGCATGGTGCCAATGTTGACTGCAGAAGATTTCTCTCTGTCGTTCGAAATGACAACTTTTTTATAAACACTTTTAAAGTCTCGGGGAATTCTAATCGCTAAACACGTCTATTTATTGTAAAAATGTTGATAAAAACGATATTGTGGAAAAGCAATTGGAACAGTAGTATCAATTAAACCGTATAACGCCACAGTTAAATAGTTTAGGTATGGCTGATTTAAATAAATTCCTGAGATCGAAAGACAGAATTGCCGAAATTCTTAACTATTTAATGATGACCGATGGCAATGATAAGGAAGCCAATCCATATATCAGCACCCTCGAACAGTCACTGCAACTATTAGATAGTAAAATTGAAGAGCTTAAAAATAACGAGCTGATCAAAAATTAATTAATGGCTTCCAGTATCATGCTGCCCATCAGCTTATCTTTCCTGTAACTTTCGGACTTAACAAACCTGCCAAGTTTTGGCGAATACCATTCTATTGCCTTCATGTTAAACGGGATACCAATGCCCATGATCTTCGATTTAAATGAAAAATCATAAGATATCTTATAACATTCAAAATCACCGGCGCCAGTTTTCACCGTTTCAATTGATTCAACCGTCCGGTTGGTGAGGTTTATTTCAATTTCGGCAAATTTGCTTCCGTTGTTATTCACAATAATATCGGCAGAGCCATCTTCCAGCTTGTCCCCAGCCTTCATGGTCATGGGGTAAGTAAGGAACTTGCCATCGCCCTGCATCTGCATATTGCTGAACTGTTTAGCCGATGCAGCAGGTATAAACGATTTCATATCAATTTTAATGGCATTGCCTGCACAATTCATGTCGTAATCACTTGCGCCCAGGGATTTGCCATTCTTGCCTGTTATTTCGCTGTGAACCGACAGGGTAGAGGCATCCTTTTTTGTCCCTGCATAATTTAAAGAGCCTGCATTGTTCCCTTTTGAATCAAGGTTTGAGTAAACGAACTTTTTCCCGTTGGTTGATGTGATGAACTGATCGCAGGTTTGTGCCATTACAAATGTTGCAGCAGCAACAAGGCACACAATGGTGGTAATTAACTTTTTCATGAGGTTTTTTGTTATAGAGTGTAAGTAAAAATAGAAAGAATTTATTAAATGCAAAAGGTAAACTGTTGTATTTCAGGTGGTAAATGAATTGCTGGCCTTCTCTGGTCTCAAATGTTAAATCCACCTCGTTTTTTGTTAAAGTATGTTAACAGGTGTTAAATTTCAATAAGGTTTAAAAAAATACACGGAAATTGGGGTGTTGGTTACTCAAGAGAGGAATTGAAAACGATTAAATATTCTTAACTCAATCAACCTAATCTAACATAATCAACCCAATCAACCCAATCAACTAATTTGAGCAAACTTTACACACCATCTCCATGTATTACAAAAAGATCAACAACCTGTTAGGCTGGCTTTGCTTCGCAATAGCATTAACAACCTATATCTTAACATTAGAGCCTTCCGTTAGCTTTTGGGATTGCGGCGAATTTATATCCTGTGCTTATCGCTTACAGGTTTCACACCAGCCGGGCTACCCCATGTTTGCCATGCTTGGTAAAGCATTTTCGCTTTTATCCTTTGGCGACCATACCAAAGTAGCTTACTTTACTAACCTGATGTCGGCATTGGCAAGTGCGGTAACCATTATGTTTTTGTTTTGGACGATAACTGCATTAGCCAAAAAAATGTTGATGGTTAAAGGCGAAGAAGAAAATCAGTCACGGTTTATGCTT
>Ga0206904_1228_pt1 | contig 12154 bp, 6 predicted proteins | sample Alteio_BWOrgHeat_42_FD_152981 | JGI IMG/M metagenome (GOLD analysis project Ga0206904, IMG submission 152981) | Enriched cells from forest soil in Barre Woods Harvard Forest LTER site, Petersham, Massachusetts, United States -... | ecosystem: Environmental > Terrestrial > Soil > Temperate forest > O...
GCGCAACTTCTTCGGGTAAACCAAAACGTTTTACTGGTATTAAAGCTTTCAGCTCTTTTTCATCCAAACCTTCGGTCATATCAGTTTTAATAAATCCCGGAGCTAATGCATTTACTGTAATTCCCTGCCGGCCAATTTCTTGTGCCAGTGCTTTTGTGGCACCAATTACCCCAGCTTTTGCAGCCGAATAGTTGGTTTGCCCGGCTAAGCCCTTTAAGCCCGAAAGCGAAACTATGTTAACAATCCTTCCGTATTTGCGGGTTAGCATACCATTTAACACCAGGCGGGTAACATAAAAAAAGCTGTCAAGATTGGTTTTTAATACAATATCCCATTGCTCTTCGGCCATCCAGGCCATTAAACTATCATCGCGGATACCGGCATTATTTATTAAAACTTCAATATGTTTTTCTTCGTCGGCTTCAACCCAACTACCCAATATTGTTTTTATCTGCTCTTTATCAGCTACATCAAACTGCAGCAATTCGCCATTGCCGCCATTTTCTTTTATGGTAGCTAGTGTTTTATTAGCCTCCTCAATGTTGCTTTTATAATTTATCAGCACATAATAACCCAGGGCAGCCATCTTTATGCAGATTGCCCTGCCTATCCCTCTTGAACCCCCGGTAATTAAAGCACATTTCATTTTGAAAAAGCTGTTATATGATCTGTAGTTTCGAGGAAAGTTTTAACTTTTTCCAGGTCTTTATATTTAGGTGTGTCCTCAATAAATTTAGGGAATATCTGCCTCACCTCGTCATATATCGACCTGGAAACTGTCGATAATTTGTCTTTACATTCCAGGTAATCAATTGCCTGTAGTATTGTCATTAAATGGATGGCGAGCACTTCAAACGAGTTATCAATCACCTTTTTTGTCATCAATGCGGCATTACAGCCCATGCTTACAATATCCTGATTGTCGTTATTATTTGGAATGCTATGAACGTACATTGGGAATGATAGCGTTTGATTTTCGGCAACGGTTGAGGTGGCAGTAAACTGCATACCCTGCATCCCGAAGTTGAGGCCAAGTACCCCCAGGTTTACAAAAGGAGGTAATTTTTGATTCAGCTTACTGTTCAGTAAGTAATTCAATTGCCTTTCGGAGAGCATGGATAGCTTAGTAATGGCAATTTTAAGCTTATCCATTTCTAATGAAACATAATCGCCATGAAAATTACCACCGTGGAAAATATTCTGGTTGATATGATCTATAACGGGATTATCGTTCACAGAATTCAATTCATTTACCACTGTATTTTCGGCTTGTAAAATGGTATCGTAAATGGGGCCTAAAACTTGTGTAACACAACGTAAGGAATAATATTCCTGTACTTTATCTTCAAATACTTCCTGGTCGAGGTTGTCCGGGTTATATAAATGTTCCGAACGGTCGCGGATCATTTTGCTGTCTTTCAGAATATTGCGCATCATTGCAGCTATGGCATTCTGACCTTTGTGATGTTTTACAACATTGAGTTCCTGCGAGTAATGATCGTCAAAAGCTTCAACTATTTCATTGATCATTGCAGAGAACAAAACTGCCCAGCTTAACAATTTCCTGGCCTGGATGATATTGATCATGCCAATACCTGTCATTGCTGATGTTCCGTTTAAAATAGCCAGCCCTTCGCGAATATGAATGGAAAGCGGCTTAATGTTAAAGCGGTTAAAAATTTCGATAGTTGGATAAACCTCATCTTCAAATAGTACTTCGCCTTCGCCAATTAAAACCAGGCCTAAATGTGCTAATTGTACCAGATCGCCGCTGGCGCCTACCCCTCCGTGTTCGTAAATGCAGGGGGCAATGTTTTTATTGATAAGTTCTTTTAGTAATTCAACCACATCAGTATGCACACCCGAATAAGCTTGCATAAAGCTGTTTAGCCTTGCTATCATCAGTCCTTTTGACAAAACTGCCGACATCAGTTTGCCACTGCCTGATGAATGGCTACGGATAAGGTTATATTGAAGCTGAAGGATGTTTTCTTCGTTAACTTTATATTGCGCCATCGGCCCAAAACCGGTATTTATACCATAAATGAGCTTATTTGACGAGAATTGTTTAAGGAATTCGAAGTTGGTATTGATCTTTACTAAAGCTGCCTTATCTAAAGCAACTTCTTTTTGTTTAAATATCAGTTCAGAAAAATCATTTAAAGAAAGCGGACTTTGTCCAACAAGTATCATGGGCAAAAATTATTTATTTATCAGGATGAATATAATCCGCTAAAGTATAAAATATATGTAAAACAGATTAACGTAAAGTACAATAACACAGGGAGAGGGGAATTGTGTTAATGATTTGCATCACAAGTCAATATATTATCGTCATGCACTACTGTTGTAATAATGTAGACTTAGAATGTGAGGTGCTGAAATAAACTCAGCATGACAAGGTGGAGTATGATTTTTATGCCCTTTTATCTATAAACTTAATTGCCTTTCTGCTGGCTTCGCTAAATTGTATCTTTTGTATTTCCTCTGTGGTTACGTATTTAATGTGAGGGCTAACACGCAGGCGTGCCTGTAAATAGGCCCTTATGCGGTGATCGCATTCGTCACTATTATCGGCAGGAACAAGATAAAGAGATACCTGATCCATGCCAATATCATTTGAAGATACTTCTATCACAAAATCAAGGATCTCTTCCCGTTCATTCAAAAGGTCGAATAAAGCAGGAGGATATAATGTTGTACCCTTAAATTTAATCATCTGCTTTTTACGCCCCATTATTGACGACAGACGCAGGCTTGTTCGACCACAGGCACAGGGCTCATCAAAATACATGCAGATATCCCCGGTTTTATAGCGCAACAAGGGCATTCCCTCAACTCCTAATGTAGTAATGGTTACTTCACCGGGTTGGCCTGGTTCAACCTGCTTGTCGTTTTCATCTAAAAGCTCAACTATAACCAGTTCGGGCTGATAATGGCCGCCTTTGCCTTCACCACATTCTGTAAATGCTGTCTGCATTTCGGTGGATGCGTAGGTAGAATATAATTGAATGTCCCAGCTTTCAGTTATCTTTCTGCCTAAAATATTGAGGGAGAAATCATTATTACGGATGTTTTCGCCGATACAGATAGCTTTTTTTACTGAAGTACTGTTAATATCAATACCCGTATCTTTTGCATATTGAATAAGCTTTAAAATGAAAGAGGGTACAGCTACTATGGCTGTAGGTTGCAGCCGTTGAATAGTTTCCCACTGTAAAGAAGGCACACCAGGGCCTAAGCGAATGATACCGGCACCAATCCTGCGGATACCAAGATAATAAGCGATGCCTGCCATAAACTGCCTGTCGAGGGTAAGCATAAGCTGATAAGTATCGTTTGCAGACCCATCGGCACATAAAAAGGAATTGTACTCATTATAAGCCAAGCGATTAAGGTCGCTTTCAGTAAGCGCAATAGTTACCGGGCGACCCAAAGTGCCGGAGGTTGAAGTGTACTCAATAATTTTATTGCGTGGAACACATAAAAAATCATCGTTACGCTGCTGCAAATCATCCTTAGCAGTTGTAGGGATAAGGGAAAGACCGCCAAGTGTTTTTATCTGACTAATGTTAATGTTATGCTTTGCAAACAGTTCTTTATAAAAAGGCGAATGTTGTGCAACATAGGCCAGGAGATCCTGTAACTTTTGCTCCTGCATCGTAACTATGTCGTGTGTTTGTGCGTGATCTTTCTCTTTAAAGATTGTCATTATAAATAATTAAACCGGGATATCTTTGAACCCTGATAACAGGATAATGTTTGTTTTACTGTTGTTCAAAATTAACAAAATTGCAATACTGTCATGTCACTTATGAATTAACGGTTAGTCAGTAATATTTATGCAAAAAGTGTAAACCCATTGTTTCTTTTAAAAATCAATATAAATTATTGATTATCAATTATTTAAACTTGTGTTTACATTGAATTGTGTAAACCCAACGTAAACCCACTTCTTCGAAAAAATGGCCTACTTCCAACCCCATACTATCCGTCAATTTGTGGTTGACATACCACCAGATTGCAGGGCCTGCAAATTAAGCCTTTTATTATAATTGAAACAACCGTTAAGTATAATTGTAACGTATATCAGCTATTATGTTTAAACAATCAATATTAATAACAGGAATGCTTTGCTTTACCTTGTTTGCCAGGGCACAAACGGTTAGATACAGAGATATTGTGTTTACCGATATTAAGCAAAAAAAGAACCTGAGTTATTCCAGAAATGATTCCTCTTCAAGAGAAAAGAAGGCTCATTTATATGATCTTTTTCAACCAGCCGGGGATGCCGCAACGGACCGGCCGTTAATTATATGGATGCATGGGGGAGGGTTTAAATTCGGATCGAAAGAGGCAAAAGGGATTCAACTTTGGAGTAAAACATTTGCTCAACGTGGTTATGTGTGTGCAGCTATAAATTATACGCTCAGTAAAAAGTTCCCCATATTTAATTTTGATGAGCTGAAAAAAAGCAGCTATTATTCTGTTTTAGATGCAAAGCAAGCTGTTGCCTATTTTAGGGAGCATAGTAAAGAGTATGGCATTAATCCTGATAAAATTATTCTGGCAGGTAATTCGGCAGGAGGGATAATAGCATTGCAGGCTGCATACAGCACAAATGCAGAGCTTGCAAAATTTGCAGACATACAGGATATTAACTCTAATAAACATGAATTATTGAAAGTTGCCGGGGTGATTAATTTATGGGGAGGTATGTTTGATTTAAACTGGCTTAAAAATGCCAAAGTGCCAATAGTAAGTGTGTTGGGAGGAAACGATAAAATAATGCCGCCAACTCACAAGGATGCACCTTTACATGGTGGAAGTGATATCCATAAGCAAGCGGATGCTTTTGGAATACCCAATGAACTGAAGGTATTTAATGGTTATGCACACGAATTGCAAAAACACTTTAACCCTGTATTTAGCGGTGGTAAAAGCACACAAAAGCGATGGCTGGAGGCCGGGCAGTTTGCAGCTGACTTTATATACAGATCACTTTATAAATAATGAAACTAACCATTTGATATTGAAACATAATGGTAACTTTAATGTTAACAAAACAATTGAACCATTAACTCATTATCCATGAAGTATTTAAAAATTCTTGTTGTGGTAACGTTTTTAACTTTTAGTGTGGAGCTGGCAAGTGCAAAATCGGTTAGCTTAAAAGTTGAATCAACATTTTTACAGATCAGGAGGCCACCACCTCCGCCACCACACCCACCGTTACCATTTGGAAGGCATCATCGTCGCCATAGGAGGCATCATCCAATAAGGGTGCATATACGCTTACCAAAGCCACCGCCTCCGCCACCACCGCCGCCACGTCCATGATAATAAATAACAAAGCCCTTCATTTTGCTATGAAGGGCTTTGTTTTACGTCATTTTAGTGATCCTTTAACTTGCTAAGTCAACAGTGTTAGCATGTTTTTGCCTCGATCTCAACTTTATAAGCTGGTACACTATACCAATCACAAAAACTGCCAGTAAAATCATCAGGCCAGTTTGTACAATAGGGTCATTTGGTCCGCTTGCAATAGGGTTGCTGATTGGCAACCGTGTTAATGTTTCAACTACGGCAGGGATAAAGGATAAGAATAATGTTAGCGACATCAGGAATACCTGTACGTAAGCTTCACTTTTCCCAAGAAACTTAAATGATGGTGCGTATATAGCCAGTGGCAACAACGCTAAAATTATTACTGCAAGTGGATGGCCGGCAGTTGGGTGACCAGTCTTCATAATGGGCAACGCGGTGAGGCAAGTGATCACTGTTAAAAGCACATATAATTTGCCCCGACCATTTGCCGGGTTGATTTTTCCATCGCGTAGCAGCGCATAAAGGGCTGTAATAATTGCAAGGATACTGATAGCAGTGTGAATAATTCCGAGTAGTGAAAGGTGGTTAGGCATAGTTTTGATTTTTAAAGGTGATTGGATAAGTTAGTTAGCTATTAATATCGGGTTATTTTTTGTAAGCAAATTTTAATACGTTGCCTGGCTGCACCTTATCACCCTCGTTTGATATATAAAGATTATTGTCCCTGTCGAATGTTATCCCTTCGGGCCGGTTAAAGCGGGAGGGATTTAAATCGAATACTTCTTTTAGTTGCCAATTTGAATCTGCTACAACCAATAGTTTATTTACTGATGAAATAATATACCACTCATTACTAAGCGGGTTACGGCTAAGTCCTGATGGATGAAATGTTATTTTCTTTATCCCCGTAGGCTCTTCTATTTTTTTAAGATCGATACTGAAATGTCCTGCTTTTTCCAAAGCGCCATTATCCAATAGCTTTAGTATATATCCGTTATTGCTTTTGGTGGATTTGTCAGTAGAGCAATGCTTGCAAAGCACATAAACTAATTTGTTATTATCGTCAGCAAACATTCCTTCGTATTTACCGGCGGGTAAGAGATTCTCCCATTTTTGGGTGCTTGTTGTTTCCGTATTTCGAATATCGCTGAATGGAAATGTAAACAGCACGCCATCGCTGCGCAGCATTATTACCTGTTTGTTACTAATGGCGAGGTCCTCGTAATCTCCGTTTTTGCCAAATTTTATTGATTGTAAATTATAGCTACCGGGTTTTAAATAAAAAAGCTCACCATCTTCATCCTGTTCTGCAAAAAGCGTATCAGCGTTTCTATTGTGAAAAGCAATACCAGATATTTCGTGAAGATCTTCGGGCATATTATATTTTACCGGGTTATTCAGGTCATACCCTTTAGGACTGTGATATACCTTACCCCTTGTACAATTAATGCAAAGACACGCAATAGCCAACGCTAAATAATAGGTAACCGATACCAGGGTATTTTTCATTTGATAGGGATGTTTAGCTAATTTACTGATTTTACTTTTTAATACCCTTGTATTTTATTTGGTAATCGCACTGTGTTTTAGATTATTTGTTTTATTAGTTTTATGATAAATTGATTTTAATTACCTGTTATTAAATTATTTGTAAATTCTATAAAATTATAATGCTTCTCAGTCGTCATCCCGATAAGTCAAGTTTTAAATTATCTAACTATGGAAAGCATCATTTATTTTTTCACAAGGGCAGTGCTGATTGCCTGTTTACTAATAATCGGCTATATTATTTCTATTCCTGAAGGAACTACAGACCAATCAGATATCTGGTAGAATTTGTTCGTTTGCACCTAATTTTAATTATTGTAGCAAACAAATAGGGTTTTTGCTCATTTTGTTAACGTTTTACAAATACCCTATGACATTACCCCTACACACCTATAAACGCTTAGCGACCTTAAAGTATCTGTCTGTTATTTTAATCAGTTGTATTACTTACAATGGGTTCTCGCAGGCACAGGTAAAAAGTGATAGCATAAAAGTAGCTATTGAGCCCGTATATGACAGCGTGACTAAAACGCATCGTTTTCTTTTGGGTGAAAATTACCGGAAATTGTGGGCTACTCCTGTTACCATGAAGGTATTTCATATTTCGAAGGAAAAAGGCGGCTTAAAGATATTGCAGCTGGGCGGCGGGATGCAGACAAAATCGCTGCGCCTGCAAGACTCCAGCGGCCAGGAATGGGTATTGCGTACCATACAAAAGTATCATGAAAAAGTGTTACCGCCCGATCTGCGGCAAACAATAGCAAAGGATATTGTACAGGACCAAATCTCAGCAGAACATCCTTTTGCTTCGTTAACAGTACCTCCGCTTGCACAAGCGCTTGGTGTGCCACATGCCCATCCGGAGATCGTTTATGTTCCGGATGACCCTGCATTAGGGAAATACAGAAAAGATTTTGCCAACCAGGTTTTTTTATTTGAAGAACGTGAACCCCTGAACGTTGAGAAAACCGACAATGTTGGCAAAGTGCAGGGTAAAATACAGGAAGATAATGATAACAGGGTTGACCAGAAACTGGTTTTAAGAGCCAGGTTGCTCGATTTTTTACTTGGCGACTGGGACAGGCACGAAGACCAATGGCGCTTTGAAAGGATAAAGGATAGCATCGGCATTTTGTATGAGCCTGTACCGCGCGACAGGGACCAGGTTTACAACAATGCTTATGGTGTTTTCCCATGGCTTGCTTCACGGCATTTAATGATGGCCAAATTTCAAAACTATGGCGATCATATCCGCTCAATTAACCGATGGAATTTAAACGGGCGTTATTTTGACCGATATTTTTTAAACAGTTTGAACGAGCAGGATTGGGAAACAGAGATTGCTTATGTGCAAAGTCATCTTACCGATCAGGTAATTAGTGATGCGGTTAAAAAAATGCCTACTGCTATTTACAAATTAAGCGGCGCAGAAATTACGCATAAGCTTATCGCCCGCAGGAATGTGCTAAGACAACAGGCTTTAAAATATTATCGTTTTATATCTTCAATTGTTGAGATCCCGGCTTCAGAAAGCCGTGAACATTTTGACATAACCAATTTACCTGATGGAAAGGTAATTGTACAAATTAACAAACTTAAAAAGGATGGCCGCATACAACGCACTGTTTATCAACGGACATTTGATCCTGACGTGACCAATGAAATAAGGGTGTACGGTATTGGAGGAAAGGATGTATTTGCAGTACATGGTAATGAACATTCGCCGATAACAGTAAGAATGATTGGCGGGGAAGACGAAGATACTTTTTTAATAGACAGTAATATTACAGATAAAGGAAACCGGTATGTTTATGACCGGTCTGATAAAAAGAATAATTTACCATCAGGCTCGCAGGTACATTTACGCACCTCGACAGATACAGGAGTTAACAGTTACAATAAAATCAGTTTTAAGTATAATTTTCTACAGCCATTAATATTAGGCAGCTATAACAGTGATTATGGTTTTCAGCTGATAACCGATTTTATTTACCAGAAACAGGGTTTCAGAAAAAGCCCATATGCTTTCAGGCAAAGCCTGGTAGTGAATTATGGATTTGGTGCAAATTCACTGCTGTTAAATTATACCGGCGACTTCAAAAAGGTAGTTGGTAATAACGATCTTGTAATTAATATTTTATCAAAAGGGCCAAATTATCAAAGCTATTTTTTCGGTATTGGTAATGAAACCCAGTATGTAAATGCCGGCGAAAAGAAAAGAAAATATTACCGCAACGTTTATAACTTTTTAAATACTGATGTAAGGCTAAGGCATGTTTATGATAAATGGACAGTAAGCGGCGGTATTGTGGCCCAATATTACAACGGAGATGAGGAAAGCAACCATAACAGATTTTTAAATGATTATGCAGCATTGTACCCCGATCAAAAGGTATTTAGTAAGCAAGCAAATGCTGGTTTGGTTGCAGGGCTTATACTTGATACCAGGGATAAAGGCATTATTCCTCATAACGGCATTTTGTGGAGCACAACAGCAACTGGTCTAAAAGGACTTAATTCCGATGCACACAGTTATGGACAGGTAACAACTGATTTCGGGTTTTTCGTAAACCCGGATAAAGATTCCATACTGGTTATTGCCAACCGTATAGGTGGCGGTACAACTATTGGAAACGCTTCCTTTTATCAACAGTTACAATTGGGTGGCAGCCAGAATTTGAGAGGCTTTTATATCGGGAGGTTTACCGGGAAAAGCATGGCCTATGATAATTTTGAAGTTCGCCTGAAACTATTCGATTATGCATCTTATATACTACCAGGTACATTCGGTCTTGTAGGATTTAATGATGTTGGTAGGGTTTGGACACCCGGTGAATCATCGAATCAATGGCATGATGGTTACGGAGGAGGCTTTTATTTAATACCGGCACAGCTGATACTTGTACAGGCTGTTATCGGATTTTCAAAAGAAGGAGCTTATCCTTATATATCGGCAGGGTTCAGGTTTTAAAAGCAATGGTGGTTTAATTTAACTGATCATAAAAAGTTTCATAGGAAAACATGTCTTCCAAAGGAGGCTTTTGATTGTGTAATACACCAATGCGTAAAGCTTTTAATCCGGAAACGCCCTGTAAATCTTCTACATCAAATTCTTCGATCTCTGAATCCAGTATTCCTCTTGATTGTAAAACAATAATGTATTTCATGTAATCCTGCATATCCTCGATGGTAGAAAAAATAATAGTTATTTTATTTTGTTGAATGATGCGCTCCTTTGTTCCTTTAATGAATGCTTTATCAATCCGTTTTTTAATAACCTCATACCGCACATTGTATGCGCCATCAATGTCAAAATGCTTTTCATCCATCCTGAACCGTATAGATATCGGTGTGCTGAATACCAATAATAACGAAGTTACCCCAAGCTGGTATGGAAGCGTTTTTTTAAGATGATATTGTTCAATTTCCATTTCACAAAGCACCAGAAGCTGCCAAAAACGCAAATGATCGAGATGCCCCGGATTAAATGCGTGATTCGGCGCTATTGAAGGCCCTACATATAAATTATGTTCAACGCCATCGGTTTTAAAGCGTTCAAAATAATGCGGAAAATATGCCTGCGCTTCCGTTTGTCTGTTATCAAGTATACCTGTGAGCCTTTCGTTTATTAAAAACAAGGTTGTTTCATAATTGCGGCGGTTAGTATAAAAATCGCCGGTTAGCTTATCAGTTTGTTTAAAATAATTTTCAATATGCTGCTCAATAACCGGATCCGACTTGTCGGATTGCTTTAATAAAGGATAAATATTGTTTTCCAGATAATGCTGAATATATTGCTCAGTATCTGCCTTAACACCACTTGAAAGGTCATCCACAAATTCTTTCAGATCAATTAAAATTTGTTCGGCAATGATAATATAACTGCTGATATGCAACTGATCGATCAATAAAATAAGCTGCCCTAGTTCATTGCTCAAATCATTTCTTACGCTTAAGTTCCGGGTAATCGAAGAATCTTTTATATCAATCTGGCCGTAAAGCGGATAAACATCTGCAAATATTATTTCGCGTAAATTATACCTTTTACCCGAGTTTTTATTCCGGATATATTTAATGGCTTCATCTCTGAATTTCCAGTTCACACTTTGGTGTAAAGAGGTGTAGTTTTTTTGTATTACAGCCTGGATCTGGTTTTGTATGTCGGTTACCTTACGGCTTATAGTATCCACTATAAATGGCATAACTATTTCAAGCTTTTGAGCATTTACGCTGTTGAGAACCTTAGCTTTGTGCGAAACGAGTTCCAAAATGCCCAGTAACGTACCGTTTTTAACAATAGGTGCTAAAATAAAGCTTTGAATGTCCTGTGTGATGAAATGTTGAGCTAAGCGACTATCGGGATTAAGCAAAGCAAATTCGTTTACATCCGAAACAGCCAGGTATGCATGGTTTTTAACCAGCTTGTGGTAAGAGTCGGCCCGGAGTACTTTTTTACAATCGAATTCCAACTGGCTTTCCAATATATGGCTCTTAACTTTTTCGCCGAAGGTTACATTAGTAAAGCGGTCGTTTTCAGCATCAAACGATGTAAAACCTATTTGCAGATCGGGTATGCGGAAAATTGACCTGAATATTAATTCGAGGCTTTCCTGCATTTCAGTCGAGGGGGAATTGCCTAGTAAATTACTTTTTAAGCTTGATACCGCATTTTCAACAGTAGCATCAAACAATGTCATTATACCAAAGCCTTTCAGTATCCAGCTGCCTGAGGGAAATTTTTGTTTCCATAATTCCAGGTCATCATAACTATTCATTAAAAGATCAATATCTGCTTCGGATAATTTGAGAGACTTTTCAGTAGGAAGTATTTCTAAGAAATCGGCATTATATAAAATGCGGTAATGCTTGTTGATTCCGTCGGCTGTTGGAATATCATAAAACAGCGGCTTACCAAAATCAAGCTGGGTTCCGTAATACCTGTTCAGTATTATACAACAGCTCATTATATAAAACTGGTGCTCATCAAAGTCGCGGATATTAAAATCAAATGAAGTCCCGGCTGCCTTTAATATTTGTTGAAATCTCCTCGTATAGTTAAACGTTAGATCGAGGTATGGAATGCTTACTGCTTTGATCTCATTGTCGCTAAGAATAGCCGGAAACAGATCTGCCAATAAATGGGAAATTACTGTAGTATTATTCTCAATCTGCGAAACATTAGTGATCCCATCTTTTAATTCAGGGTAAGGTTTAATTTCTGCCAGTAATGTTTTTGCTTTTTCGGCTTCAATTCCAGATTTTTTTTTGGCGACGGCTT
>Ga0206904_1229_pt1 | contig 12143 bp, 16 predicted proteins | sample Alteio_BWOrgHeat_42_FD_152981 | JGI IMG/M metagenome (GOLD analysis project Ga0206904, IMG submission 152981) | Enriched cells from forest soil in Barre Woods Harvard Forest LTER site, Petersham, Massachusetts, United States -... | ecosystem: Environmental > Terrestrial > Soil > Temperate forest >...
ACCGAAGAGGGCTATGGGCAAATATTTGATAAAAACGGCGCCATTATAGATGAAGCTAAATATGTGGTTATCTGGAAAAAAACGGCACAGGGATGGAAAATGTACAGAGATATTTTTAACAGTAACCCGGTTGCAAAATGATGGGGTTGATTTGAAAAGTTATGGAAACAACAACTATTGAATCGGGCAGTGTTAACGCTGCCCATATACAAAAACGGCGTATTGAATCGATAGATATATTACGCGGGCTTGTTATGCTGATTATGGCTATAGACCATACGCGCGACTTCCTTTTAGCAGGACACCCGGATCCGGTTAACCTTGCAACCACCACGCCTATTTTATTTTTCACCCGCTGGATCACTCATTTTTGTGCGCCAACATTTGTTTTTTTAAGCGGAATATCGGCTTTCCTGGCAGGGAAAAGACGAACCATTGGGCAATTAACTTCATTTTTAATTTCCCGGGGAGTGTGGCTTATAGCTGTTGAAGTGATACTGATCACGTTTGCCCTTACTCTCGATCCATTTTTCAATGTATTTATATTGCAGGTGATATGGGCAATTGGCGGCAGTATGGTTCTTTTGGGCATCATGGTGCGTTTAAAAGCCTCTCCGTATGTTATCGGAATTACCGGGCTGGTTATATTTTTCGGGCATAATATAATTGATGTAGTTAATTTTGGCGCTGCTGCCAAAACATTTACCTGGCATTTACTGCTTTCGGCAAAGGGGTTTAGTGACTATTGGCCTATCGGGCATGGCAGGGGGTTATTGGTACCTTATGCACTTTTACCATGGGCAGGCGTTATGATGGTTGGTTATGCTTTCGGATCGATCTATGAATCATCATTTGATGCAGCTAAAAGGAGAAAGATATTACTAAACAGTGGATTTTCTTTGTTGGCGTTGTTCCTGGTACTCAGGTTCATTAATGTTTATGGCGACCCTGCACCCTGGGCAATTCAGAAAACCGCTACGATGAGTATTCTATCATTCTTTAATGTTACCAAATACCCATGTTCGCTAATATACTTATGCATGACGCTGGGCACAGCCTTGCTAATACTTGCTTTAACAGAAAAGGTAAAAAACAAATTCACTGCGATACTGATTGTATATGGCAATGTGCCTTTCTTTTATTATATATGTCACTTTTATTTGATCAGGACTATTAATGTTATTCTGTTTTTTGCAATGGGATATAAATCCAGTCAGATTTCGAGTCCACAACAAAACCCCTTTCAGCCTAATGCGCTTGGGTTTAATTTGCTGGGGCTTTATTTTGTATGGCTATTTGTAATAGTCGTTCTATACTTCCCATGCCGCTGGTATGGCAGGTATAAAAAAACGCATCAGCATTGGTGGTTAAGTTATATTTAATGACATAGGTTTTTGGAAGAATTAAAATGCGACAAAGTAATCCTTTGTCATTCTGAGCGATAGCGAGGAATCTTGGCATATGCGACCTCAAAACAGTTGAGATAAATTTAAAAAAACATCCAGTGCAAAATCAACTTTAAATGGATATCAGATAAAAGTGGAAAATCAAAATCAGTCCCCAAAAAACACATTAGAATGTTATAGCGAAACTATCACTTGTATAATCCCTTTTGTTTCAATCCATCTAAAAGATAATTTGCAAACTTTAAAGTATCTGGAAAATCAAGATATTCTAAATCAAATACAGGTAGAGCGGCTTGAAGATTATTCTTAATATTTCTAAAAACATCGCCTGAAAATTTAATTAACATTGGTATATCTTCTTCGGGTGTTAGATGTGTTGGTACCGTGGACTCCGTTTCAGATAAGTAACCAGCCACCTCATTAATTTCTTTATCTACATAAAAAATCAATCTTATCCTAACACCTACCGCTACCCCCTCATCCCCTTTTTCACTTATTCCTTCCAAACAATAACCTTCACATATAAATTTAGTATTTACACCTTCCCTATTACCAATTAATTCTAATTCTGTATCAAATCGTATAGTATTAATAACCGGAAGCGATAATTTCATAATTAATGTTTTACATAAACCTACAAACTATCAGTTATAAAAACAATCTATCTTCTGTGTCTTGTATAGTGGTTATGCGTCCGGTGGTTTACATAGTGGCCTCCTTTATGCGATGATCCATGACCGTCGCGATAATGACCGCCCTGATTAGTATAATGCCGCCTGTGCTGTGCAAATGAGCCTACGGCAAATAATAAAATAATAAGGGATAAGGTTAACTTTTTCATTCTGCTTGTGATAAGGGTGGATAATTTTTTTTATTGTACCATGAGGTAATTAACATTTCAGTCCAAGAAGTGGGATTATTTACAGCTTTTGCAAATTTTATAAATTCTTCTGCCATAGTTCCGGGAATAACGTCACTCCAATCATAAGTCATATCATCAGAATGGACGACCACATTGTTTTTATACTCAACCGTAGTTGATGTTTGGTACTTGTTATTAACAGTATCAGCAATAATTTTTTCAATTAACTTAATTATAGTCTTTTTCTTATTATTAACAGACTTCTTATACCACATTATCCAAAATGTTACCGTATGCGTTGGATAATAACTTCCCTTTTCATCTTGTTTAATATCTGCTCTTATAGTATCAACTAATAATATTCTGTTATCATCAGATCTGGAAATATACATCCATCTTTGATTCATAGATTGCGATTTTGCCATTATAGGAATTGCTATAATAAGCAATATAATCAACTTTTTCATGGGTTTGGTAATGTAGTATTTAAGGAAAACCCAGCCTTACCTATTATTCCACCATGTGCCCCTATGCTTTGACCTTTAAATGAAAACTTAATTGCACCATCGCCGTCCCCACTAAGATCATCGTCTATATTAGCAGTAACGTATATTTTAACAGCATCACCGGAAAAAGCGGATGATGAATAATAGATATTATTGCCAAATTGATTGGTTAAGAGTAGAATAGTTGATCCCCCTTCGGTATCATCTGTGATCCTAATAGATATTGATGTTTTTTCGGTTAATCCAGAAACGTCAATTTTAATTTTATCTGGTGTTGAGGGAGACTGACTGTTTTTTTTACAGGAAATCAGCAATAGGCATAATAATGCCAATGTTAATAAGGTTCTAGTTTTCATTGTGATTTAAACTGATGTATGCCCATTCAGTTCCTATCCGGGCGGACATGAAAAAAGCGTGGAACTGTGCTTATATCCGCTGAATAAGACCTCTGGAAAGGTGACACAGCAAGATAAAACTCACAGCCCACGCCGTAGCGTGAGCATTAAAGTCATTTTATCCCTTGCGTGTCTTGTAATTTTCCAGATTCTTATTCAGCAAGAATAAAAGCTAACGCTCTTATATAACATTTACCCACAGCAGATGGGGTTATAGGGTAGCCAGTGGCTAAGTGGTATTAAAAGGGTTCATTTTTTAGCGATTTACGGGTTAATATTAGGTTAACTGGTATAAAGGTAATTCATGTTTAGGATATAACAAAAACGAGCAAACATTAGAGTGCCTGCTATGAATTTTTAATTTAAAAATTCTTTCTATTTGTAATATCAATTATAATATTTATTATTGTTTTCTTTAAATCGCAACATTAACTGAGAAACCTCCGTAAAAATTCTCAACATTTTTTTAAATAAAATGTTATATTGAAGAAACCTTATCTTTCGTTTAACTACTAAATGAATAACGTCATGAGCACTACAGCAATTATATCAATAATCATATCTTCTGTATGTATTATAGCGGCTTTAATAAGAGTGTTTCTTAAGGTAAGAAAGGTTTACCAAAATGATAAAATAACATTGGGTAGAGATGGTAAAAAAATAACTATATCTAAAAATCCCACCGATGAGGATCGTAGAAAATTAGCGCATTTTTAAATGAGCGACGAAAATAACCTAACCCACCACAATAAACTTGATAATAAAACCTTAACCCTTGTGACGACAGCACTTGTTGCTGCTTCTAATTTATTGCCTAATGATGTTTGGAAGAAAGTGTGCGCCGCATCATCACCATGTGCAACAGTTACGCTCGGGTGGATATTTCAAAAAATTAAAAATGCTACTTATTTAGCAATAGAACAATGGCGAGCTAAAAAAGTATATAACGGAATTATAGGTGATTTGCGTAATAAATTAGAGGTTTGTAGAAATACTAAAGAGCGCGCTAAGATAAATAAGGAGTTAGAAAAGTACGAGCAAGATCTGAATGATTTGAAAATAAAGAATATCAAGACATTCGTATAATATAAGGTATGTAGAAACTTCCTATTTTAAAATGCGAATATGTTATGTATATTAGAAGCAATAATTTCAACTAGCATTCCGTATATGTTATTGTTACTTGTAAGTAGCGTATCTTTGTAAAGTTATTGACCGTATAACATTTATTTTAAAATTTTAATTATATGACTAACATTATCAAAACCGATGGGAATCGTGTTGTGAATGTTTCATTAGAAGTTGAACTGATTAAGGAGGGTGATTACATTGTTTCATATTGCCCGGCACTTGAATTATCATCTTTCGGAAGTACAGAGGAAGAGGCTATAGATGGGTTCGATGGTGCATTACACACATTTCTTCAATATACACATGAAAAAGGCACTTTAGAGCGTGTGTTACTTGATTTAAAATGGTCTTAAAAAATATCTAAAGTTAATTATCAACCACATATTAAAATATAAAACATGCAAACGCAACCCATTAAACCAGAACTAACCTTAACTGGTATCATGATTTCAGATGCTGAAGACAAGGGTATCACAGCATATTTTGCAGAGTTTCCTGAAGTTATAGCTCAAGGTAATAATTTACAGGAAGCCAAAACAAATCTATTAGAAGCATTCAGGTTTATGCTTGAATTTAAGCAAAGTGAAATAGAATATGACGGGGATGATAATACATATATAACAAAAGAATCATTTAATCTTTCAATTTCATGAACAGGATTGATTTAATAAGATACTTAACCGATAATGGGTGTATTCTTGTTAGACATGATAAGCAAGGGTATTCAGTTATTAGAAATGTTATGAATGGTAAAATATCAGGTGTTCCAAAAGAGGAATATATTTTATCTGCAACTGTATGTAGAATCTGTAAAACCTTAGATATTGAATCACCAGAAGGGGTTAAATCAGCACAAGCCATTATTGATTTAGCCCATAAAAATCACGGACAAAAAGATATATAAAATTAAGTCGCTTAGTAGGTGTATTTTTTGTTACTTATAACAAAGCGCAACGCATGCCATAAAACTCCCCGAAGGCTCGCTAAAACCTAAAAAGCATACGACACCGTTGCGCTTTAATTTCTCCCTGTCTTTAATGAACATTAGCGATCTCCGGGTAGACAGGGAATTAAATATCTTATTGATTTTTTGTTGTGTAAGGATAGTATGTAAATCTATGGTTAAAATTCCGTAACCACAATGGGTGTTTACACGGTTTTATTTAAGGGTGTTTTAATACATCTATAAGATATTACAAATGAGATTTACCAAGCATTAAGCGTGCTTTTCCAGCAACAATAACTCTTGTTTGTCCTTTCCAGATAACATCCCCCCTTTTATATTCGGAAGTTGTTGGCATCAACGCATGTTTATAGTAAACGTTAGGGGTTGTTTGGTAGCGTCCATCGTTATCTTTATGAAAGGCAATCTCTCCACTGAATATCAACTCTTCTTTGTCTTCTGATTTTTCTTGCTTACTTGTCATGACTTATTTTGTATGTTTATAGAAACTTAAATTTTATTAATTATGGATTTAGTTACACCCATCTTAAATGGTGTCAAAATAACGACCCAGCCTGATAACACACATCATATTATATTAATTGCACCAAGTGACATGCGTGCTGATGCACTGTATAATGGATTGGGGAATAACGTTGTCTTAACTTATATTGAATCAGATAATCCAACCCAGTTTAATCTATCCATTGAATTGTCAGATACTCAAAAGTATTTTATCATTAAGGTTAATATAACCTCTGAAATTGCTAATTTGTTAGATTGGATAGACGAAAATAAGGTTACAACTCTTTGGGTGGGCTATCTCGACTATAAAGGACAGATCTCGATCTACGGCCAGTCGATTCCATTATTTCCTTTGCTTCGTTACCATCAGTTACAACACTACAAGGAATAATTGAACCGTTATTAGCGGGTAATTCATATTTATAAGAAAATAAAGGATTAATACCATTTTCTTTATTGATAATTTCTACTGGATTTAAATCAGTACCTAAATTTTCCTTACCTTCAAACTGTTTTAACGAATCATTTGCCGGAATCTTCTACGCGGGATATAAACGCTGGATAAGTATAGCGGAGACTTATCAAATGCAGAAGATTCTTCACTTTGTTCAGAATGACAAGTGGTATGATTTATTAACCACTTTTATGTGTTGATCACTTGCCTAACTCCAATTGGTTTTTTACCAGTTCGTAATATTTCCCTCGGGTTTTAGTTAATTCGGAATGAGGACCAACCTCTACAATTTCGCCTTTTTCCAATACTACAATTTGCGCGGCATTTTTAACTGTGCTTAGTCTGTGTGCAATTACCAGCACGGTTTTACCGATGAAAAAGTGTTCTAAATTATCCATTATCGCGCGCTCATTGTTTGAGTCGAGAGAATTGGTAGCTTCATCAAAAAAGATGATCTGCGGGTTTTTATAAACTGCCCTTGCAATAAATAAACGCTGCTTTTGCCCTCCGCTTAAATCTACACCAATGCTGCCTAACATGGTGTTATGCTTTTGCGGGAGAGAGTCGACAAAATCATCTAAACAAGCAATTTTGAGAGATTGGTAAACCCTTTCAATATCTATATTCTTGTCTTTCATCGCAATGTTTTGTGCTATTGATGAACTATAGATGTATCCGTCCTGCATTACTACACCGCATTGGTTTCTTAAATCGTCGGTATTAATTTTTTGCAGGTTGATATCATCAATAAAAATATCCCCGCTTTGCGGTTGATAGAACGATAGCAGCAGTTTCATTAAGGTTGTTTTCCCGCTGCCGCTTGTACCCACTATAGCAGTAATTTTTCCTTTGGGAATTAGCAGGTTTATTCCGCGAAGCACATAAGGATTATGAATACCCGAATATTTAAACGAAAGGTTAGTGATGTGGAACCCAGTGATAAATTCGTGAGGGAACTTAACTTTTTCCTCATCGTTCTCATTTGTTTTTAGTTGTACTTCACTTAATCTTTCGAAGGAGGTTTTTGCATCCTGGTAATCGTTAAAGAAAGTCATAATCTCCTGAAGGGGTATAGTAAGCTGACCAACTATATAGCCGATACTTAGCATAACCCCAAAGGTTATTGTGCCGTTAATTACCCAATAGGAACACAAAAAAGTTATGAAAATGCTTTTTAACTGGTTAACCGTGTTTAACCCGTTTTGCTGCAGGTTGGAAAGTTTGAGGTTACTTAGCTTAAACCCATATAATTTATGCTGCAACTCCTGCCATTTTTCTACTTTTCCGGGTTGTGCGTTATTAAGTTTAATCTCGGTCATGCCGGAGATCAGATCGTTCAGGTAATGTCTTTCTTCAATAGCCAGCCCGAACCTGCGGTAATCGAGTTTTCTGCGTTTGTCCATGAACATGAAAAACCAGATGAATGATATAGCTGTGAATAATACAAAACTTAAAACAATGTATTTATCGAACCAGAAAATTTGCAACACATAGGCGATAAGGAGAGATACTGAAAAAATATATGATACCAGTTTTGTAGATAAAAAGGCTTCGATTCGCGAATGATCATCTATCCGCTGATAAATATCTGCATGGTTCTTTGTGTCGAAAAAAGAGATGGGTAGCATGAGTAATTTTATCAGGAAATCTGAAATAATACTGATACTTAACCGGGTGCTTAGTTTGGCCTGGATCAAGCTTCGGACATAGTTTGTGAATGTTAAACTCCCAAACAATACAAATTGGAACAGGAGTATTTTCCATATGATATTTATGTTCTTTTTCTCAACGCCATTATCCGTCATGTATTGGATGGTTTTGGGGATAACCAAAGAAATTAAACTGGCAATCAGGATAATAAAGAGAAGAAAACCTATCTGCCTGGCGTGTGGTTTTAAAAAATCGATAAATTGCTTGAGGATGCTCTTGCTGTTAATTTTAACAACCTCGGTTGTGTACTTACTTTCTAAATCGGGTTCAATAAATACGGCCACCCCTTTTTCGCCATTGTCCGAAAAACTTTCAATGAATTCTTTATGGGATAAAACTGTAATTCCATGGCTGGGGTCGCCTATTGTATATTTCCCATCTTTTATCTTATATAAAACAACATAATGATTTTTTCGCCAGTGAATTATGCACGGAAAAGGCTGCTTTTCAGTAAGGTAATCTATCGTGGTTTTAAACACCAGGGCTTTGAGCCCTGTTTGCTCTGCTGCATAAACAATGTCGCCAATACTGGTGCCCAGACGTGATGTATTGCACAATTCCCTCAACACCGATATATGGGTTTTTATATCGTGATATTCGGAAATCATTTTTAAACAGGCCGGACCACAATCCATTGAATCCAGCTGTTTTTGGAATGGGTACTTATTAAACTTTAACATCTGAAAGCCCCGAAATAAACCATATTAATATCCAGTGCAGTATTTCCTAAAGTAGAGCCATCGTGAAAGGCATTATCCGTAGGGGCAATGTAATATTGATATGGTTTTTGAAGAATTTTAATCACCGGGTAATCCGGAAAGTATTTGAAGAAATATGCCGGGATATTATATATAGTTAGCTGATGTTTTTTAACATCAATTTTTTTCTTCAGCATATTTAAAGCCTGGATCATGGTGAGGTTTACAAAATAAAAAATCCGTGTTTGTTTACCCAGGTTAATGGTGATGCGGTTACCAAATTTATAAGTTGTATGGAGTGTCATAAACTGTGTCCCATCATTGTGTAGTCCAATATACCTTTTTTCGGGAACAGTAAAGTTTGGCCGTAACCGGGTTATATCGCATGCTACCATCTCTAAATTCGGCAGGTTAGCTGCAATGCAATGAAAATGAAAAGGCTTGTTATTAGAGATGGGGGATAAAAAGTGCTGTATTTCTGCACTTACTGACTGTACAACTTCCGGGTTCGCGTTGAACCTTTTCATTACTTCTTCTCGGTTTTTTGAATCCACAAGTTCGAGTTTTTGCAGGCTCTCTTTTAAATTTCCGGGAAGATCTCCAACATAAATTGTATTGTATTCTTTACGGTTTTCATCAGCCTGAAGCCGGTTAATTTCATTGCTGCTCAAACTTCTCCAATCTCTTTTTGGCAGGTATGCATCATCCTCAAAAAGCGGGGTGAAATTCATTCCCTGGAAATCAACCTTTTCCAGCGCCTGTTCCCGGTAGGGCAATGTTCCTGAATTTATAAAAACAGAATCGTACCCATCTGTAAACAAATTATGTAGTCTTATGCCGCTTTTTAAATCCATAGATTTGATCATTTTAATACTGAAATCCGCCAAAATAAACCATCGTAATATCTAAAGTCGTGTTGCCCAGGGTTGATCCATCATGAAAACAATTATCAGTCGGGGCAATGTAATACTGATAAGGTTTTTGCTGCACTTTTATTACCGGGTAATCGGGAAAGTGTTCAAAAAAGAAGCCTGGTATATTGGCTATATTAACATTGTTCTTTTTTATATCCATCTTCTGTTTCAGCATATTTATTGCCTGTATCATGGATAAGTTTACAAAGAAAAAACCCCTTGAGTCGTTTCCTAAATTAATGGATATGCGGTTCCCAACCTTATGAGCGGAATGGATGGTCATTTGTGTGGTGCCATCGTTATGCATACCCATGTATTTAACATCCTGCGGTTTAAAACCAGAAGGTAATTTGGTAGTGTCGCATGCTACCATTTCTATGTTGGGGAAGTTTACACCAATACAATGAAACTGGAAGGGTTTGTTTTTAGAAAGCGTAGATAAAAAGGCATTCAGGTTTACACTCAGTTCTTTGGTTTTCTCTGCATCTGCCGAGAGCTTAGCCATTACTTCGTCCCGGTTTTTTGAATCGCCTAATGTTAATTGCTGAAAATTGGCTTTTAGTTTTTCGGGGATATCCCCAAGATATACTGTATTGTAATCGTTCTGTTTGCCATTTGGCTGCAGGCGGTTTATTTCTTCGGGAGTTAAATTCCTCCAGTCCCTTTTCACAACATGGGCGTCATCTTCATATTGAGGCATATAACTTATACCCTGGTAATTAACTGCTGCAGCAATTTGTTTTGAGTGAAATACTGTTCCTGAATTTATACTGATAGCATCATAGCCTTCACGCATCCGGTTATGTATAAAAATGCCTTTTTTTAATTTCATACTATTGAATAATAAAAAGTCTCCGTAATACTAACATCTGAATGCCCCGAAATAAACCATAATAATATCTAACTCATTCATCCCTAATGTTGAACCATCATGAAAACAGTTATCAGTAGGTGCTATATAGTATTGATATGGTTTTTGATCTATTTTAATTACCGGGTAGTCAGGAAAATACTCAAAAAAATATTTAGAGATATTGATGATATCGATGTTGTGTTTTGCAGTGTCGATCTTTTGCTTTAACATATTAAGCGCCTGGGTTAAAGTAAGATTTACATATAAAAAAGACCGGGCCTCTTTCCCAAGATTGATGGTTAGCCTGTTTCCTAAAGTATGTACGCGGTGCGGCGACACGAACTTAGTGCCATCGTTATGGATACCCATATACTTTTTATTCTCTTCGCGATAATTGGCAGGCATTACAGTTGTATCGCAAGCAACTACTTCTAAATTCGGCAAGTTGGTGCCTAAATAGTGAAAATGGAATGGCTTTCCATCCGATTTTGACTTTAAGAATTCGTCAGTGGCTTTATTAATTTGTAAGGTGACGTCGGGGTTGTCTTTGAACTTTGCAAAAACATCATTCCTGTTCTTACACTCCTCTAATTTTAATTTCTGAAACAAAGCCTTCAGGTTGTTGGGGATGTTACCAATATATATGGTGTTGGCATCCGTGCGTTTATCACCCGGTTTTAAAAGCCTTATTTCTTTATCATTTAAACCTCTCCAATTTCTTTTCGGTATAAATGCATCGTCTTCGTAAGATGGTAAAAATGAATAATTCCCATAACTTATCCGGTTTGTATCCAGCTCGGTATAATGAACCACACCCGAGTTTATGGATACACAGTTATAACCTTCGCAAGCCTGGTTATGGAGCATAATACCTCTTTTTATTTCCATAGCTTAATTATTTAACCAGCCACATCAAAAACACCTGTATAAACAATAGTTACATCTATCTCGTTATTACCGAGCGTTGTTGCATCGTGAAAAAAATTGTCTGTGGGTGCTATGTAATATTGATAGGGTTTTAAATCAATTTTGATGGTCGGATAATCAGGGTAATGTTTAAAAAACAAATAGGCAATGTTATCCGGGTCTATTACAGTATCTGATGCACCAATCTTTTCTTTCACCATATTAAATACCTGTATTAAAGAAAGGTTGATAAACGCCAGGTACCTTGTCTCTTTACTCAGGTTTATTGAGATACGGTTTCCCGATTTATGAGCCGTGTGTGGGGTGAAACGTTTACTCTGATCTATATGTAAGCCAATGTATATAAACTCTTCATCAATGAAATGGCAAGTAATGGTTTCGCGGTTAGGCATCGCCCGGGTGATCCGGTGAAATTTATAATTCTTATTGGTTGAAAAAGGGCGCAGAAAGGTATCTAACTCCTTTGTTATTGTCTTTACTATTTCCTCACTATCCCTTACCTTCGGATAAACCTGGTCGGGGTGCGTACAATCGTGTAAGCCTAACGCTATAAATGATTCTTTGAGGCTTTGAGGTATTTCGCCTATAGATATATTTTTACTAAAATCGGTATCCTTCCTATTGGTAAGCAACAGCCGTTTCTCGGCCAGATCCAACTTGCGCCAATCGGTTTTAGGAACATACGAACCAGGATAATAATTCAACCCGGTTTCAGCAGTACCGGGTATTGTTCCGCTATTTATGGATAACTGATCAGCAATTGTGCTTAAATTGCTATATAAACTGAGCCCCTTTTTTAAATACATGTCATTATAGTTT
>Ga0206904_1230_pt1 | contig 12020 bp, 7 predicted proteins | sample Alteio_BWOrgHeat_42_FD_152981 | JGI IMG/M metagenome (GOLD analysis project Ga0206904, IMG submission 152981) | Enriched cells from forest soil in Barre Woods Harvard Forest LTER site, Petersham, Massachusetts, United States -... | ecosystem: Environmental > Terrestrial > Soil > Temperate forest > O...
ATATTTCTCCACCGGGAAATCTTTGGTGTAGCCATAACCACCAAAGATCTGCACGGCATCGGTAGCTACGCGCACCGCAACTTCGGATGCGAAGTACTTAGCCATGGCCGACTGTTTGGTCACGTTCTCTCCCCTATTCTTCAGATCGGCGGCCTGCATTACCAATAATTCGGCTGCTTCAATTTCGGTTGCCATATCGGCTATTTTGAATGAGATACCCTGAAAGTTGGCGATAGGCTGCCCGAACTGGTGACGTTCTTTAGCGTATTTAACGGCTGCTTCGAATGCCCCTTTGGCAATGCCTAATGATAATGCCGCGATGGATATCCGCCCGCCATCCAACACCTTCATAGCTTGTTTAAAGCCCTCGCCTTCCGCGCCAAGCAAATTGGCTTTGGGTACACGGCAATTGTCAAATATCAGTTCGGTAGTTTCGGATGCGCGCATACCCAGCTTGTTCTCTTTTTTGCCATGGGTAAAGCCTGGCGTACCTTTCTCGATCACGAGCGCCGATATCCCATTTGAATCGCCCTTCTCGCCGGTACGCACCATTACCACGGCCACATCGCCCGACTTACCATGAGTGATCCAGTTTTTTGAACCATTAACAATATAATGGTCGCCATCGGCAACGGCGGTGGTGCTCATGTTCAGCGCGTCGGAACCGGTATTGGCTTCGGTCAGTCCCCAAGCCCCTATCCATTCGGCTATGGCCAGTTTGGGCAGCCAGCGGTGCTTCTGTTCTTCGTTAGCGAAATATAGGATATGGCCGGTACACAGCGAATTATGCGCAGCTATTGACAGGCCTATGGAACCGCAAACCTTAGCAATTTCGGATATTACGGTAACGTACTCGAAATAACCGAAACCTGAGCCGCCGTATTCTTCGGGTACCAGCACGCCCATTAAACCTAACTCACCTAATTTTTTAAATAGTTCTATCGGGAAGATCTGAGCTTCGTCCCACTCCATTACGTGCGGACGGATGTTTTTCTCAGCAAAGTCTTTCACCATTTGGGCAACCATGCGCTGGTTATCGCCTATCGAAAAGTCGTATCCGGCGGATACTTCGGTACTCAAACTCATAGTCTTATTCGGTATTTACTATGCAAACATAATAAATAAAAATAGGTAAGCCGAGTTCAAAAACCTTTAAAATAATAGAATAAAACGGTTTTTGGTACAGATAATGAGTTTAACTGAACCGTGTCGATAAATTACCGGCAGTAAGATCGAAAAATAATTTTCAATTATTTTCTTAATAATTAGCCAGCGTAATAATGGTATCCGATATCGGCCTGATCCGCTCTTCACCATTTAAAAAGCCTAAGCCTATCACAAACGAAAAGCCAGCTACTACGCCGCCCATTTCCTGTATCAGTTCGCTGGTGGCTGTAACCGTTCCACCGGTAGCCAATAGGTCATCGTGGATCAGGATGTGCGCACCGGGTTCAAAGGCATCCGTATGCAATTCGATTGTAGCTGCGCCGTATTCCAGCTCATAAACTTTACGGTTAACTGTAAAAGGCAGCTTACCTGCTTTGCGTACCGGGATAAAAGGCACGTTCAAACGCATGGCCAGCATCAGGCCGAACAAAAAGCCTCGACTCTCCACACCGGCAACAGCATCAATACGAATACCCTCCAATCTATCGGCAAAAGCATCAACAATGCCCTGGCACAGCTGGTGATCTTTTAAGATCGGGGTCACATCTTTGAACATGATACCCGGTTTCGGGAAATCAGGAATATCGCGAACGGCGGCTTTTACTTGTTGCTCTATCATTTGAAATTTAAATAGGGTGCAATTTTACGCAAAATTTCCTCGTCGAGAATAACTATCTGGCGCAGATCGTTCAGCGAGTGGTAATTGCCGTGCTGCTTGCGGTACTGCACAATAGCGTTCATTTGTGGGAAGTTGAGATATGGGAAGGGTCGCAGATCATCAACCGATACGGTATTAATATGTATTTTACTAATGCGGGCCGCGTTTATGCTAATGCGTGGTGCTATTTCACGATACTTCGCAGTATCTATACCATAGATCTCCATCAGTTGTTCTTTTTTGTAAAAACCGCCAAGCTGCGCGCGGTATTTAACAATGCGCGATGCAAACCCCGGACCGATGCCTTTAACTTCCGTTAGCTTTGCAGAATCGGCGGCGTTGACCTCAACCACTTCGTCGGTTTTGTTGCTGGTGTGTCCAGGGGGTAAAGTAATGTAAGGTTCGAGCCGTTTATAATCTTCGGGGGTAATGGAGTATATTTTTTGCAGATCGGTTTTGGTGTAGAACCTGCCGCCTTTGGCTTCGTAATTTTTGAGCACGCTGATCTGCTTTCCGCTTAACCCCAGTTTGGCCCATTGCGCGGCCGGCAGGTTATTGGGGTCGAATTTAAATAGTACCGGGTGAGCGGTCTTCTCATCATTATTGGCATAAGCATCGTCTTCGATGTTTTTGGTAGCTTTTAGCTGGGCAACTGCTTTATTGAACTCGGCAAGGTCCATTACGGGTTGCTTACGGAAGTGTTGCAACAGATATGGCGCCGCGATGATAAGCGCGATAATGCCCAGCATCACCACCATGCCGTTCCACTCCCTTTTTGTAAGCTCAAAGTAACTTCTAAGCGTTCGTTTCATCCAAACCTGTTGGTTAGCTAAATAATGAATATTTTTGTAATTGCTACACCTTATAAAACATGAAGATAATAACCCGGGCCGAATTTGCAAAAGCTACCAAATTAGATAAACTACGCATGCCCGGCCTGGCAGCTCTGCTAATGGAGATCATGAAGATCAACCAGGTGAACGAGCTTTTTGCCCAGGCACAACCCAAACAAGGTCCCGAATTTGTTGACGCTATACTGGAAGGCTGCGGCGTATCGATAGATCTTGATGAGCGCGATCTGAAGAACATCCCCACAACCGGTGGCTTTATTGCCATAGCCAACCACCCTTATGGTGGTATTGAAGGCATGGTGCTGCTTAAACTGCTGTGTACCGTTAGGCCGGACGCCAAGCTGATGGCTAACTTCCTCCTGAAAAAGATCCCTAACCTGAGCGACTCATTTATCGCGGTGAACCCTTTTGAGAATATCGAGCATTCATCGAGCATAAGCGGTATCAAAAACACGCTGGAACTACTACAGAACGGAACACCTATCGGCATCTTTCCCGCAGGCGAGGTTTCGACCTACCAGCTGGAAACGCAGCAGGTGACCGATAAAAAGTGGCACCCTGTAGTTGGCAAGATCATCGCGAAAGCAGGTCTGCCTGTTGTGCCTATTTATTTTCATGGCAACAATGGCTTGTTGTTCAACCTGCTGAGCATGATACACCCTACACTCCGCACGGCCAAGCTGCCGTCGGAACTGTTCAACAAACAGGGGCATACCATTAAAGTGCGCATAGGCAAACCTATACCTATTGCCGATATCCCGTATGGCGGCAACACCACCAAACTATTGAACTATTTAAGGGCGCGTACTTACGCATTGGGTACCGGCCTTGAAGAGGAGAAACGGATATTCAGACGGCGGGGCATCTTTAAAATAAGGAAACGGCCCAAACCCATTGCCGCCGAAACCGAAACTGCCATACTTGAAAAAGAAGTAGAACAACTGCGCGCCGACGAGTACACCGTTTGGACGGAGAAGAACTACGAGGTATTTATTTGCCCTACCGAAGCTATCCCGCACATCATCCTGGAAATTGGCCGCCTGCGCGAGATCACCTTCCGTGAGGTTGGCGAAGGCAGCAATAAGAGCATCGACCTGGACGAGTACGATATTTATTATAACCAGCTTTTTATATGGGACCGCGAGGCCAAAATGATCGTTGGCGCTTACCGCATCGGCCTGGGCGATGAGATCTTTTACAGCCTGGGCAAAAAGGGATTCTACACTGCCGAGCTTTTCAAGATCAAGGGCCAGTTCACTCCCGTGCTTAAAAAGAGCCTTGAGCTGGGGCGCTCGTTCATCCGTAAAGAATATCAGCAGAAACCCCTGCCCCTGTTCTTACTTTGGAAAGGCATCCTCAAATACCTGATCGACAACCCGCGCTACCGTTACCTCATTGGCCCGGTAAGCATCAGCAACAAGTTCTCAAAGTTCTCCAAATCGCTTATTGTTGACTACATCTACCGTAACCATTTCGACCATGAGATGGCGCAATATGTAAAGCCACATAAAAAGTTCAAGGTCGACTTTTCGAGCATTGATACCGACCTGCTGATGGAAGGCGAGGACAGTTTTAAGAACATAGACAGCCTAATAGCCGAAGTAGAGACCAGTACCATGAAGGTACCCGTACTGCTTAGACAATACATCGCGCTTAACGCCAAGATCATCTGCTTCAATATCGACCCTAAATTCGCCGATTGCCTGGATGGTTTTTTAGTACTCGACCTGGAAAAGGTACCCCAGGAAATGCTTGAGAAACTGGGGAAGAACCTTTAGGTGAGGGGTGAATAGTGAGCTGTGAATGGTGAGTAGTTGCACCTATAAAAAGATAAGAAAATAAGAACGCCGGTTGAAAATATCAACCGGCGTTCTTTGTATATAAGTGAGCTTACCACTCACTATTGACAGCTAACTATTAGAAGCTATAACGTACACCAAATTGCATTTGGTAACGTGATGCGAACAGATCCACCTGGTATGGTACACCTGGATCGGCAAATTTGTAGGTTGGGTAGGTTGTAGTATAACCACCGCTAACAAAAGTTGGTTTAGCAACTGCTGATAAACCAACGCTCGCTGTTGAGTTGAAAGTATTTGATGAGAAGTAATAGTGTCCCCAATCTTTGCTCAACAGGTTAGTTAAGTTGATAATATCGTAAGTGAACGTAATGGTTTGTTTGTGTTTGGCGCCAACGCGGAAATCGTGTGTGAAACGGAAATCAAGCTGGGTGTTCCAAGGTGTGTGTGCAGCGTTACGCTCAGTAAACTGACCACGACGTGATGATAAGTATGGGTTGCTATTGATGTAAGCATCAAAAGCAGTTGCATAAGCTTGTTCCTGAGCAGTTGGTGCATTTGGCGTTAAGCTGAACAATTTAATGGTCTCGTCTGCTTTTGGAATGTAAGCAACGTTAACTTGCTGGCCTGTACCATCGATCTGGCTGTTGTAGAAACCATAAGTATATGGGTTACCCGACTGAGCGCTCAGGAAGAAGGTAAAGTTTGATACCATGTTCTGGGTTGCACCCCAGTTGATATGGTAGTTCAACGTTGATACGATGCGGTGACGGATATCAAAGTTAGAGTAAGCAGCCTGCGGGTTGTTAGGGTTACCAGCCTGGTTCAACTGCCAGTTAGATTCCATTGAGTTACGGATACCGTTGGTAACGTCTTTCGATTCGCCGTAGGTATATGCAACGTTACCATCAAACCCGCCTATTGTTTTAGCGATCTGAGCAGTGATACTGTAACGGTGACCCTGGTTAGTATTTGATAATTGGTAAGCGTTGGTAAAGTTTGTAGAAACTTTTTGGTTTATAAATATAGGTTGTACCTTGTTAACATCGTACGGATAGTAAGTAACGTTATCAACTGTGTTTACCTGTTGGAACTTCAGATCGCGGATAACATCGGTATAAATACCTTCTAATGTAAATTTCCACTGATCGGCAGTTTTATAGTCAAAGGCTAAGCTGGTTCTCCAAACCTGTGGCATTTTAAAGTTATTGTCGATCATATCCACCTGGGTAGCACCTGATGAATTAGTAGTTTGGCCTTGCTGGTTAACAAAATCTAAACCACCGTTTGGCGACGCATGGATAAGCTGGTTTGGCGTGTAAGGATTGATAGGAGCAGCAACGGTTGGGCTTTTATCGTAAGCGCCGAAGGTTGTACCGTTGTTATAGAACGCATAACCAAACCAAGCAAATGGTACACGACCGGTAAACGTACCGCTACCACCGCGGATGATCAGGCTCTGATCGCCATTAACATCATAATTGAATGACACGCGTGGGTTAACTTGTATATTGTTCAGATATTTGTTAGTAATATCCTTTGGTTTAGTGTAAGTAAATGTACTGCCATAAAAAGCATCAACAGCGGCATTAGTTGTTTTAGCTGCTAACGGCTGTGCATCCGGCAAACCAGCGTAATCTAAACGTAAACCTGCGGTAATTTTCAGGTTATCAGTTGCCTGGATCTCATCCTGGCCATATGCGCTTAGCAAGCTAACGTTAAATTTAGCCGAAGGATTAGCTAAGATGTTATCGCGGGTGTTAGACTGATAATCTGAGTAATAGTAGTTTGTACGGATACGTGACGGTGCAAATGGCACAGGTGTACCGGTTGTACGGTATGCCCCGGTAAAGTTATCGATGTTAGCGAAAGCGTCACGGCCGTTCCATGAGTTCACAAAATCGTAAGTGATGTTGTAAAACTCGTTGTGTGTACCAAAAGTAAAGGTATTGATGCCTTTAGTAAGGGTTACGTTATCAGTGAACTCCCAAACTTTTTGGTGCATATCAAAAATAGCTGCTTCACGGTCGGTACCCATAAATATGGTTGTACCTGGAGTGCGGCCCGCGATCTCGATCTGTGGTAAAGATGGATCAGAGTTAGGATCGCGGTAATCGTGAACGTTCGAATAGCCAACCACCAAGCTGTTGTTCAGATTACTTGATAAACGCGATTTTAACTCGGCAACAAACGATGTTGAGTTGTTATGTGAGGTATAATCGATACCGCTAAAGCGGAAGTTAGCACCATCGCGCTCAAGGTTAGTAGCTGTTGATGTGATGGTGTTATTACGCAGGGTCAACTGGTTCTTGTCGTTAATGTTCCAATCCAAACGGTTAAAATATTTGTTAGAATTAGAGTAGATCGTAGTATTATCATAAGTACCCGGATCAATACCGTTCGGGTGTGCAGCATCGGTGGTATATGCTTTGAAAGCTGCAGTAAGATCTTTAGCATCCTGTAAAGATAAAACTGCTGCCGAACCTGCTGTACCGGCGCCACTGATCACAGGATCCTGACGGCGTGACATCTCTTCGTTGGTAAAGAAGAACAATTTATCTTTGATCAACGGGAAACCTACACGGAAACCTGCATTGTAATCGTGAAAATCTGTCGGCTCTTTACCGCCATCGCCACCCGAAGCTGTAGGAGCGTTGTTAGGGCCAACCATAAATGCGCCGCGGCCGTATCCGTAAACCGAACCTGTAACAGTGTTTGTACCGCTGCGGGTAACCGCGTTGATACTACCACCTAATACGTTACCGATCTTGATATCGTAAGGGGCAACAAAAACCTGTACGTCCTGGATAGCGTCTAGCGATACCGGGCTTGTACGTGTGCTGCTACCTACCGAACCGCTTTGGTTGGTCTGGCCACCTAATGACGGGCTGAAACCGATCGCATCGTTGTTGATGGCACCGTCTAACGTTAAGTTGTTATAACGGAAGTTAGTACCCTGGAAAGAGTTGTTAGCGCTTTGCGGGGTAATGCGTGTAATATCCGTAAGGCTGCGGTTAATAGCAGGCATACGGCGTATCTGCGCCTGGTTAACGTTGGTGCTTGTACCTGTTTTAGTGGCGCCACCGGTAATGGTAACGGTTTTCAACTCGGTTGAAGCATCTGTTAATTTGAAGTTGTAAGTGGCATTACCTATTGTTAAGGTAACGTCGGTTCTTTCTTCCTTTTTAAAGCCGATAAAGCTGGCCGTAATAATGTACGGACCGCCCGGGTTTACGTTAGGGATCGAGTAACGGCCTTCGGCATTGGTTTGAGCGCCGTAATGTGTACCGGTGCTGGTATTTGTTGCCGAAACGTTCACTCCTGGTAATGCCGCGCCTTTTTGGTCGACGATCTTACCGCTGATCACAGCACTGGTAAGCTGGGCATTTGCTACACCGGCGATAGCGAGGAAAATACCGGTTAATAGGATCTGGTAAATCTTTTTCATTTGTGGATTTTGATTTGCCACAAAGGTTGGGTACCAAAATTAAGGATACGTTAACGCAAGGTTATTTTTAACGGAAATTAGCAACTGATTTTTAATATGATCTCAACTTTCTGTTTACATTAAATTAACATTGACAATTTATCCACTGATTATCAATATTTTATAGAAAGTCTTTTTAATATAAAATGCAGCAGCCAGACAGGGCCAATTAGCAAAAACTTAACATCATCCAGGAACGAGGGTTTGCGCCCCTCTATCTTATGGCCGATGAACTGCCCCACCCATGCAAGTACGAATAATACGGTGCACGATAGCCACAGCGCCGGCCCGCCTGCTTTGCCCCATTGCTCCAGAACGATGATCATGTACGTAAAAATAAAAATGACCAGCAGCATAAAGTACGATAATATAGGCGACAGCTTATAATAGTAAAACACCGCGAACGCGATGAGGAATGAGGCCCAGTTGATATAACTATTGTATTCGCCCAGGAAACCGATATGCGGGAACGGTATGGCCCACACAAGGCCCAACAAACTGAAAACTATGGTAGGTACGCATATCCAGTGGATGATCTCGTTAGTGTGGTTCTGGTGGTTCTCTGAATATTTGTCAAAATAAATATCGATGGGTCTTTTATCGGGGACAGCTGGCATAATTTAGTATTTGGTGAAATAAAGTTAAGGAGAATTTTTAAATGTGCAGATATGCGGAATGTGCAAATGTGCGGATGACCATGTATTCTTGACATCGTTTCTTCTCCGCGCGTCATTGCGAGCAATAGCGCGGCAATCTTTACATAAGCAGGTCGATAATGCCATTCGGACCTGTATAGCATAGAGATTGCTTCGTCCCTCGCAATGACGCACTAATATTAGGGTGGTATATATCGGTTTATTTAAAATAACATTTTAAAGCTTTTGCTTCGCACAAGGAGAGGGGGATAAAGTAAGAATTAATTTAACATTCTCACATCCCATTTGCAACTGGCTTACAAACTGTACAATATAACTATAAACTCAAATTTATCCAAATAATACCCCACGAAAAAGCCCGGCTTCCGCCAGGCTTGAACTGTTTCTTAAAGCCTCCCCTTCCGGGGGAGGTTTGGTGGGGGCTCCTACTTAGCGAATGCTACCGATCTGGTCTCCCTGATCACGGTAACTTTGATCTGGCCCGGATAGGTCATTTCGGTTTGGATGCGGTTCGAGATATCAGCAGCTAAGATCTCCGATTGTGCATCAGTTATTTTTTCGCTTTCAACTACAACACGCAGTTCGCGACCGGCCTGTATAGCAAATGTTTTTTCAACGCCAGGGTATGATAATGCTAACTCTTCCAGCTCTTTCAAACGTTTGATATAGCTTTCAACAACCTCGCGGCGTGCACCCGGCCTTGCACCTGATATAGCATCACAAGCCTGTATGATCGGCGATATCATCGAGGTCATCTCGATCTCGTCGTGGTGAGCGCCAATGGCGTTGCAAACTTCTGGGTTCTCTTTATATTTCTCAGCTAACTGCATACCCAAAATAGCGTGTGGCAGTTCAGGGTTATCATCAGGTACTTTACCAATATCGTGCAATAAGCCTGCACGTTTGGCCAGTTTTACGTTCAAACCTAATTCTGCCGCCATGGTAGCGCAGAAGTTGGCAACCTCGCGGCTGTGCTGCAACAGGTTCTGCCCGTACGATGATCGGTAACGCATACGGCCAACCATACGGATCAGCTCGGGGTGTAACCCGTGGATACCCAGGTCGATCACGGTACGCTCGCCGATCTCAACTATCTCTTCTTCGATCTGCTTTTTGGTTTTGGCAACAACTTCTTCTATACGTGCCGGGTGTATCCTGCCGTCGGTCACCAAACGGTGCATCGCTAAACGGGCAATTTCGCGCCTTACTGGGTCAAATCCCGAAAGGATGATGGCTTCCGGGGTATCGTCAACAATGATCTCGATACCGGTAGCAGCTTCCAGCGCGCGGATGTTACGTCCCTCACGACCAATGATCCTACCCTTAACCTCATCATTATCGATATTGAAGATAGATACTGTATTCTCGATAGCGCTTTCGGTGGCGGTACGCTGTATGGTTTGTATAACTACTTTTTTAGCTTCTTTAACAGCGGTGAGCTTAGCTTCGTCAACAATATCCTTGATCTGCATCATGGCTTTGGTACGGGCCTCTTCGCGCAGGTTATCAACCAACTGGTTCTTGGCATCCTCAGCCGACATACCGGCTATGTTCTCCAATTGCTGGATATGCTGATTTTTCAGGTGCTCAACTTCTTCCTGCTTTTTAACAGCCAGTTCGGTCTGCCTTTCCAGGTTCTTGCGCACGTTGTCCATCTCCTGGTCCTTGCGGTTGGCGTTCTCCAGTTTCTGGTTCAGCGATTGTTCCTTTTGTTTAAGGCTGTTCTCGCGCTGGTTCATGCTGTTGTTCTTGCCGTTCAATTCTTGCTCGTGCTCAGCTTTAAGCTGTAAAAAACGCTCTTTTGCTTCCAAAAGCTTGTTCTTTTTTAATATCTCGGCATTGTTCTCAGCCTCTTTCAGTATTTTTTTAACTTTACTTTGAGCAGCTACTTCCTGATCCTTAAAAAGTTTGCGTAGTAAAAATCGCCCCACAAGCACGCCGGGTAATCCGCCCACAAACACGCCTATAATTAAATATAATATTGAGTTCATTGGTTAAAATTGGTATATATATAATAAAAAAAACCGCAACTAAACTTTAAGCTTCATGTATTATTAAACTTCGTTAAAACGGCTGAAAGCCAGGTCTTCGCCAGATCTTTTTGCAAAAAATGGCGTGTACCTTCCCACTTTCATCAATATTGAAGTGTTAAGTTTATAAATAGTGAAACTTAAAAATTTAACTGCGGTTAGATCTTTAATTTGCTCTGTTATGTGTAAGAACGTTTACTGCTTCGAAAAAAAGTCGGTCAACAAATGATCAAGCTGGTACACTTTCTCTGCTACCTGGGTATCCTCAACACCAACGCGCTTTTCGGCCTTTAAAGCCGATGTGGCAAAGTGCAGTACACACATTGATAACAGGTCCTGTTTATCTTTAACCGCGTAATTTTCCTGGTATTCTTTTACCCGGTCGTTGATACTTTGCTGAGCCGCTTGAATATTAAAGACTTTGTTGTTGAGGATAGCACCGATGCTAACCTGAGCTACGGCCTGCAATATGTGAAGAACGGTAAAACCCTGGTAAGCTTCGGCGCGGTGGGTAAAGCTGCTTTGAAACTGGCCGATGTAGATAAAGAGGTTTTTTATGCCGACTTTAACTTTGATGTGCTGCTGAACACAGTGCGTAAGAACAAGATCGTTTACCAGGAGATATCGAAATACCCTGCGGTGAACCGCGACCTGAGCATGCTTATTGATAAGAGCGTTACCTTCCAACAACTGAAACAGATCGCCATCAAAACTGAGCGCAAGCTATTGAAGGATGTGAACGTGTTCGATGTGTACGAAGGCGATAAATTACCTGCCGGTAAAAAGAGCTACGCTTTAAGCTTTGTGATCCAGGACGAAGAAAAAACGCTGACGGATAAAACCATCGACGGCATTATGCAGAAGCTGATCTATAACTTTGGTAAGGAAGCGGGAGCGGAGATAAGGAAGTAAGGATCTCGGATCTCGAATGTTCAATTTCGGATTTTTTGCTGGTCAAGGCGAACATTCAAGTTGTGTTTATTATCAGGTTAATTGTTAGTTAATGTGTTATTAAGTTATTATGTTTGTACATTATTAACAGTTGTTTGGTTTGCAGCTAAGACCATCGGCATTAATAACTCAGTAACATTGTAACAAATAACGAATTCAAAACAAAATGGCTGTATTAGCTGAGCAATTAGACAAAGTTGTAGAGAAAACAGAAAGATTAATTGAACTTTGTGCGGCGTTGCACGAAGAAAATGACCTGTTGAAACTCGAAAATGAGTCGTTGAAAGTGGCGTTTGCAGCGAGTAAGGATAAGAATAAGGAGTACGAAGAGAAGCTTCGTGTATTGAAGCTGGCCAAGTCGTTCTCAGAAACAAATGAGAAAACGCTTGACATAAAGCAAAAAATTAACGAATTTGTGCGG
>Ga0206904_1224_pt2 | contig 11975 bp, 10 predicted proteins | sample Alteio_BWOrgHeat_42_FD_152981 | JGI IMG/M metagenome (GOLD analysis project Ga0206904, IMG submission 152981) | Enriched cells from forest soil in Barre Woods Harvard Forest LTER site, Petersham, Massachusetts, United States -... | ecosystem: Environmental > Terrestrial > Soil > Temperate forest >...
ACGGCGAAGCGTGCGGAGTTTGTAACTCCTGTCAATCATTCCAAAACGGTAACTCCTTTAATGTTCACGAACTGGATGCTGCCTCGAATAACTCGGTTGATGATATCCGCAGTTTAATTGAGCAGGTTCGCATTCCACCACAAGCTGTACGGTACAAGATCTATATAATCGACGAAGTTCACATGCTGTCGCAGGCAGCTTTTAACGCGTTTTTAAAAACGCTGGAAGAACCTCCGCATTACGCCATTTTTATATTGGCGACTACCGAGAAGCATAAAATACTACCTACTATACTTTCGCGTTGCCAGATCTTTGATTTTAACCGTATCAGGGTTGAAAATATGGCTACTCACCTGGCATCTATCGCACAAAAAGAGAACATCAGCTATGAGCCCGACGGATTACACATCATTGCACAAAAAGCAGATGGTGGTTTGCGTGATGCTTTGTCGATGTTCGACCAGATTGTTAGTTTTTCAGGGGGTAATGTAACTTACCGGTCTGTAATTGATAACCTGAACATACTGGATTACGATTATTACTTTAACATTACCGACAGGCTGCTGAACGAAGATAATGCCAAAACCTTATTGCTGTTTGATGAAATATTGGCACGGGGCTTTGATGGTGCACATTTTATTTCAGGCCTGTCCGATCATTTTCGTAACCTGCTGGTAAGTAAAGATCAAACAACTTTAAAGCTGCTTGAAGTAAGCGACGGTATAAAAAGCAAATACCTGCAGCAATCGCAGGCTGCAACAGTTTCATTCCTGCTTTCGGCAATGAACATTGCTAATCAGTGCGACCTGAGCTACAGGCTCAGTAAAAACCAAAGGCTGCAGGTTGAACTGGCTTTGCTTAAAATGTGTAATTTGTTGTCGGTCTTTAACCTTGCAACTAACCCGATAAATGTAATGCCCGCATCAGAGGGGCAACTAAAAAAAAAACCTGATTCCGCAGTAATAGCGCCCGAAAAGGAGCTAAAACCTACTGCTGAAACGCCCATAACTCCACAGGCAGAATCGCAATCGGTAAAAGAAAAAGCAACTGATGCACCACCTGTAACCGAACTTATTAAGGAAGAGGTTGCTGCCGAAAAGCCGAAAATTTTTATCCCCAACTCGCATAGCTCAGTAACCTCAGTAAAAATACCTTCTTTAAAAGATGTGGCCAAAACGCAGGAAGCTATGCTTGAGGAAGAGGACCCTTATATTAAGGGGGATGCTAAAGATGATTTTACCTCCGATCAATTTGCAAAGTGCTGGAGCGACTACGCCGCAAAGCTTAAAGCTGAGGGAAAAAAGAACCTGCTTACTATTTTTATATCCAACCCGGCAAAACTCATTAGCCCCAACATCTATGAGGTAATAGTTGAGAATAAAGTACAGGAAAACGTATTCAGAGATGAGCGCCCGAGCCTGCTGAATTTTTTGCGTACCACATTAAGAAATTTTGGTATTGAAGTTAACGCACGAATTGATGAAATAGCAGTAGTAAAACGCCCCTATACTGCATCCGAAAAATTTCAGCACATGGCAGCTAAGAACCCGGCATTGGTTGAACTGAAAAATAAATTTAACCTCGACTTTGATTGATCTTTTTCTTTCATATAATTTGCTATTTGTAAATTACCGCCGCTAACCAATATATTTAGGAGATGGATTTCTTTAAGACAATATGGGAGGAATTTACCGGCTTTTTGGGCTTTGGTAACTTGATCGACATTTTAAAATCGGGTAAGTACGAAGATTTATTTACCTATCATGGCATTACTTCTATGTTAGGGCCGCTTATCCCTGTTTTATTAATTATTGAAATTATAAGGGCCGCGTTTTATAAACGGTTTAAGGTAATTGACTATAAGATCTCATTTTTCACCTATGTTTTAAATGCATTTGTAGGCAGGTTTATCTCTATTGCAATGGTTATTTTGTGCATTAAGCTTTTTTCAAAGTATGCCATTCTCACAACTACTTTTACCTGGTACTGGTTTATATATGGATACATAGTTTGGGAGTTTTCGCATTTTATTTACCATTTCCTTGCGCATAAAGTGCGCATATTATGGTGCCTGCATTCAACGCATCATGCCCCGGCGAGTATGAATTTATCGGTAACCTATGCACACTTCTTTTTAGAAGGCCCTTATGCCGATATTATACGCACAACCATTTGTATTTTACTTGGCGTTAACCCGGCTATGCTATTTGTAATTATGTTTATTGATGGTACCTGGGGCGCTTTTATACATATAGGTGAGAATTTAGTGAATGATGCCAGGTTTGGGTTTTTAAACCGGATAGTCCTTACCCCATCGCATCATCGTGTGCATCATGCCAAAAATCCGAAATACATGGATACTAATTTTTGTAACCTGTTAAATATTTGGGACAAGGTATTTGGTACTTACCAGCCCGAGGATCGTGGTATGCCAATTGAGTATGGTATTTCGAGGGAGATGAAACCCCATAGCTTTTTGGATGCCTACTTCGGCGAGATAGCCTGCCTGGTAAAAGATGTGGCAAAAGCGCCAGGCATTAAGAATAAGGTGTTATACATTTTTATGCCACCAGGATGGAGCCATACAGGAGACCATAAAACATCGAGCGTGGTGAGGAAGAAGTACTTCGACTCTTTAAAGGAACAAGAAGCAGAAATTGAAAATAAACCACAAGAGTTGGTTAAAGGGTAAATACAAAAAGAGATGGCTCTGTGCGATTCTCTCCTCAGTGAAGGAATCGCACATGACCACTGCTTTAATTGTTCTTTTACCCTCTACACCACCTGGTTCAAAATCAAAACCCCGGCCAGCCCTATAAATGAGACCATGGTTTCCATTACCGTCCAGGAGCGGAGAGTGTCTTTAATGGAAAGATTAAAATATTCTTTAAAGAGCCAGAATCCACCGTCATTTAAATGCGAAAAAGCAAGGCTGCCTGCGCCTATAGCAAGTACCATCAGGTTTGGGTTTATGGAAGGATCGTGCAAAACCAGTGTTGATATTATCCCCGCAGCGGTTAATCCAGCAACTGTAGCCGAGCCTAAACTTACGCGAATAATTGCGGCAATAAGCCAGCCTAAAATGAGCGGTTGTAAATGAAAGCTTTGCAACAGGCTTGCAATATCCTTATTTGCACCGCTATCGGTAAGTACTGCTTTAAACGCACCGGAACCGGCTACAATGAGTAATATCAAGGAAACGTCTTTTACCGCCTGGCCATAAATACCCCCAAGCTCTTTCATGCTTTTGCCCTGCTTTATGCCTAAAGTAAGAGTGGCAAATACAAGGGATATTAACATAACTATGGGTGTTTCGCCAATAAATGCTATTAATTTATGGAAAGCACCTGTGCTATGGTCAGTATTCAGATAAAGCGTTGTCGACATTATGAGTATTACGGGCAACAAAGCAGTAAAAAAGCTAATAAAGGCGCTGGGTAATTGGTCGGCAGGTATTTCATCTGCCATGAAAGTTTTTAATGGGTTCGAAGGGATTTTTTTAAGGGTACGTGCAAATACCGGCCCGGCTAATATAATAGCAGGGATTGCAAGAATAAGCCCATAAGTTAAAGTTTTACCCATATTAGCATGGAAGGTAATTACCAGGGCAGAAGGAGAGGGGTGCGGCGGCAAAAAGCCGTGTGTTACCGATAAGGCAGCCAGCATTGGCAAGCCTATATAAACAGCATGCAATTTGTATTTATAAACCACCGAAAAGATGAGCGGAACCATCAATACAAATCCTGTTTCGTAAAATAGTGGAATACCGATAATAAACCCCACTATAACCAGGGCCCATTGTATATATTTTATCCCGAAGGCGTTAACCAATACTTCAGCAATTTTTTGGGCGGCCCCGCTTGTAGCAACAAGTTTACCGATCATAGCCCCAAGGCAGATAATTATAGATATTGCCCCCAAAGTGTCGCCCAATCCTTTTTGAACCGATTTGGTAACCTTATCCAACGGAATCCCCAGCAATAAACCTGCAGTTATTGATACTATAAGAAATGCCACAAAGGGATTTACTTTGGCCCAGCTAACTAATAAAACAAGCAGGATGATGCAGAAAAGAATGGTTAATAAAATCATTGTTAATGATCGGTTTAATAGTGGATATTAATGGTCGGAAAATATTATTTGCCGTGGTTAACCTGAGAGGTCTAAAGTAATAACATTATTCGACTTTGAAATTCTGGAAGATAAAAATCTTTTTTTAGTAAAAACGGGTAATTTTTAAGTCATGTTGATAGCATCGGCAACAATATGACAATTATCCTGAAAAAGCATTTATATCTTAGCAACCCTTTTAAATACAAATTGCCCGCATTGCTCTATGACCCAAAAACGATATTTTTTTCTTGTACTTATTTTAGGATCACTTACAGCACTTGGGCCTTTTTCCATTGATATGTACTTGCCGGGATTTCTGGCTATTGCAAAGTCATTACATACTACAACTGCACAGATTTCGCTTACCTTATCCGGATATTTTATTGGTATATCGGTAGGCCAGTTATTGTATGGCCCGCTGCTCGACAGGTTTGGGCGCAAAAATCCGTTATATGTTGGCCTTTCACTTTACATTTTAGCTTCATTGGGTTGTTTTTTTGCAACCTCGATAGAAATACTGATAGGATTACGCTTTATACAAGCCGTTGGTAGTTGCGCCGCTGCTGTAGCTTCTATGGCAATGGTGCGTGATATTTTTCCGTTAAAGGATAATGCCAAAGTGTTTGCGCTGCTTATCCTTATTTTAGGTGTATCGCCTATGATAGCCCCTACTGTTGGCGGCTATGTTACAGCAGTTTTTAGCTGGCGGTTGATATTTATTATACTGGCGAGCATAGCTACCACAATAACAATTGCAGTAATTTTCTTTTTGCCCGAAAGCTATCCGCCCGACCCATCTTATTCATTAAAGCCGAAGCCCATTATTAATAGTTTTCTTACAGTAATAAAACATCCGCAATTTTACACTTATGCCATTGGTGGTGCGATAGGTTTTTCCGGCTTGTTTGCTTACCTGGCGGCTTCGCCATTAGTTTTTATGGATGTTTATGGCGTCAGCAGCAAAGTATATGGATGGATATTTGCACTGCTTTCAATTGGTTTTATTGGTTCGAGCCAGCTAAATAGTATGCTTACAAAAAGATATAAAAGCGAGCAAATAATAAACGTTACCCTGCCGGTAATGGTGATAGTAGCTTTTACCTTTTTAATTGGATCGATAGGCGGATGGTTTAATATTTACGGAACCATTATTATGATATTCGCCATTTTGTGCTGTGTGGGTATAACGTATCCAAATACCTCCGCACTATCGCTTGCACCATTTGCAAAAAATGCGGGAACCGCTGCGGCATTAATGGGTGCACTGCAAATGGCTATCGGGACACTGGTATCCATACTGGTAAGCCTTTTTAAAAGCCGGAGTACAATCCCTTTGGCGGGTTTAATGGCAGCTGCCGCCGTGCTTGCTTTGCTGGCATTAATGATCGGGCGAAGGAATATTCCGAATAAAGTTGAAGCGGATCTGTCTCAACCCGTAGCAGGGCATTAGCTTTATAGAGAAACTTACGAAGTTTTTAAAACTTCGTAAGTTTATAAGATTTGGGCTATTATTAATTACTGCCTAACACTTCATCAATTATTCCGAATTCTTTTGCTTCGCCACCATCCATCCAGAAATCGCGGTCAGATACTTCATGGATTTTTTGGTAATCCTGCCCGCTATGTTTGGAAAGGATGGTGTAAAGCTCTTTTTTAACTTTCTGTATCTCTTTTGCAGTTATCTCAATATCCGATGCTGGTCCCTGCACACCGCCTAAAGGCTGGTGAAGCATCACCCTGGAGTGTGTTAAGGCAGCGCGTTTGCCCGCCGCACCTGCGCATAGTAAAACGGATGCCATAGAAGCGGCAAGGCCTGTACAAATGGTTGCAACATCGGGACTGATGAGCTGCATGGTATCATAAATGCCATACCCGGCATACACCGATCCGCCAGGTGAATTAATATACATCTGAATATCTTTTTTAGAATCGGTGGATTGAAGGAACAGCAGTTGGGCCTGGATAATGTTGGCTACATTATCATCTACCGCGCTGCCTAAAAATATGATCCTGTCCATCATCAGGCGCGAAAAAACATCCATCTGTGCTACTCTAAGCTCACGTTCTTCGGTGATATAAGGCGTTTGCGACATAACTATTGGGCTACGCTCAGCGGCAGAAATGTAATTATCAAGCGGCTGGGTTTGGACATGGCAATGCCCTACCGCAAATTTGCGGAATTCATTTTTATCGATATTCATAATTTATTGGGTTATCGTTTTGAAAATAGCTGTCTTATTTTTTGACTGAAGCTTTTGTGTTTTGCATCATTAAACAGACTTTGGTGTATTGTCTCAATCTCTTTTTTAAGTTGATTGCGGCTATATATTTTAACTATGTTATAGGTTTCATTTTGCCATTGCAGTTTTTCCTGCAGGTCATTATCCAACAACAGCCTTGCCTCAAATACCAGTGCATCTCCGGGAGCGGTAAGCTGCAGCAGGTGTGCCTCTATCTGTTCGGTTTCAATTAAGGAAGTCCTCATAGGTCAGTGATCTTTCTTTAATGGTTTCTCTTACTTTTTCCAAACATTTATATTTCTGCACAGTTGCAGACCGAACCCCTGAAAAGCCAAATAACCTGGCGGCATCTGCAAGCGGCAACTGATCGTAATAAAAGGAGCGGAGCAAATCCATACATTTTTTGCCGGCGGTTTCGAGGAAGTGCATTAACCGCGATTCAGAGGGTTGTTCCTCATCGTCGCCGATTATTATATCCATGCCATCAATTGAGGTATGGAGGTTATTATCCTTGAATTTGTTCAACCATAAATGTTTGCTTATGCCAAGCAGGTAAGCCTTTTCATTGGTTTTAATCAATGATGTGTTAGTCACTGCTTTTTCATAAAAAATGACCAGCGCATCCTGGAAGATATCCTTCGCTTCATCAAACGAGCCACCCATTTTACTGATATACCTGGCCACCGCCGGAAACGCGCTTTTATATAAGGCTATAAAAAGCTTTTCCCGTTCTTCTGCGGTCTTAACCAAAATACCTACTTCCGGCATAATTTTGTTGTTTAATGATAAGTGCAATTTATTACTAAACTATCACCTTTTTTCTGAAAATTTATATACTTCTTTCCCAACCGCTACTCCTTCACAGCTTTCACCCTCGAACCATCTTCACCTTTTGTTTCAAAAATAATTTCCTTATCAGTTAGTTCCGATACCCAAAAAGGGAATTGTCTTGTTGTTCCATCAGGCATACTCTCTTTAATAAGGATGTTTTTGCCATCGGGTGTAAATTTTCCGTGAGACAGTATTTTGCCACCCCAATTAATTACATACTCACCGGATTTTGTAAATTCTATAGATGGAGACTGAGCGTTCAATTCATCGCTGGTCACGCTGTCCGGAGGATTAGCATGCGGGTTTTCAACTTTTATGTATTTCCATTTACCATAGAGCTCGTCGGGCTTTATTGATGATTTGCAGGCAGTGAAAAAAACAAGCAATAACAAAACTGTGCTATACGATGTGTGTTTTATCATAACGGCATGTATTTATGTCGAAATTAATAAAATAAATATCCGAATTGGATGCCATGGTACTATTTAAAACCCGTGCCAATAATTTAACTCAATGATAATTAAGCTTTTATAGCGAATCCAGTATTAATCTCCTTTATGTTGGGGAGGATAGTTTTTAAAGATAGGAACAGGGTTCACCTAATTAATTTTTATTTCTAAACCCGATTTCTTTCCCGTGATCATCAAGGGCTTCCAGTACAGCCCTATTATGGCGGTCGATATATATTTTAATCCTGGGCTGCCCTTTATCATCTCTTAGAAACAACCCAAAATCGTTATTAGTTGTCTTTCCTAAAAAAAGCCTTTCTTTCCCCAACAGACCTTTTGTTTCCATTTTTTCAAGTTCGGCGTAATACATCTTTTTGTTGTTGAGTTTTTTTAATGAGTCATTAACTTTTAAAAATCTGCCTAACGTGAAATTATCTGGACGATCCCACATTTTAACCCCGTAGCTTCTAATTAGTTTTTGATCGGAATCGGGTTGCTGGCTATATTGTAATTGCATAATCTGATCATTTTGATATTGGTCGACAGAATAGACCATTCCGGCACCGTTTTTATCCCCGCCAAATCCAAGACCACCACATTCATCGCCGTCATCATTGAAAAATATAATTCCGGGATGTCGTTTACGTGGGGGCAATACCTTTCCATCAACAATTCCGGGATGTTGGCTTTCATCATTACTGATTACCATTTTTAGTTTTCCATCTTTTTCAACTATGTTGATCCGCTCGACATCAATCTCTTTAAAATGTGGGTTTGAATTTATTTGTTTAAATGCTGTTAAAAATCCCACTATAACTACAACAGTCAGCAGTCCTGAATAGACTTTTAAAAAATTAAATTTTCTTTTTATATCTTTTTCCATGGTTATGAAAATTATTTAATATTAATTATTTGCTTCGTTTGCTACTTGTTTTTTCTTATCATATTGTACCGTTCATTACCTGTAAAATAAAATCAGTTAAAGCGTAAAATTTGATATCTTCAAAAAAGGATAATGAAAAAACGTAGGGCGGTGTATTTCGGATATCAGATCAAAAGTTCTCCAATTTCTGTATTGCATCAATCTAAACTATAATGCACATACAGGTTTAAATTTTTTGTGGCTGTTGATTTTTTAATGTAGATCAAACCATCATACCGATCAAGTTTTATCTGGCCAAACGCGGAGTTTTTTACAGAATATGAGGCTTCAAGATTATGAATATCCCAATCCTTAGCAAACAACTTTATTGATTTGCTGCTGGTATTCCTGAAATCAATAAAAAGATTTTCCTTCCCGGTTTTATTCAAATAAGAAGAGAGGGATCCTTCGGGTGGGATGCCAACCGACATAACAGACCATAAACGGTTGAGATCTATATTATATGTCAGGAAATCACCCGAATAAAACTCAAATCCAAAACTATAATATTTGTCTTTTAAAAGCTGTCCTAACCTATAGCCCATTGGAGTAAAGTATTGATTGGTAAATTTCGCCATATGCCCGTTATGTGCCCATAAAATTACTTTTGTGCCGGGTTCGGCATTTTGCAAATAATTCATCACATTTTCAGTCATATAGTAATCCCTCATATTGCTGTTGTAATTTTCATTTTTATAAACTTCAGCGGCTTCTATAACCTGTTTTATATCCTGCAGGCTTTTTTCATAAATTTCACTACCGGCAAGGTATTTGTATCTGCCCTCGTTCATCACTATATCTTTTAGTACTGATGAACAATCGAGGTAATAGCTGGGATATAATGCTTTGAACTTTTTTTGTGAAACGGAATCCGTCTTATTTGTTAATTGAGAAATCTGAAATCCCCTTTTTTTGAGAGTGTCCAATAACGCGAGTTTTGAAGTATCAACTTTATTATAAAATTGCTTTAATTCTTTCCAGCCATATATCTCATATGTAGGATCAAATCCTAAAAACGTTGCCTTTTTGTCTGCACTTTGGGTTTTATTGTAATCATACATCCATTTTATCATGTCCTTTACTTCCTGCACGCGCATAACCAATGAGTTGGCCCTTACCGTTACCGTGTCCAGATCGCCTTTGCCGTAAAGCACATAATTGTTAATTTCCCTGCAAATATTCATAGGGGCTTCTATAAAAAAGGTTTTATATCCCATTTCCTTTACCAAAAACTCCAGTATCCGGTGTTTCACTCTTGCAAATTCACTGGTACCATGTGTAGCTTCGCCTAACCCAACAACCTGCACATCTTTCAGAATGGTTTTTAAAGGCTGAAGATCGGCCATATCACTGCCTGCATCAACCGATTGTATTGGATGGGAATTATCGGTAAGCCACTTTAAGAAATCATCTTTTTCTTTTTGTTTTTCCTGATTCAGTTTAACTATATCGACAGGACTTAATATGGCTTCCTGTTTTATAGTGTAATCACCCGCTACTGGGTTAATTGATACAGGTTGACCGCGAACAATTAACTGATATTTTCCGCTTGCAGAGCTTTCGAAAAAGATTGGTAAAGGGCCGATAAAATCATTTGAATCGAAAAATTTTATCAAGGTAGTATCATTTACTTTATAGATACTAACATCAACTGCTATCCCTTTTTGCATCAGTACAGCTTTTAGACCGTAGCCCTTTTTTAATGTAAAATAATAGGTTTGTTTCTCGCTCCTTTTTATGGTATGCGATGCCTCCTGAACAGGAATGTTTTGAGAAAAGGCGAAGCAGGAAAGAAACAATAAAAATACCAGTGTAATAGTTTTGAGCATCGGTTGTTGGGTTTAATGATTTTGGTGAATAGGTTAAATGAACTTGCGGAAAGTTGGTGATCGCATTAAAAAGGCTTATTAGTTCATTTTTAGTAGCTCTTCAAAAGTATTTATTGATAATGGCAATGTCAATAACTTACTATTTGGTAGGCCTGATAACTAACTATCTGTTAGGTTTTCTGAATTTAAGATGGGTGGGTATTTAGGATATAAGATATGAACTAAATAAAATTTCTTTTATTCGCTTTAACTGTTAATTTTACAATTATAAACCCAATTCATCGTGAAGAAAGCCCTTACCCTGGTATTAACTTGTTTGGCACTGTTTGGCTATAGTCAGCAGGAAACCGCAAACCTCTCCATCAGCAATGATTCAAAGCTGACCATCAGCAAATACATTTACGGGCAGTTTGCAGAGCATTTAGGGCATGGTATTTACGGTGGTTTTTGGGTTGATAAATCACTGCCCGTAGAAAAGCAGGACCGTATACGCCTGGATGTGGTTAATGCACTTAAAAAGATAAAGATCCCAAGTCTGCGCTGGCCCGGCGGCTGTTTTGCCGATGAGTACCACTGGCGGGATGGCATTGGTCCGCGTGAGCAAAGGCCAAAGATGGTTAACACCAACTGGGGCGGTACAACTGAAGATAACAGCTTTGGTACCCATGAGTTTTTGGAGCTTTGCAGTCTGCTGGGTTGTGAACCCTATATGGCAGCCAATGTTGGTAGTGGTACGGTTGAAGAAATGTCGAAATGGATTGAATATGTAAACTCCAACAGTTCCAGTACTATTGCCGAGTTGCGCAGGCAAAACGGACATGCTGACCCTTATAAGGTAACCTTTTGGGGAATTGGGAACGAAAGCTGGGGCTGCGGCGGAAACATGACGCCTGAGTTTTATTCGGATCAGTTTAAACGATACGCATCCTTTGCCAAAAATTATCCGGATGCACCGCTGAAAAAAATTGCCAGCGGCCCTAATGCCGATGATTATAATTGGACAGAGGTAATTATGAAAAATATTCCCGCATGGGATATGTGGGGCATTTCCCTGCATTACTATACAATACCTACGGGCAATTGGGGGCACAAAGGATCTGCAACCAGTTTTAGCGAAAGTGAATACTTTGAAACGATGGAGCATTGCCTTAAAATGGAAGAGCTGGTTACCAAACATGCGGCCATTATGGATAAATATGATCCTAAAAAGAATGTGGCCTTGGTGGTTGATGAATGGGGTGTTTGGACAGATGTTGAGCCCGGTACCAACCCCGGGTTTTTATATCAGCAAAACAGCCTGCGCGATGCATTGATAGCGGCAACTAACTTGAATATTTTCAATAATCATTGCGACAGAGTTAGGGGAGCAGCATTGGCGCAAACCATAAATGTGCTGCAATCATTGATCCTTACTGATAAGGAAAAAATGCTGCTAACCCCAACCTACCATATTTTTGATATGTACAAAGTCCACCAGGATGCGAAGTATTTACCTGTACAATTATCCTCTCCTGATTATGTATCCCGTGATAAAAAGATCCCGGCAGTGAATGTTTCAGCGTCGCAGGATGCAGCGGGTAAGGTTCACATT
>Ga0206904_1231_pt1 | contig 11931 bp, 10 predicted proteins | sample Alteio_BWOrgHeat_42_FD_152981 | JGI IMG/M metagenome (GOLD analysis project Ga0206904, IMG submission 152981) | Enriched cells from forest soil in Barre Woods Harvard Forest LTER site, Petersham, Massachusetts, United States -... | ecosystem: Environmental > Terrestrial > Soil > Temperate forest >...
GGTATTTGAAACCAAATTATATTTTACATCCGCGATAAAGGAACTCGAAAAAGACGTCTCGCCGCCATACTGCGGATCATTTTTTTGCGGATTATAATTATACCCGAGACTGATCCGCAGGTTCGCGCGACGCGTATAAGCCAGATCGGGCGCAATGGAATACTGAGAGATATTATAGTTACTGTTGTCGAATCCCTTGTTATTCGAAAACAAATAATTCGTTCCGTTTTTCAAAACCACATTAAGGAGGATCGCCTTGCTGAGATTCAGCCTTGTGCGCAGGCTCCACTCATTCAATGCCTGTGTCTGGTAACCATAGGTGAGCAGGGCCTTCGTAATATTCCGGTTATTACTGATATCAAACCCCCAGTAGGCATTGAGCTTATTGAAGGAAAACGAATTTACAAAAATCGAACTGCGGCTGATCAGTGACGTATCGTTCAGCGGTGTATAAAACGGGTTCAGCTGTACAAATCCCGTCGCCAGTTCTTTCTGATTCAACTGCAGGGAGGATTGCAATATCGAGTTCGACAATAATTTTTTAAAGCCGGTTGCCCGCGGACCAAACAGCAAACGCGGATTCAGTGTGATACTATAGTTGAACGTATTGTAATTCGCCTTCACAAAGTCGTTGGTGGGTGTAAAGATCCGGATATACGTGGCCTGGTCCGGAAAAAGTGCGACCACGAATTCATTGAGCTGCTGGATCCCGTCGCCGTTCAGATCAATCCAGGTATACTGTCCTGTTCCCGCAGGCACAGCCACATAGGTATAATTTCGTTTCTGCTCCTGTCCCGACCCCACTTCATATAAAACATTTCCAGCCAGCAGACCCTTAAATTCATGCACGGAATATTCCACCCGGGCAAGCAGACTGTTGTCGGCCTGCTGCGAACTGACATTCGCGTTCACCACCTGCAGATTCCGGTATGTTGCGTTGATCCGCACCTGTTCATTTTTATTCTTTGTGAGCTCGGTAAATACATTCACGTTCTGGCTTCGGTTGGCAACAGCGAGATTTTTTCCATAGGGATAGGCATCCTGCCGGTAGTAATAACTCGCGCCCCATTTATTGGCTCCCTTCTCGGGAGATTTTAGATAAGCCTGCAGAATCGTAAATGAATAACTGTCGGTATTCACAGAATCGGTTGCACGACTGCGTTGTTCATTCTGTTCCAGCGACGCAACAACGCCTACCGTATAATTTCCCAGGGATTTAATCGTACGTGAAATATCGGCTGATGGTCGTAAAAAATAACCGTTGTTGATTGACCCATGGTCAATCGTCAGGCTCACCTGGTCATTAAAATGCCAGCCATTCACGTTCAGCGTATGGCCCAGCAGGTTGCGCACGCCCGTAAAATCAGTATTCCGGTTATATCCCGCAAGTTCATAGTGAACCTCATTATTTTTTTTGTCCGTCAGTTTGAATGCCGCCTTATAGAAAGTTTCATTGGCCTTGGGCAATTGCAGGGGAAGTCCCCAGTCGCGCAGGAATTCAACAGACCGGATGGGTTCAAGTGGTTGAAAGCGGATATCATTATACTCATAGGCCAGGTAAGAACTGATCACCCAGCCGGGCAATTTATTATGAATCACGTGCAGATTATTTAGCGTGAATTTAACCGCGTTGCCTGCATCATTCTCCTTGTCCTTGGTGGAAAGAGTATTCACATCATAGCGGCTTCGCGCTACATCTGCCGTCAGCAGGGTTTCTTTGGAGAGTTTATAATCCGCACCCACCGTAATCACCTGCTGGGTCTTGGGCGTCACCAGGAATTCCGCAGCCTCAAATTGCCCCTGTAAAACGCCGTTAGCCGGGGCAATCCACACATAGGAGTTTCCATTCAGGCCCTGCGAACTCAGAATATAGCTCCCCTGTCCCTGCCCTACGTCGGAAAACGAAAGATTGTACAGCGGATAGGAACGATCAGCGGAAACGATAAAGATCGAATCATGGGTGATCAGACCATTTGCCGCTTTGTATGTTGTATCTATTTTCCGGTATAAAATATTACCGGTTCCCTGGCCGGTATCCAGCGGCGCTACGGGATAGAACGCCTTGTTGATGCTGTCGCCCAGCTCGTTCAGGAATTTTTTACGGCCATCATCGAGGGTCTGGGTCAGCGGGGAATTGCGCGCATCGCTGTTGCTGAATACGGCGAAACGAAGGCGAAGATTCTTATTGACCTGGGCCTCATCTGCCAGGTAGAGATTCACGTTGAGATAATTCTGGTTGGAATATTCGAACTCCACCTGGATACGGCTGTCCTTTGTGATCATGCGTTTAGGCGTGAACGTTAGTTCGGCGGTATTGTAATTGATCACGTAGTCCTGGTCCTCACCCCGCTGCAGCAGGGCACCATCGAGATAGACTTTTTCTGTTCCGGACAGAATCACAAAAAATAATTCGTTGTTAGCTCCCTGTAAACGGTATGGACCCTGGTTGCCTTCCTGTCCCTGGAAAATATTCCGGTTGAATGTTCCCTTGGCCACGGATCCGCTTACGAGCACTTTATTACTGGCCTGGTCCGAAAATTTTGAGATCGTTTCAAAGGATCCGCCGCGCAACCGTTTGTAAAAAGACAGAAAATAATTATCCGTCTGCCGGAGATCAATATCGCCCATGCGCAATGCCCAGTTCTTCTTCTTGAACTGGATATAGATCTGGTCGAAGTCGCTCAGTTCAGCGGTGGTGCCATCGGGCTGAATAGGGATATTGTTGTCGGTGATCGCCGCGGCGATCTCAATGGAATCGGCGAGATATCCGCTGATCTGCAGATTCAGATTTGATGTAACAACGGCATCCTGTGCATTGCCGAATGAAATCGCTCTTCCAAATGATCCGTTGTATGTGATGTTACCAAAATTGAAAAAATTATCGTTGTTATATTTCGAATCCTTATTGTAAACATTGGGCTGGATGATGAATTTATCCATCACTTTGGAATAGTCGAGCCGTTGCACCACACCGTTGAGCTGGTAGGGAAAAAGCCGGTACTGCACCTGTACACTGTCCAGGTTGGGCTTCCGGATCCAGGTGAGGGTGGAATGAACATAATCGATTTTATAAAGGCTGTCCGGAAATCCGGATACGATCAGGCTGCCCGGAACCATACTCAGGGAATCCAGTTTCTGGGGGAAATTGCTGACCGGGATATAACGACGGTGGAGGTTAGAGCTGATATTCTGCGGTACCGTTGGTTTGGAGCCAGGCTGCTGGGCGCTTAGTTCATTCAACAACCCACAGAAAATCAATCCTATAAGCAGCCATTTGGTCAAACAAAACGGTTTTTCTTAAAATGCGGAATCGGGTCATTTATTGTGCGCTCAGTGGTCCAGCTCAGCCAGCAAACCCTTTATATCCAGGGGTTCGGTAACCATGCTTAGCCCACCCTTCTCATCTTTCGGCCATTGATCCTTCGGGCGGTCCCAGTAAAGTTCCACGCCATTGCCATCCGGATCGTTCAGGTAAATCGCTTCCGATACGCCATGGTCCGACATGCCCGTAAGCGGGTAACCCGCGTCCAGCAGGCGTTTCAGCACCACGGCCAAGTCCTTCCGGGTGGGATAAACGATGGCAGTATGGTATAAACCGGTGGAATTCTGAGGAGCCGGAGGTCCGTTCTTACTGTGCCAGGTATTCAGACCGATATGATGGTGATAACCGCCGGCAGAAATAAAAACGGCCTGGCTGCCATAGCGCTGCTCGATCTGGAATCCGAGCAGTCCCTGGTAAAATTTAAGGGAGCGGTCGATATCCGCCACTTTCAGATGAACATGCCCTATCCGGGTGTCTTTGGGAACAATATACTGGCTCTCAGACAATTGAATTTTTTATCCGGTTCGTAAAATCAACTTGTAATTTTTCAGGGGGTCAGGTCTATATCAGCTACGAATGTACAAAGACTGCCTTTGCCCCTGGCGGGTTGCTTATAAATAAAAACCCGGTCTGACCAGGACCGGGTTAATTTTCGAAATATACCCCCATCATTAAGGTTTTGTCGGTGGCGTCGGACTGACATTTGACTCGCCATTTAATACAGTGTGACTGCCGCTGGCAGTATGAACAGTTCCGGAAGTCTGGTTACCTCCTGATGGAGCGTAAGGCATTGGCGGACGTGTCGGGCTAATCGTTGATCCTCCATTTAAACCGGTTCTTTCTGCAATCGGTTTTTGAACAATGCTGCTGCCTGCACTAGGTTTTAGTTGTTCCTTACTGCAGGAAACAAAAAACAAAACGGAAAGAATTCCCCAAAGAAACAGAGTGGTTTTCTTCATGACAGAAGGTTTAATGATGATAAAATAAAAAGCAGGGGGCGGACTTTTTTGGGGCGAAGATTAAATATAAGTGGAGACGGAACGGGCAGGAAAAGAGTTTATGAATGTAATCCGTTTTTCAAAACGCGCAAAAAAATTTTATAAATAAGTGGAAACACTTAGTGCATGCCCATGTAAAAAATAGTCACGGCAATGCGTAACCGGGAATATTTTTTGAGCACTCGCAATTTTGGTTAGAAATAAAATTCCATCAGGCATTTACCAGCCGTGAATCGGCATACATCGTTTCCCTGAGTTGCTTTACGCGCTCATCTGCGAGGTATTCATCGAATGTTGTCAGCCGGTCGATCGCACCTGTCGGAGTGATCTCAATCACACGGTTGGCAACGGTTTGCAGGAAGGTATGGTCATGCGATGTCATCATCACAACGCCTTTGAATGTCGTCATGCTTTCGTTGAATGCCTGGATAGATTCCAGGTCGAGATGGTTGGTTGGCTCATCGAGCAGAACCACATTCGGATCCTGCAGCATCATACGGCTAAGCATGCAACGTACTTTTTCTCCGCCGCTAAGTACGCCGACTTTCTTCATCACTTCATCACCGCTGAATAACATCTTTCCAAGAAATCCGCGCAGGAAAGGTTCATCCACGTCAGTTACATGAGGAGGTACAAACTGGCGGAGCCAGTCCATCAGGTTGATATTTTTATCCAAAAAGAATTTATGATTGTCATTTGGCAGATAGGCATTCGTAACTGTGGTTCCCCATTCGTAGCTTCCCTTGTCGGCCTTCATGTTGCCGGTCACGATCTCATAAAAACTCGTGAGGGCCAGCGGATTCTTGCTCACCAGCGCCACTTTATCGCCCTTATTCAGACTAAAACTGATATCAGAAAAAAGCCGAGTGCCATCCTCGGCTGTTTTCGCAAGCTTTACCACATTCAGGATCTGGTTTCCCACATCCCTTTGTTGTTTGAATATGATGCCCGGGTAACGGCGGTTGGAAGGTTCGATCTCTTCGATCGTTAACTTTTCCAACGCTTTTTTACGGGAAGTGGCCTGTTTGGATTTGGAGGCGTTGGCGGAGAATCGAGCAATGAAATCCAGCAGCGCCTGGCGCTTGTCTTCCGTCTTCTTGTTCTTATCGCTCATCTGGCGCGCCATCAGCTGGGAAGATTCGTACCAGAAAGTATAATTACCGGTGTAGGCTTTGATTTTGGCACGGTCCACATCTGCCACATGCGTGCACACGGCATCGAGAAAGTGACGGTCATGCGAAACGACGATCACGATATTTTCATAATCCGCGAGGAAATTCTCCAGCCAGTTGATGGTTTCCACGTCAAGGTCGTTGGTCGGTTCATCCAGCAGCAGGATATCGGGATTGCCGAAGATCGCCTGAGCCAGGAGAACCCGCACTTTCATGGCACCGGAGAGTTCTTTGAGTAGCTGGGAATGCATGGATTCCTTCACACCCAGGTCGCTGAGCAGGGAAGCCGCATCGCTTTCAGCAGTATAGCCGCCCATTTCGCCGAATTCCCCCTCCAGGTGACCGGCCCGGATGCCATCTTCTTCGGTAAAATCCTCTTTCAGGTAAATCGCGTCTTTCTCCTGGAGGGTGTCCCAGAGCTTTTTATAGCCCATGAGTACAGTATTCAGAACGGTCTGGTTATCAAATTCAAAGTGATTCTGCTTGAGCACAGCCATCCGCAGTCCGGGTGAGATTTCAATATTCCCCTTGGTAGGTTCAATTTCACCGGCGAGAATCTTAAGAAAAGTGGACTTGCCGGCTCCGTTGGCGCCGATTACCCCATAACAGTTTCCCTTGGTGAAGGATACATTCACCTCATCAAACAAAACACGTTTACCAAACAACAGGGTCACATTATTCGCGCGGATCATGCAGTAACTTTTTGAAGTTGCAAAGGTACTATTTAACGGGCACTTTTCCAGCTAAAAAGACCTAGTTTAGTATGGGAGTATGGGAGTATGGGAGTACGATGAACCGGCCCCGCACGTGCGGGGCCAACCGCCAACCGCCAACTGCCAACCGCCAACCAATATGCTACCATACACAGATCAGGTTTTATGGCTCTTCCTCCTCTCCATCCCGGTCGCCTGCATCGCCTGGACGGTGACCCACGAAGAAGTATTCCGGGAACCCCGGGACTATTGCGAACGGCGCTGCGAAAAGGGAAAAACACTGCTGGAGCGCAAATTTTTCTATCTGTTCACCTGCGAATATTGTTTCAGCCACTATGTGGTATTTGCATTTCTTCTCATCACCCGCTTTCACCTGTTGATGCCCGGATGGCGGGGTCTGCTGATCGCCGGTTTTTCACTGGTATGGATAGCGAACATGTATATGAGTCTGTTCGGTATACTGCGCACGAATATGAAAAAAGAAAAAACCATAATTAAAAAAATGGAAGACGAGCAGCTTTAACAGCTTGGAAGCACCCGGATCCTCGAAGTGGTTGTAATATTGCAAAATTTTCTTTCATGCGGAAGCTCCCGGGATTGCTGGTTTTCATATTGGGTTTTATTTCCTGTTCGAAAGACCCCGGATCCAGTAGTTTTCCGCTGAACGGCGCCTATGCAGGCGTTTACCTGGAAAGCGGCGCGATCAAAGACACGGCCCTTGTGACGCTCGTATTTGCCGGGGTAGGTTATAGCGGCGCCAGCGTGGGTGGTGGCCGTACGATCTGCAATGGCACCTACCAGATTTCCACCGATTCGATCAATTTTATGAACGCCTGTTCGGTGCCGGACTCCACCCTCTTGCTGGCCGGAAAATATAAGATGACCGGTTCGGGCGACAGCATTTATTTCACCCGTGTATCCGGAGATTTTGTTTATTACCAGGAGCAATTCAGTTTGAAGAAACAATAAATACCATTCACCTGCACAGCAGGCAACCAATTCCTGCTTTTCGGGGTCATGCGATTGGCAAATGGCAAGCATATGATGAGATTATTTACCGTTTTAATTCTCTTCTTTATAACCATATCCTGTAAGAAGAACAATCAGACTTCTATCGTTCCGGGTGATTATGCAGGAACTTTTACCCGTATTTCCGGCACGAAAGATTCCTCCGATGCGATCCGGATGAACTTCAGTGGGGACCGCTTTTCAGGTACAGGAGATATTCCCGGATTTCCAGGAATTTGCGAAGGGAGTTTTCGGATTGATGGCGACAGCATCGGTTTCGGCAACGATTGCATGGTACCCGAGGATTATAAAAATTCAACCATTCTCTATGGTGAATACAGGCAGAATATCCATGGCGACAGTGTAATATTCAGTCGAACCATAGGCGATTTTGTTTACGAGGCCGACTTCTACCGGTTGAAAAAGCAATAGCTTCCCCACTTAGCGGAAATACATTATTTTTGCGCGAATTGATCCAAAAAAGATCATCAGGACCGGTAGCTCAGTTGGATAGAGCAGCTGCCTTCTAAGCAGCAGGCCATTGGTTCGAATCCAATCCGGTTCACAAACGCTAAAACCCGCCACCAGCAAGGCGGCCACGCGTTTCAGCAAACTTCAATTCACAGGCTTTTTCATCAAAGGGTCACAAAAAGGGCCACAAAACGAAAAGCTATGAATAGAGAGTTTTTGCCTAATCGAAACAGTTTCACCCGTCCAATCGTCTCCCCTGCAAACTGGAATAAACCAGGTGCGTCAGTTAAAACTTCGTGGAGGATCCGGTACCGTTATTATGACCCGGTGCTCTATCCCCAGGGGAAGCAGTTCACGCTTAAACAGATGAACGGTTATCACACACTTCCGGAACGCCGGGAAGCCACCCGGGAGGCTATGCGTGACCTTTTGCAGCGGTTTAAGGAAGGGTTTAATCCCATTACCAATTCAAGGCCGGATCCGGAAGGCGATTTTGAGATTCGCCCATCAACCGGCGTGATCCCTGCCCTGCAGTTTGCCTTTGATCATAAGGTATGCGGGCCCAAAACAAAAATCCAGTTGCGTCAGGCCCTGGCTCAAATAAAGATAGCCATCCGGCAGCTGGAGTATGATCACCTTTCGATTTCTGAGATCCGGCGCCGGCATGTTAAGTTTATCCTGGACCGGATCGGTAAGAATAAAAAGGGTTGGTCATCGGCCACCAACTTCAATAATTTCAGAAGTTCATTAAAGATGCTCTTTGATGTGCTGGATGAGGTCGAGGCGATTGAAGTGGATCCTGTAAGCAAGATCCGGAAAATGCAGATCACGCGGAAGATCCGTGAAACCCTCACGGCTGATCAGCGTATAACCGTAAACGATCATTTACGTACGAAATACCCGGAATTTTACCGCTTTTTGCATATTTTCTTCCATTCCGGCGCCCGGGTTTCCGAACTGCTCAGGCTCACCGGTGCAGATATTGACCTGGCTGGCCAGCGGTTTAAGGTAACCGTGATAAAAGGCAAGCGTAAGGAGCAGGTCTGGAAAACAATAAAGGATATTGCCGTTCCGTTTTGGGAGCAATTACATCCGCAGCCTAATCAGTTTGTATTCAGCAAAGGCCTCATTCCAGGTGAATCACAGATCAATCCATTGCAAATTACCCGGCGGTGGAGGAATCATGTGAAGGCAGAAAAAAGGGAAGATGGATCTGGTGGCCTGGGGATAACTGCCGATTTTTATAGCCTGAAACATTCCCATTCCAGTGAGGTAGTGGATATGCTTTCCACCCGGGAAGCTGCTGAACACAATAGTCACGCTGATGAAAGTATGGTGGCCAAAGTGTATGATATCAGAAGGGCTGAGCGTCAACGCAATAGAGTGAAAACTTTGAATAACCCGCTTTAATATATAGTTTTAACATCCTAAACCTGACAGATTATGAAATTTTTACTCCTCCTAATATTGATATCCGGATCCTTTGTTTCATCGAAGGCTCAGACGTTTTTCGTTTCCGGCAGTGATAAATATAGCGTGAACAAAGTGACCGAAAAGGTGCGCTTTGAAGGTTACAAAATCGTTGATTCCGCTGCTGCCGATTATATAGTCAACCTTTTGATTGACGGGAAATATAATGCCATGTCCCTGAAAAGAGGATTCAAAGGATACATCACTATCACGGACCGGATCACAGGCTCCGATGTTGCAAAGTCTGATATCCAGAAAGGAAACCCAACTCTGTACAATGGTTATAATGCTTCCTATGCCATATTTTCGAAGCTGGAAAAGAAGTTCCTACCCGATGCCCTGAAGAACTGCCCGAAGAAAGAAGTTGCTACAAAATAGCTTTTTATTCAGTTATGGTTTATGATATCAACAGCATTGCTCGGCATGCTGCTCGGAACTCTGACTTTGAGACACACATGTGGTATGCTTACTACATAATTTCTGAGGATCAATCAAACCAGGAGGAAAAAGATGCGTACAGAATTACGATCGGAAATATTGTAAAGGCCGCCACGTACTTTGAATTCGACACCAAAAAAATATCGGATCTCAAACTTTCTTCCTTTGTGCTGATCATGGACCGGATCCATGATAAATTTGCCAAGACGCTGGATGATTTCACAGCTTATACCGGCTTTTTCAGACTCTGCCTGGAAATACTAATGGAAAACAATCTTATTGATACCAATCCCATGACTCAGATAATAGCTGATCCTATTTATTATTCCAAATACTGGCCATAAAAGAGCCCCGGGCAAAAACCCAGGGCGTGACGATTGCGGCATGTCAGCAAAAAAAATTTAAGATTTTGGAATGGCCGGATCCGCTGATACTCCGAGATTCGTTGCCGGTAGAACAATAGCATCCACCACTTCTATCGTAATGGTTTTTAACATTGTCAGGCCACCTGGTTCAAGGATAATTATCATAGATTTTCCGAGATCGGTGGCTTCCACTTCTGCAGTCATTCCATTATCATCAATACTCAGGACTGCATCCTTATTGGAAAAAAATTCCTTTGGTTCTGTCAGGTCCGTGATCAGTGAAAATTTCTGACCCTTTACGACTTTAAAATTTGTGATGTCTACAACGTAAGCGTTGGTTAACATTAAATCAACTTGCATTTTCTTGGCGCAGGTACAGCGCCCCTGCAAGGCTTTTTGAATTTGAAATAATTTTAAAAAGGGGCCAGCTGCTTAATTACCAGCCCCTCTTTGTTTAGGCTACTTTCGCAACGGGTGCACCGGCGGAAGCACCAAGGTTAACAGCGTTTGGATCATTGTAAACATATACTCCACCGTCCACAATGGTTTCCACGCCTGCTCCTAAATCCGCATCACCGGACCCCTGCCAGGTACTCTGACCTGCAGTTGCTTCTGAAAGAATGAAACCCACAAGTCCCACTCCACCGGCCGCTGCATCGGCATCCAGTTCAGCCTGCGTTGCCAACCTCGCAGTTGCCCCGCCTGTCGGAACGCTCAACTGAGCTGAACCGGCTTCAATTTTTGAAGGATTCCCTTCTTTGGTAGTTGGTGCGAAGCGAATTGGCACCATTTCTTCCGTTGTTGATTTAATATCCATAACAATAGTGTTCAGGTCGCTGTCCCCCGTTTTAAATTTTTATTTCACTTTAACCGGCAGATATACACACCACCATACCCGGATCCGGAATAAGCATTCAATCCCACATCATCCAGGTAAACGATACCGTTTGAAATTGAAGTCACCCGGCCGATCTGAATTGTTGATGCCTGGCCAGGATTCATAAGCTGATCGTAAAAGTGGCCAGTTTGATCAGTCGGGCTCGCCAAAATATAATCATCGACCTGGATACCGGGAATTGATGGGAAGCTGGCCGTCCAGTTTTGTTTATTCACTGTAACATTGGGCACTGACGGCAGCGGAATGATAGAGTCAAAATCGCTCTTCATCGTATTGTTTGGGTAATACAGATGAATATTATCAAAGACGGGCGTCGGATGTCCGTTAATGCCATATGCATAAAGACCGGTAACGAATGGAGCTGCTGTCATAGTCATGTCAGCGAACTTCGCATACATCTGACTGAGATTCATCCTATGTGATGGCTGACTGTCATAATAGCGAAGCATTCCCCCGCGCCAGGTCATTGGACCTCCGGAAAAAATGTAGTCAGCTGCCGGCATCCCGGGCCCGGTGAGAAGGTCAATTTGAAAATCAGTGAAGTTGCAACCTGCATTTCCATACACATATCCAATCCGGAAGATGCTTTCAGAATAAATTGCTTTAGCGGTGAGTGGAAACCTGCCGGCATTTACATTGAACAGCTGATTACAATTTGCTGCGATGTTCCAGTTTGTACAGCTGGTGGATCCGCCACCAATTCCGTTTCCGTAGCTCATGCCATCCAAAACAGTATAAGTCGATCCCCAACACTTTAAATTATCGATCGTAATTACTTTACTCTGGTCCTGGCCGATCGCAACGGCCACCTTGCATAGATCGATATCGTCATAATCGACATGGATGTTTTCGCAGTTTTGCGTTAGCGGGTTTGGCGTGAGCATCACCCCTACCATGAAGTTGTGGATTCCGCAATGAACAATTCGCATGCCGCTGGTGCCACCGGTGCTTTTCCAATTAAGATATTGTGACCTTAAATTTTTATACCCCAGCGATGCATCCAATTTATTTGAATCGCAGAATGGATCCACGCAGATACCTGTATATGGATGATATCTTCCATCTTCCACGGATCC
>Ga0206904_1232_pt1 | contig 11886 bp, 8 predicted proteins | sample Alteio_BWOrgHeat_42_FD_152981 | JGI IMG/M metagenome (GOLD analysis project Ga0206904, IMG submission 152981) | Enriched cells from forest soil in Barre Woods Harvard Forest LTER site, Petersham, Massachusetts, United States -... | ecosystem: Environmental > Terrestrial > Soil > Temperate forest > O...
AAGACAGTTCGAATGGTGCCAGTTACTGGCTTACCGCAGCCGATCAGTCGGCATTACTTCAAAAACAATCAGCCACCCTTTCTTTTGATACTGTTCATAATTCTTACCCGTTCATCGATGTGGACAGCGCGTCAACCTTTCAAACCATTGATGGATTCGGTTATACCTTAACCGGGGGGAGCGCCTATCTGATCAACAGGCTGAGTCCCGATATAAAAAGCCGGCTCCTGAATGAGTTGTTCGGAAAAGACAGCATGTCGATCGGAATCAGTTATCTGCGCCTGTCGATGGGGGCTTCCGATTTGAGTTCGTCTGTTTTTTCCTACGATGACATGCCCGCCGGACAAACCGATACTACCCTGTCCGGGTTCAGTCTCGGACCCGATACCGTGGATCTGATTCCGGTTTTGAAACAGATTTTGGCAGTGAATCCTTCAATCAAAATAATCGCCACGCCCTGGAGCGCTCCAGTCTGGATGAAGGATAATCAGTCCAGTACCGGGGGCAGCCTTTTGCCAGCGTATTATAATGTATATGCGCAGTATTTTGTAAAGTATATCCAACAGATGAAAGCTGCGGGCATTTCCATCGATGCCGTCACGCCGCAAAATGAGCCACTTAACCCGGCAAACAATCCCAGTCTGTATATGGTTGCATCCGATGAAGCTACCTTTATCAAGAAAAGTCTCGGCCCGGCTTTTGGAGCAGCGGGACTTTCAACAAAAATTATTGTATACGATCATAACTGTGACGTCCCGGCATACGCCACAACCATACTAGGCGATGCGTCAGCAGCCGGCTTTGTCGACGGCGCTGCTTTTCACTTGTATGCCGGTGATATAAGTGCTTTAAATCAGGTACATCAGGCATATCCATCCAAAAACCTCTATTTTACGGAACAATACACGTCATCTACCGGAAGTTTTGCAGGCGATCTCCAATGGCATATTACGAACGTGATTATCGGCGCTATGAATAACTGGAGCCGGAATGCGCTGGAATGGAACCTCGCAGCAGATGCTTCCTATGGTCCGCATACGCCGGGTGGTTGTACAACCTGCAAGGGCGCACTTACCATAAATGGTTCGGTCATCAGCCGGAATGTCGGATATTATATTATAGCGCACGCTTCCAAATTTGTTCCGGCGGGTTCCGTGCGAATTGCCAGTTCCCTGGCTCCCCTGCTTCCCAACGTTGCGTTTGAAACGCCCTCCGGAAAAAAGGTTTTGATTGCAATGAACAACAACAGTTCTCCGGTAGGTTTTAATATCCGGTTTAAAGGTAAATGGATCACTGAATATCTGGCCTCCGGAACCGCGGCAACCTTTGTCTGGTAACAGATCAGTGTTGCTTTTCAAGGGCCTTTACTTCGATCGGAACGGTTCCTGCCGAAATGCCGTTTTCGTTAAAGGCTTCAATGGAAAAATAATAGGTTCTTCCCTTATCCATGGATTTAAAATAATACTGGTTGTCGCTATACACCATAACATTATTATATAGTTTGTCCGGCGCGATTCCCCAGTAAATATTATAACCGGTTGCGTTATTTACGGTAAACCATTTTATGAGTGCATTCCGGGTATCATTTTCACTTCTTAATACGATGAACTGTTTTACCGTATCCGGCCTTTCACCCATGCCTTTTCCAAACACCCGCAATCCGCTGATTGCAAACTTGCCGGTTGGCATATGTATATTTTCTAATTTTAAATAACGCGTGAGAACCGGTTTTGCCAGTTCGATGTAGTCATGCGGAATATCCGTTTTGTTTTTGCTTTTGTCTACGAGCACTCTCCAGTTTACACCATCGGTTGATTCACGGAGTATATACTGATGATAGATACCGGGAATTTTTCCAAGAAACGAACTGTCTACATCCTGGTCGGCATAGTTAATCTGAATGGCATAGATGTTACTTAAACTTCCCAGATCGGTTTGTATCCATTCATTCTTTCCTCCGGTGGCCGCACTCCAGTATGTGCGGATATCTTCATCCACCGCATTGTTGGCAGCGAATCCGCCAAGGGTGGAAGAGACGAGCACAGGTTTGTTGTAATTCAGGAGCATCCAGCCCGAAAAATTTCCATGCAGATGATCTTTTTTTTCTGCCGGAAGAAACTGGGGATAATCTCCAAAAGCCGTATTGGAATAGAGCAGGTCGTCGCTGTCAAAACCTGCGGGCCAGATGCCGATCCTTCTTTCAAAATTATTTTTCATATTGACCACCATGGTTGAAATATGCCACCAGGCGCCAAACGGATCCTGGTACGTGGAGCCGTGTCCGGCACCGCGGGCAAATCCGCCCGGTTTGTAAGAAAATGGATTGCTAGCCTGGTACTCAAAAGGTCCAAGCGGATGATCTCCAACATATACACCATCACCATAGCCGCGGATCTCGGTACCCGGTGCTCCGTATTGCAGATAATATTTATGATTGTGTTTGTTCATCCATGCTCCCTCAATAAACGGGTCCAGGAAATTATTGTCGTTGTATTCGCCGAAGCGTTCCCAGCCATGGATATCGTCGTGGAGGTGAATCAATTCCCTGTGTTCACCGATAGGCTGAAGTGTTTTGCGGTCAACCTCCCATCCGTACATCGGATATAGATTACTGGAACCGTGGTACAAAAAAATTCGTCCGTCATCATCCAGGAAAAGTGCCGGATCCCAGGCGCCTGCCTGAAAGGAATCCACTGCTTCCTTCCACTGATCTTTTTTCGGATTCGTACTCATCCAGAGCGGAAAGTTTTTTGTATAGGTTGAGCCGATCACCAGCAGGGTATCGCCCAGGACCAGGGTAGCCGGAGCACAAAGATCATCGTAAACATGATGGTATGTTTTCAGAAATGAACGGGCAATAAAATGCCAGTTCAGCATATCCGGGCTCCACCAGTAACCCCATTGATTGGTGGAGAACAAATAATAGTCGCCTTTATACATCGTGATTACCGGATCTGCTGTAGCCCGATGACGACCCGCTTCCGAAAAATTAGGAATCGGCGTATAACCATAGTCGATATTGAGGGGATTACAATAGGTTTTCTGCTGGGCAACTGCGGAAAAATCCAACAGGATCGCGAAAATCAATAAATATAAACGTGGGCGCGCCAGGGAGCCTTTTTTTTTCATACCGGCATTGATTGGATTGAACTAACTGCTTTTAAAGTTAGATACTTCCGGTAAGAAATCGATTCTGTGCCAGCTGAACAGAAGGCAATATAAAAGAGGGAGTAAATAATAGTACAAGGACAACCTATAATCCGGGATTTTTCCAGGCCGGTTTGAAGAAGCCGGCAAGTACTTTATCTGCCTCTGAAAAGATTGGTCGAATTCCAGCCGGCAACCAGCAAGCCTGAAATAATCAGGAACAGACAGAGGGAAGAATAGGCGACGTTTTGCAGGTGGGTAAAAAATCCTACATATCCAACCCAATAAACTGCGGAACCTAAAAGAATCAATGAAATTCTGTTGAGAGATCTGTTCATTTTACAAGTTTTACGAGTTCTTAATAGATGTCTTTGGCAGGCTTTGTCGGGTTCGTTCTCAGAGGGTGGACGCTTATTTAGTCAGGTTCTACAGTAAATATACAAAAAAAGCAGTCTTTTGAGTTATTTCAATAAGAAAACTCAAAAAAATATCATATATTTTTTAAGATAATACAATCTAAAGGCCTATTTAGTCGAAATACCTTATATATTAATTTAATATCATATAATTGCGACTATATGAAAAGACGACAAGAGGGAGCTATTGGTGTCGGGGTTCAACCTTTTCCAGGTCCAGAAAATCCAGATTTATATTCCCGTTAGTGGTAATATGCAGGGTGAGCACATGTGTGCCTTTTTTGAGTTTGAAAAAGCCAATGGAATCTGCCTTGTTCCAATGATGCCACTGGCGCCACTGAACGGTATCCCGGTCATCATGAGTTGATTTTATTTTTAGCGGGCCTGTTGCATCCTTTCCGTCCAGGTCAAATGAGATGGTTCCGCTCCCATTAGCGGTGTACATCAGTCCAATCGGGTAGCTGCCGGACTGGTTCACACGAATCGAATATCGGATCCATTCCCCGGGTTTTGTCCATCCCACATAAAATTGATTCATTTCAGGGGCTGCCAGATTATAGGGATTATCATCGATCGGATTTTTCTTGGTATAGGAAATATCCACCCCTTCTTTCATCCGGAATTCATTCAGAAAACTGCCGTTCGCCGGGTTTAGACGACCACTTCCGTTATTCAAAGAATCGGAATCATGATAAGCAATTCCTTCCCCGCCCTCATCATAAAATTCGAATTCAATTCGTCCAGGTATCTGTTGCATTTGGGATTGCCAGGGCCTGCCCGTATAGGAAATTTTTCGTTCCTGGGAACAGGAAAAAATAGCTGCCAGGATAAGAACGACAAAAACGCTTTTCATTTTTTGAATTCAGTATTGTTTTCTGCCGATATTTATTTATCAATTAATGTAAAAGTATCTTGTAAACCGTGCCATTGGCATTACAATTAACCTGCAGAAATCGGCCGGACCTTACGGAAGTTTATTAATCGCATCGTACATCACGCGAAAACAATTCCAGGGTGTATTTTCATTTGGATCAGCAGCTGGCTGAGGGGTATAATAACTTTGAAGAAAATGATCGGTGCGCGTCCAGGTAGTTTCCATAATTCCATAAAACCGATCACTCATGTCCGTGGCTGATTCGCGCCGGAAAGAGATTATATCATTGATCTGTATTATCGCTGTAGATGGCTGCCTCCAGGGACACGTAATTACGCGGAACCTTTTCATGGCAAAATAAACAGCAGTTTTATCAGGCCGGTTATAGTGCCAGTCGCAGATCACCACATCAGTGGGAATCAGATCGATGGCCCGGTGCGTATTATTAAAACTCGCTTCCCATTCACCCAGACCGGTTGTCTTTCCATCCAGCAGACGGTCGCCCCAGATCCACATTTCCCTGCCCTTCTGAAGCAGGTGTTCATGGATGCTGCGCACCTCACCAGCAAATAGTTCCGCCTTGTCCCGCCCGCCACAACGCGGGCATTTATCATCACCGATAAAAAATACTTCATCCATCCCAGCGTGAAACGCGTTACTTTCAAAAGCATCACACAACTCATCGATCACTGCGAATATCACATCATGCAAGCCCGGATACAGGGGACAATAGCTTTTACAATAAAGATTATCTGCATTTGGCCATTCATATTTTTCCGGCATAACGATACCCGGTGTTTCATCAAATTGCGGATAAGTCTTTAACAATTTTCCATTATGGTTTGCCCAGGACTGATGCCCCAGCAGGTCGACAAGCGGTATGAGCCGGATATTATTTTTTTTACAAACTGAAACAATCTTCCGGACATCGGCCTTTGAAAGGGCGAAACTATCGGTTAATTCCGGATGCGATTTGAACTGATAATGATATTCAATCTGGACTATCAGGGTATTCACTTTACGCGGAGCTAATTCACGATCAATAAACTGAACAAAGGAATCCAGCCCAACCGGTCTCGGTGCATCGATGCAAAATCCGCGCACCGGCAAGAGGCTGTCCAGCTTTGTCTGGGCCTTTATGGATTCAGTCATCAGGATTCCCATTGTGAAAGCGATTAAAATTCCAAACAATTTCTTTTTCATTAACCGATGTGCAGTTTTTAAGCATCCGACCTGGTTTCACGCATCTGACTCTCATGAGTAAATATAATTATCTGTTTTTACCCATTCCCGATTAGCGGTTTATTTTCCAATAACGGGATAAATCCCATTCGTTAGTCGCATATAATAAGCTGTTATTCAATTACATACACTTCGGCAAGCCATTGGCTTACAGGGGGTATGCTGAAAATGGTATCCATACAGAACTTCTTTTTGTGTTGCACATTTTTGTTTATGGCAGTCCCGGCCGTTGACGGTGGTACTTCCAAAAAACCATTTGATGAAAAGGACAAAGCGCCGCTGAATAAACATGTAAAACAGTTTGTCAGTTCCTATATTAAAGAGAACAGGAAAAATCTCTATAATATCAGGCGGCGGAGCAGTTCCCCTTTTATACTTATTGATTCTGTATTTAAACAATACGGCCTGCCGGTTCAATTAAAATATCTCGCTGTTGTTGAATCCGAATTGAAAACAAAAGCCGTATCCAGAGTAGGTGCAGTGGGTCCCTGGCAGTTAATGCCTGCTACCGCCCGTATCCTGGGGTTGAAAGTGAACGCCCGGCATGATGAGCGAAAAAATTATTACAAAAGTACCAGGGCCGCTGCCCGGCATCTGAAAGATCTTCACAGGGAATTCGGTGACTGGTTCCTGGTATTCGCTGCATACAATGGTGGTGAAGGTCCGGTTTATTCCGCTATCCGGCAGTCGGGGAGTAAAAATTATTGGACCCTCCAGCAATATCTTCCCGGAGAAACCAGGGAATATGTAAAAAAATTTATCGCCACCTGTTATTATTTTGAAGGTTCCTATAATCCTATCCTTCTTTCAAAAACCAATGACAAGCCATACCAGAATTCTTCAAAAACATTCGCGGTTTTTCAATCGGAGCAATTTACCGTGAAAGAACTGACTCAAAAAAAGGATGAAACTTCAGAAGATAAATTCAACCGGATACTGAAAGAATCAGATGAGGCTCTGGAAAAATCGAATCGTTTGTTGAAAAAATCAAAATAATTTAAACCACTATTGATATGCCGTCGATAACCGAAACATCCTTTAATGCAAAATACCCGGGAGAAAACTGGCACAAGGAAGGGAGAAAATAAAATGCGGCCGGCAGAAGCAGACCAATAGTCTTTCTCATTTTATTTAGTTACTATTTGAATAGTATTAACGCCTATTCTTCCCCCACAAAACGATAACCTACTCCCGATATGGTGGCAATATGGGCCATGCCCGGAACTTCCTGTTGAATTTTTTTACGGAGCTGTGCCACAAATACCCGAAGATATTGAAGCTGGTCAATGAATTCATCGCCCCATATTTGCCGGAGAATATACTGATGCGTCAGTACCCTTCCTTCATTCCGCGTAAATAATACCAGCAGGGCATACTGCGTTTGGGTTAGGGAAACCATAATCCCGTTCACTTTTACCGTGTGGTTTGATACATCGAGTTCGATACCGGCAAAACGGATCACATGATTATTATCTTCACGCGGCACGCCCCGGAGCGCTGTGCGGATCCGGGCCAGCAACTCACCTGTTCGAAACGGCTTTACAAGATAATCGTTCGCACCGTTATCCAGCGCGCGGATAATATCGGCTTCTTTATTTTGAACTGACAGGACGATAAGAGGCGTCTTGCTCCATTCCCTCAGTTTTCTTAATGTCTCATGGCCGTTCTCATCCGGCAGACCGAGATCCAACAGAATCAATCCCGGATTCTTCTGGGTAGCCAGCGCCATTCCTTCTTTGGCCGTACCGGCCTGCAGCACCTGGAATCCGTTCGACTGCAATGTAATTTGCAATAATTTACGAATCTGTAATTCGTCGTCTATTACTAAAATCTCGCCGTTACTGGTTGTCATCAGGGGAAGTGTATAATCTTTCTGCCGGAATCTGAATGGTGAAGCGGGCGCCGCCCTCTTTTCGGTTTTGAAGTTCAATACGTCCTTTGTGTGCTTCCACAAATCCTTTTACGATCGATAAGCCAAGTCCGGTACCCCCGGCAGTCGCATTCTTTAACCGGTAAAATTTATCGAACACCCGGGGTATCTCCTCTTCCGGGAAACCCGGACCTTCATCTTCCATAAGTATAACCAGGTTTGATTCGGAAGAGCGTACAGATATCGTCAGACTCGATTTTTCCGGCGTGTACTGTGTCGCGTTATAGATCAAATTATAGAGTACCTGTTCCATCAATCCGTAATCTAGATTAAATAGTGGAAAATTATCCGGGATTTCAATTTTCACATTAAAATTCCGGATTGATTCCTGAAGGCGCAAAAAAACGGAATCCACCAACTCAGATATATTGCACCAGTCCTTCTTTATTTCAAGAAATCCGGATTCAAGTCTCGACATATTCAACAGATTCTCGACCTGCCGGTTCAGGCGAAAAGATGCAATGGATATTTCACCTACCAGGTTTGCCCGGAGGTCTTCTGACAACAGGGAGGGGTAAGCCATCAGGTTGTCAGTAGCAGCAATGATCGTCGCGATCGGCGTCCGGAATTCGTGCGACAGGGAATTCAGCAGGGTATTATAGAGCCTTACAGTTTCGAGCCGTTCTTCTTTCTGGCGACTCATTTTTTCAACCTCCCGTATCTTATAGGTGAGCACGGCGCTGACCAGGGCGATTAGAAAATACATCGACAACATGATCTTATCCTCCGTATTACCCACCCGAAAATTAAATCTGGGCAGCAGAAAGAAATAATCCCAGATCAAGGCACTAAGCGCTGCAGCGAGCAATACAGGCAGGATGTCAAAAAACATGGCGATCAGAGAAAGTGCCACCAAAAGAATAAAGGCAACCACCTCGGGTCCGATGTAATTTTTAAAAAGATAACATGCTCCGGAGACCAGGCAGATAAAACCCGCGCCCAGCAGGTATTCCATTGTCTGGTTGATGGTAATACCGATCGTGAATGTTTTTTTCCTCATGAACATTGTAATATACCTTTTTACGCAAAAAGGAAGCTGAATCAGCTTCCTTTTTTCTTCCTAAAAAACACGAACAGCAACTTAAAATTGAATAAATGCGTTGTTTGAAGAGTTATATTAAAATATCAGTCAGTGATTCGTAATTTCTACTTCCTTCAATCCGGTCGGCGTGCCAACCAGCAAAGTGCCCTGTACATAATTTTCATTATGCTGGCTGATATCCAGTCCTTCGGCTTCTTCTTTATCACTAACGCGCAGCGGCACAATGAAATTGATGAATTTGAATATCAGAAAAGAAACAGAGAAACTGTAGCCCACTGCAATCAGCATGGCTTTCGCCTGGATAAGGAAAAAACTGAAATTTCCATAGGCCCAGCCGTCATTTCCCAATGAATTCACAGCCTTCGTAGCAAAAATCCCCGTCATCAGCATGCCGACCATGCCACCGATACCGTGACAGGGAAATACATCCAGTGTATCATCAACCATTGTTTTTGATTTCAGATGCACGACCAGGTTTGAAATCATGGCAGCAACCACGCCAATGAATATGGACTGCGGAATCGCTACGAATCCGGCAGCAGGTGTAATAGCAACCAGTCCGACCACAGCGCCTACACAAAAGCCCACTACAGAGGGTTTTTTCCCGCGCATCACATCAAAAAACATCCAGGATAATCCGGCGGCAGCAGCGGCCGTATTGGTTGTGGAAAAAGCAGATACGGCCAGAGAATTCGCAGCCAGTGCAGAACCGGCATTGAAACCAAACCATCCAAACCAGAGTAATCCTGTGCCGATCAGGATATAGGGAATATTCGCGGGTTTCCCTTCAATCTTTTCAATATGCACTTTTCTTCTCTTAAGAACCAGAGCACCGGCAAGGGCCGCACAACCGGCTGAAATATGCACCACGGTGCCACCTGCAAAATCCAGGGCACCCATTTTTGCCAGGAAGCCGTCCGGATGCCAGCTCCAGTGTGCGAGCGGGGCATATACCAGCAGACTGAACAGTACCGTAAAAAGAACATAAGATATAAACCGCATACGTTCGGCAATCGCCCCCACTACCAGGCCGGGTGTAATAATGGCGAACATCAGCTGAAACATCGAAAATAAAGATTTCGGAATGGTAGGCGCCGCTACCCAGGCAGGTCCCGATGCGACTCCTTTATAAAACAGATGAGTGAAGGGGTTCCCGATAATACCATGAAAACTCTCGCCGAAACAGAGACTATACCCGACAACGATCCACAAAACGCCAACCAGGCCGGCTGCCACCGTACTTTTCATCATGGTGGACAGAACATTCTTCCGGTTTACCATTCCCCCGTAAAAAAACGCAAGTCCCGGGGTCATTAAAAAAACCAGTGCCGTCGCCACCAGTATCCAGGCGATATCAGCCAGGTTATATTTCCCCTCGTCAAAATTGGGCAGAGTGGGTATAAAAAGAGCAATTATTGCCAGAAGAAGTAAACTAAGAAAGGGGGCTGCTGTTTTGAATCTCATACTTAAGTTTTATACCATTTAAAAAATAAATACCGCTTGATACCGGCAAAGTATAAATTTTTTATAAAGATTCGCTCAGCCGGTTCATATATTTTTTTATCTAATATTTAAGGTTTCGCTACAGACAGGTATGTAAGTCAATGATTTACATATAAATATGAGCGTTATTTAAAAAATCAGTGAATAGAGCAAAATGAAGAATCCTAAAAATATTAAGATTATATAAATAACATAAAAAAAACTAATATGACTGAATTAGTTATAACAGATTGGGATTGGCATTCTTTTTTAACCCGTTTTCTGAAACAGCATGCCTTCCTCTGTAATCCATCATTTCAGGTATGATGCGGCAAGCCATACATTGCGGGTCTGGTTTGTTTCCGGCATGGTGTACGACTATAAGAAAATCCCTCTGGAAGTATATGAAAAGCTGAGAACCTCCATTTCAAAAGGGAAATTTCTTAATGAAGAGATCAAAGGGAAATATCCATTCGAAAAACTGGATTAACGCTACCTTCATTTCACCATGAAATACGTCCTTTTCCTATTGGTGTTTACAATGAATTACGGGCAATCCCACGCCCAGGATTCCATCGTCCCAAAACCTAAAAAACAGCCAGTTGTTTCAGATACCATCCATACGGCCCGCCCACAAAAAAAGGGGGTGGGGAATATGGCCGCACCGGAGCGGAAAAAAATGGAATATTTCCGCGACACGGTTCATCGCGTCCGGAGAAAATTTGATTCCACGCTGTTTACAGCAGCTAATGTTCCATCCACCAGCGACTATGCCGAAGACCTCGGCAGGATCTACGAGTTATTGAATAAGGAGTCCGGCATTATGCAGTCTTTTGTTAAGATACCCGTCATCCGCGATTACCTGAACCAGGGTGACTGCGTGCTGGATATTTTAAAGGAGCGGCTTTTTCAAACCGACCAGTCATTTAATATCCGAAATCTGCAGATGTTCAATGCGCTGCTGGACGTGCTGGACCGGAATACCGTTTATTATGCGAGTAACCTGGGTGATTATGACTCGGCGCTCGACGATGTCCGGGAAGATATCGCCGAATTAAAAACGGATACCCTGATGCACCAGCTTTTCCGGGATACCGCCCTGAAGAATTTATTTCAACCGCAACTACAGCAATTAAAAGTTAAATGGAGTATGGTGGACAGTCTGATCGCAGTGAACGGACGCGACATCAATACTTTAAAATCCCAGGCTTCAGCGCACGCAATCACTATCGGAGAATTATTGTTCAAAGTGGATGCTGCATTAAAATCGGTGGGCTCTGAAGCCTTTGGAAAGGAACGACGTTATTTATGGGAACCCGGCACCTCCACTGTCGATTATTCCGAAGACAGTTACTCGGGTTCAATAAATGGTGAATTACAAATGGCCGGGATCTATTTTGCGGATACCTCCAACAAGAGGCTCTGGCTTTTGGTAATCGGCCTGTTATTCTTTTTTTGGGTATGGTCGAATTACCGCACGCTCCGGCGTCTTGACCAACTGCAGGTAATTGAACCATTTCACATAAATTTTATCAATCAATTCCCGCTTACCGGTACACTAATCTTTACCCTCTGTCTGGCTCCGTTATTCGATCTGCAGGCTCCCAGTATTTACCTGGAATCAGTCCAGTTGTTATTGATGGTACTACTCACGAGTCTTTTCAGGAAACATATCGAACGCCGTTTATTTTACGGCTGGTGCATATTTATGTTTTTGTTTCTCCTTTTGCTGTTCAGCCGGATCGTGGGTATG
>Ga0206904_1234_pt1 | contig 11859 bp, 9 predicted proteins | sample Alteio_BWOrgHeat_42_FD_152981 | JGI IMG/M metagenome (GOLD analysis project Ga0206904, IMG submission 152981) | Enriched cells from forest soil in Barre Woods Harvard Forest LTER site, Petersham, Massachusetts, United States -... | ecosystem: Environmental > Terrestrial > Soil > Temperate forest > O...
TTTACAATCTGGCTACCTGTTACCGCCTGATCAACGACTATCAGAAAGCCGAAAAATATTATAAAGAATCCGTTGGCTTTTCAGAAAAAGCTTATCCCGCTGCAAAGTATTGGTATGCGGTAACATTGCGTGCAAATCAGAAATATCCGGAAGCACTTGTTCAGATTACAGCCTTTCTCGAAAAACATACCCAAATGGATGAACTCCTCATCGGGGCGGACAGGGAGCTGGAAGATCTCAAGTTTATCCAATCACAGTCAGAACGGATAAACGATCAGTTTACGCTGCAGGAATTAAAAGGAAAAGACCCCGCTGCCGGCTATGCAATTACACAAAAAAACGGCGATACACTCGTATTTACTGCTATTACAGAAGAAAAAACAAAAACCGGAGAAACCTGGTACCTGAATACGTTGTTTGAATCGAAGGAATCTGAGAATCCGTTGCTGGGATCAGAACCTATGGATATAGCAACAGAAGAAGACAAGCACGACGGGATGGCTGCGTTTACGCATGACGGTAAGACGATGTTTTTCACCCAATGGACCAAGATAAATAATCAGACGAATTCTGCTATATATATAAGCCGCTGGGGGAAAAAGGGCTGGTCCCAACCCGAGAAAGCGCCGGATCCTGTGAACTCTGAAGCCTTCAATAGCGGACAGCCATTTCTGACAAATGACGATCGTTATCTGATATTTTCTTCTGATCGGCCGGGTGGATCCGGTGGATTCGATCTCTGGGCATGTTCGCTGGATAGCAATCAGGAGCCCATTCAGGTTCGAAACCTGGGAAATGTGATCAATACAGGCGGAGATGAAGAAGCGCCTTATTTTCATGAAAAGAGCCGGACTTTGGTATTTTCCACGAATGGACGGGTGGGCATGGGGGGCTTTGACATTTTTTCCGCCAAAGGAAATTTTAGCCTGAGCAGCTGGGAAAAGCCGGTTAATGTCGGAGCGCCGCTGAATTCATCAAAGGATGACTTATATTATATAAGTACCGATGAAGATAATCTTTGGAATACGGGATGGGTCAGTTCGGACCGGTCTTCCGAATGTTGCCTTGCATTATTTTCCGTTAAAGAAAACAACGCGCAGATCGTGAATGGTCTTGTGGTGGACTGCCGGACACGTGAACCATTGGCAAATGTTATGTTAACGGTTACTGATCTCCACCACCCGGACCGTGTATTGGGGAAATTCAAAGCAGACACGGCAGGGAAATATTCATTTGAACTACATAATTCGGCACATTTCAAAATCAGTGTGGCCAGGGCGGATTACGAGCCGGCCTCTGCCGACTTCAATCTGCAAATTCTTCAGGGCCGTGATTCAGTAACGAATGAACCGATCTGTCTCAATGCAAATGTTTATCCAAAACAGGAAGTGGAGCAATTGCTGAAATCGCTGGAAAGAAATTCACACGTGGGAAATTTTGCTTATAAAAAAGCGCTGCTCAGTGATTCGGCGCATGATAACCTGGATTCACTTGCTAAAATTTTGAATAAATTCCCTGATATGGTTGTCGAAGTGGATGGATATACCGACGGAATCGGGGGAGTAAAATATAACCTGGCGTTAGCGCAAAGACGCGTGGATGCCTGCATCCGCTATCTGTTGAGAAAAGGCGTGCCGGCCCGGCAAATGGTTGGGAAAGCTATGGGAAAATGTTGTCCGGTTGCTCCTGAAACTGTTGATGGAAAAGATAATCCCGCGGGCCGTGAAATCAACCGGCGTGTGGAATATAAAGTGATCAAACATTAACCTATATGCGTCTGCCTTGCAGACGCTTTTATTTTCGTTCGTTCTTTGACGTTACAATAAAAAACAGGGAAACAAAGGAAGACATCGTTTTCATAATGCTCAGTTTAGGCTATGTGATCGTTTGCATTAAGACTAAATTCGTATTCTTATGATCGACTTCCTCTTTTATATCATTTTGATTCTTGCAGTAATCCAGGGGTGGAGGAAAGGATTAATATTGGGCCTTTTTTCCCTGGTATGCGGATTAATCGGACTCGCTGCTGCCGTGAAACTGTCGGCTGTTCTGGCAACCCATATGAAATCAGCTCTGCATATGACCACCCGCTGGTTGCCAGTCCTTGCATTTATCCTTGTTTTTTTGATTGTAATTTGGATCATTCATCTGACAGCAAAAATGTTGGAAAACCTGATCCGGCTGATATTACTTGAGTGGCTAAACAAACTGGGCGGCATCCTGTTATTTACTCTGCTTTATATATCAATATATAGCATCCTTCTGTTTTATGGCACCCAGACCCATGTCATTGCGAAGCAAACAATACAGGATTCGCATTTTTATTCACTGATTGCACCTTTTGGACCAGCTGTAATTCGCTTTATCACAGGATTTATTCCCTACGGTCAAGACATGTTTACCGCTCTGGAAGGATTTTTTGGGAAGATCGCTCGCCAGGTTCATTAACGCAATCGGTACCGGTACCGGATTTGACCAGGCTGCGGAATGCCGGCCGACTGGTTAAATCAGTTGTCGTACATTTGTAATGAAAAGATTATTAAGGTTTTAAAAGCCATGATTTTTGCAGTAAATCGTTTATTTTAGCGATTATATTATTGGATATATTTTAATAGTTCGATGCAATACGATATCAAACAGGTGGATAAGTTCCGGTTCATTGAGGAAGGCGAGGGTGAACCTCTGGTATTGCTGCATGGCTTATTTGGGGCACTTAGCAATTTCGTTGACCTGATCGAGTACTTCCGGAAACACTACAAAGTGGTGGTTCCTATGCTGCCTTTGTTTGAACTGGACATTTTACATACTTCCGTCGGGGGTCTTGAGAAATTCGTTTACAGGTTCATTGAAAACCGCAATTACAGAAATGTTCATCTGTTGGGCAATTCACTCGGCGGCCATATCGCATTGATACATGTTCTAAAACACCCGGAAAGGATCAAATCAATCATTCTTACAGGAAGTTCCGGTCTTTTCGAAAGTGCTATGGGCGACAGTTATCCGAAGCGGGGTGATTATGAATATATCAAGAAGAAAACCGAGCTGACTTTTTATGATCCGGCAACGGCTTCAAAAGAACTGGTGGATGAAGTTTTTGAGATTGTAAACAGCCGCATCAAAGCTATCAAAATCATTGCATTGGCCAAAAGTGCCATAAGAAATAATTTGGGAGAAGAACTCAATCAAATTCAACAACCTACGTTATTAATATGGGGAGCCAATGATGGAATCACCCCCCCCCTTTGTGGGTAGGGAATTTCAGCGGTTGATCCCCCATTGTGAACTGCATTTTATTGATAAATGCGGACATGCACCGATGATGGAGGTTCCTGCCGAATTCAATAAGATATTACACCAGTTTCTGACCAAATTAAACGAACCTGCAGCAGTGGCATGAGACAGATAAGATCTTATCACTAAAACCCTTGCTGTGTTAAACCTTGACATTTTATCAGCCGGAATTCCGGCTTTGCATCCGGAGGACAGTATACTGCTTGCAAAAGAGATCATGACTGATCATCATCTGGCACATCTGCCGGTAGTTTTGGAGAACCGGTTGTTGGGCTGTATCAGTGAAGACAGCCTTCTGGATGCGCCTTCGGACGACGCCCTGATCTCCGGACTTCAGGCATTTTTCATACATGCTTCCGTACAGGGCATCGGACATATTCTGGATTCAGTACACATTTGCAGTGAATTTCAGCTTTCCATCATTCCGGTACTTAACGAGGAATCAGAATACCTTGGCGTTATTACGGCCATGGATTTGCTCCGCCATACCGATCGGATCATTGGTGCCGGCGATCCGGGAGCCATCATCGTATTGGAAATGGATAAAGTCAACTTTGCTTTTTCAGAAATTATCAAACTCGTTGAAACAAATGACGCACAGGTTACCCAGCTGAATACTTATTTTGACCCGCCAACTACTACATTTTATATCACCCTCCGCATAAACAAACTGGAGATCTCCGACGTAATCGCCACTTTCCAACGGTATGAATATAAAATCAAATATTATTTCGGTGAAGAGCAATATGAAAACGAATTGCGCAGCAACTATAATCACCTGATGAATTACCTGAGCATTTAGTTCATCCCTATGATATCCATGTAAAGACCCCGGGACAAGCCTATGATCCGAAAAACGGATAAATATCTCTTGCTCTTTTTTTTGATGATCGGCTTTCTGAGGCTTAGCGCGGAGCGCATAGTGACTATCCATGACACACTTCCAATTTCGAAACCCGACACTCTTCCTTCGGGCGTAATCATTATTCCACCAAGCCAGGGTCAGCTCTACATCATCGGAAATATTTTTATACACGGAAACCGGGTTACTAAACCATTCATCATTACCCGGGAACTTCCTTTTAAAACAGGCGACTCGATAACACTTCAGCAACTCACCCGGTATTTTTCGCAAAGCCGGGAACACCTTATCAATACAAGACTTTTTAATGATGTAACAGTATCTCTCAAGGAATTCCGCGGATACTATGCAGACATCAATATTGATGTAAAAGAACGCTGGTATATTTTCCCCCTTCCTTACGCAAGGCCGGTCGACCGGAACTTCACCGCCTGGGCTCAGCAGGGTTATAGCCTCAGCCGGTTTGATTACGGATTGAAATATTCGCAGTATAATTTTACCGGCCGGAACGACTACCTCCGTGTCTGGCTTATTACGGGTTATTCGAGAGAAGTAGAAATGGCATATGACCGACCCAATACCGGCAAGAACCTGGTGCATGGGTTTGGCGGTGGTTTCCTGCTTTCAGGACAACAGGAAATCAACGCCATCACGCAAAACAATCAACAGGTATTTGTAAGTCGCGACAGCATTCAAAACGCCGGAAAATATTTACAGACGCAGGCGACCGTTTCCCTACGCTATTATTACCGTCCGGCATTGCGCACCAGGCATTTTTTCCGGGTCAGTATGAACCAGCTGAAGATAGACAGTTCGGTATTGGTGATCAATCCCAATTATTTTTTAAATCATCGTCTTTCGCTTGTCTACCCGGAACTATTTTACAGTATTAACTACAATGATATCGACTATGTTCCTTACCCTACCCGGGGGGTACTATTTGAAACCAGCATATTACAAAGGGGATTTTCGGCCGACATGAATATGACGCAGTTGATCGCAAAGTCTTCAGAGGCTTTCTCCTTCGCACCAAAAATGTATTTCGTTACGCAGAATTTCGGCGTATTGCGGCTTCCGTTCAAACAATCATTTTTTAATCAGCAATTGCTGGGATATGGCGACTATTATATGCGCGGCCTGGAAAAATATGTGGTAGACGGAGTAGGTCTGCTTCTGGACCGTAATACGGTCATGCGGGAGCTGGCACATTTCAGCATACCTTTCCTCCGTAATACTTCGCACGATCATATCCCGTTCCGGATTTATGTGAAAACATACGCAGATATTGGTTATGTGTTTAACAGGTATAATAATTTAAACAGCCTGCAGAATACCATGTTGTATACCTATGGGGCGGGTTTTGACGTGGTCACTTTTTATGATTTGGTATTACGTCTGGAATACAGTGTAAACCAGTTAGGAGAAAAAGGATTATTTTTTCATATCAGAAACGATTTTTAAAATAACGGATGGGATATTAATTTAATACAATGAAAGTAGCTATCTACAGCCGGATTATAGAAGAGTCGGAGCGGGGTGAAGTTCAGCAACTGATGGATGAACTCCAGCGCCGGCATATTCAGCCGGTTATTTACCTCCCTTTTTACGAGCGCATTCAAAACGTCTTTCGCTTTCCGCCAGAGACGATATTTTTCAATAGTTCTGATAATCTGGATGAATCCATCGATTTTTTGATCAGTCTTGGCGGCGATGGCACGCTGTTGGATACGATTGCATTTGTAAGGGATAAAAATATTCCGGTTATAGGCATCAATTTCGGACGACTGGGTTTCCTGGCGAGTATTGGTAAGGGAGATATGCTTTCGGCAGTTCAGGCGCTTGTGAACAGAACGTATGTTACGGATGAAAGATCTCTTATCCACCTGGATGCCAATAAACCTTTATTTGGGGAGGTTCCATATGGTTTAAATGAGTTCTCCATTCATAAAACGGATACCTCGCCAATGATTAAAATTCATACTTATCTGAATGGGGAATTCCTTAATACTTATTGGGCCGACGGCCTGATTGTTTCCACGCCTACCGGTTCAACCGGTTATTCGCTGAGTTGCGGCGGCCCGGTTGTATTTCCTGAATCCGGCAGCTTCGTCATCAATCCGGTGGCGCCGCACAACCTGAATGTACGGCCAATCATCGTTCCCGATGATAATATCATTTCATTCGAAGTGGAAGGAAGGGCCGAAAATTTTCTTTGTGCGCTCGATTCAAGAAAAGAAATTGTTGATAAAAATGTACAACTGGCTGTTCGGCGGGAGAAATTCAATGTCTCGCTGGTACGCCTAAACGAAAATAACTTTTTGCAAACACTGCGGAATAAATTATCCTGGGGCCTGGACCGAAGGAATTAACATTTTACACATAAGAAAACAGATTTTGCTTCGTTAGGCACTTATTGTTCAGCGGACGGGCAAAGAATATCAATTATTTTGCGGATATGAAGCAGTTTTTTCTGATCGGGATGGCGTTTTTTTCATTTATTCTCAAATCCGTCGCACAGCCGGATAATAGTTTCGTTTATCAGGGTGAATTCGGCATTTCGGCCGGGGTTTCCCAATATTTTGGTGACCTGAACCCGGATTTGCATTTCAATACACCGAAGCCTGCTTTTGGCATTTATTTCAGAAAGCAGCTATCCGACTATATCGCAGTTCGCCTGGCAGCTCACTTTTCCCAACTCGGCTATTCAGACGTATATAATACCCAAAATGCCTTCTATTTGAGGAGAAATCTCAGTTTTAACACCAATGTCTGGGAACTGGGTGTACAAGGAGATTTTAACTTCTTCCGCTTTATTCCGGGGGACGGGAACCACCGCTCCACTCCCTACCTGACTTTTGGGGTTGGCGTATTCAGTTTTGATCCTTATGCCTATCTAGATGGTCAGAAATATTACCTGCGTGAATTGGGTACCGAAGGTCAGGCGGCGGGGTATGAAGGCCGAAAACCTTATAAAAATATAGCGGCCTATATTCCTTTAGGAGTGGGTTATAAATATAACCTGAATCCAAAAATGAATATTGGAATTGAGATCGTATATCGTTTTACCACAACGGATTACCTCGACGACGTAAGTAAAACCTATGCCGGGATCAACAATTTCCCCACCCTCCCTACCGGAGATCCATCGATTGCCGCCCTCTTGCAGGACCGCAGTTATGAAACAGGTACCCCGCCGATCGGCATCCAGGGTCGCCAGCGTGGATATTCCAATCAGCCGGACGGATATCTTTTTACAGAGATTATGTTTTCCTTTAATATCAGCTCCTACCGCTGTCCGACCGCGAAATAAGTTCATAAAGCCTACCAACACACCCCACACTCCCATACTCCCATACTCCCATACTTTCCCCAATTTCCCTACTTTTTTTATATACCTTCGTGCCCTTCAAAAAAGGGCATGGATTCTTTGAAACCCAGTATTGACAAGGCACGACTGCCAAAACACATCGCCATCATCATGGATGGAAACGGACGATGGGCCAAAGTGCAGGGGCAGGATCGTCTGTATGGTCATTATCATGGGGTGGAAAGTGTTCGCAATACGGTAGAAGCCTGTGCCGAGTTGGGCGTTGATTACTTAACCCTGTATGCATTCTCAACTGAAAATTGGGACAGGCCGGTACAGGAAGTGAGTGGACTGATGGAATTGCTTGTGGAAACGATTCGCAAGGAAGTACCAACGCTGAATAAAAATAATATTCGGTTACACGTGATAGGTAATATCCGGATGCTGCCGGAGCAGACTAAAGCTGTTCTAAAGGAAGCAATTTCCGAAACCGCCGGGAATACAGGGTTGAACCTTGTAATGGCGCTGAGTTACAGCAGTCGGTGGGAAATGGGTGAGGCTGCCCGTCAGCTTGGAATGGACGTGAAATCGGGAAAACTGGACCCCGAAACAATTGACCAGGATCGATTTCAAAAATATCTCTGTACCCGTAATTTTCCCGACCCTGAACTGATGATCAGGACAAGCGGAGAATACCGGATCAGTAATTTTCTTTTATATCAACTCGCATATGCTGAATTATTCTTTACCCCTGTACTCTGGCCTGATTTCCGGAAAGAAAATCTCTACGAAGCTATCCTGGATTTTCAGGCGCGCGAAAGACGATTTGGCAAAACCAGTGAACAACTGGGCTGAGGACCCTCAATCCTTCAGAAATGCTTGAGAATAAATGGGCTGTGGTGCTGATCCAGCCTCATTTTAACAAAGACTTTTAATTAATCCACTTAATTTGCCGCTCTAAAAAACCCGCCCGGATGCTACGACGTTTATTGACTGGTGTTTTTTTATTTTCTTTCTGCTTATTGAAGATTACGGTTGCTGAAGCACAGGTTACTGACAGTACACATCCGGTTTCTGTAGATCCTGAATTACTGGCACTCGAAAATGCAAAAACGCCGAAGGAATATACGATTGCCGGCCTTAAAATAACGGGCACAAAATACCTCGACGAATCCCTCCTGATTTCAGTGTCCGGCTTAAGCGTGGGAGATAAAGTAACTGTTCCGGGAGGTGATAACTTCAGCAAGGCCATCCAGAAATTGTGGAATCAGAACCTATTTTCAAATATTGCCATTTATTTTACCAAAATAACAGGCAATGAATTATATGTTGAAATCAACGTTACGGAAAGACCCCGCCTGACAAATTTTATTTTCAAGGGAGCCAGTAAGTCAGAATCCGACGAATTGAAAATAAAAACCGGATTAATCAAGGGTCGGGTGATCACGGAGAATATGAAACAGATCGCTGATGAAAACATCCGGAAATACTACGCGGACAAAGGTTTTCAGGGTGTAACGGTGAAAATCTCTGAAGAGCGCGATACCAAAACCCCGAATTCAGAAATCCTGACATTCGATATCGATAAGGGAACCAAGGTCAGAATCAACCAGATCACCATCTATGGTACACAGGCTATCTCTCCTTCCAGGTTAAAAAAGCAAATGGACGATACCCATGAAGTGACCAAACTGACGCTCTATCCTGCTAAAGATTCATCTTCCTACGGCGTAGTAAAACCAATGAGCTTCAAGGAATATATCGACGGGTGGGGTTTTCTTTCCTATACCCGGACCAAGGAAGTGCTGGATCCCTATTTCCGGTTTAAATTATTTAGTTCTGCAAAATTCAACGAGAAAAAATATAAGGACGATCAGGAGAAAATTCTACAATACTATAATTCCCAGGGCTACCGGGATGCGGTGATTGTTTCAGATACCCTGATTTACGATAGTAAACATCAGCTCAATATATCCATCAAAGTGGATGAAGGCAGGAAATATTATTTTGGGAATGTGGTATGGAAGGGTAATACAAAATACCCCGATTCTCTGCTATCCCTCGTTTTAGGGATTCATAAAGGGGATGTTTATAATCTGGACATCCTCAATAAGAAACTCGGAAGACAGGTGTCCCAGGAAGGCGGCGGAGTGAGTGACCTCTATCTCGACGACGGTTATCTTTTCTTTCGGATAGATCCGGTTGAAATTGCCGTATATAACGATACTATTGATTTTGAAATCCGGATGGTGGAGGGGCCACAGGCAACGATTAAAAATGTAACAATCGCCGGTAACGAAAAAACCAAGGAATATGTTATTCGCAGGGAGCTTCGTACCATTCCAGGCGAAAAGTTCAGCCGCCAGGATATCATCCGGTCCACCCGTGAAATTGTAAATCTGGGTTATTTCAACCAGGAAAAAGTAACCCCCAATATTGTACCTAACCAGGACGATGGTACGGTGGATATCAACTGGTCGGTCGAAGAAAAATCATCTGATCAGCTTGAACTGTCGGCTGGCTGGGGCGGAGGTATCGGTGTCACCGGAACGGTGGGAATTTCATTCAATAATTTTTCGATTAATAATATCTGGAAAAAGCAGGCCTGGGATCCGTTACCAACTGGCGACGGGCAAAAACTCAGTCTTCGCGTACAGGCGAACGGAAAAGCCTATCAGTCTTATAATTTATCTTTCACCGAACCGTGGCTGGGTGGCAAAAAAAGAAACTCACTTACTGTAAGCCTTTATCGCAGCGCATTCCGTACAGGCGGTTACAATTATACCACTGCGAAATACGCCTACAGCGACACGAATTCACTTAAAAACTTCGGAGTTGTTATTGCATTGGGTAAGCAATTGAAATGGCCGGATGATTATTTTACCCTGACATATTCTTTGAATTATACCCTGTATGACCTGACGAACTATTCTTTGTTCTCGCCGGATTTCCGCAATGGTTATTCCAACAACATAAGCTTCAAAGTAGCGCTGGGCCGTTATTCAGTGGATCAGCCTATCTATCCGCACGGCGGATCCAACTTCCTGATCAGTGCACAGTTTACACCGCCCTACTCTTTATTCAAATCGAATTACAATACCACTCAGGAACAGTTCGAATTGCCTGAGTACACAAAATTCCGGCTGACCAGCGAATGGTATATTCCGATTGGCAAGCCCATGGGGGCCGATAAAAGCCGTCAGTTCGTACTGAAGGCATCAGTGAAATACGGATTCATGGGCAGGTACAATAATGAACTGAATTTTTCTCCATTTGAAAGATTCCAGTTGGGTGATGCGGGTTTGACCAATAACTTTGGTTTGCTTGGGTACGATATCATTTCTCAAAGGGGATACCCGGTTTACCAGAATTCGGATCCGCGGATCAATCCGGAACAGCAGACCGCCACTCAGTTCTTTACCATGTTTAACAAGTATACCCTGGAACTTCGTTATCCATTTGTTACCAACCCGAGCAGTACGATTTACGGAGAAACATTTTTTGAGGCCGCAAACGGATGGTACAATTACCAGGATTATAATCCGTTTCGTCTGCGCCGGGACGTGGGTGTTGGTCTGAGTTTTTTCCTGCCGATGTTTGGACTTTTGGGATTCGATTATGCGATCGGGCTGGACAGGATTCAGAATGGTTCGCTTAGCAATGCGTCCCGATTTACCTTTATGCTTGGCGTAGAGCCGGAATAAGCAGTTATAAAACATATTGATATGAAACAATTATTATTGGTCCTTACCCTGGTTTTTACGCTTTGTATCACGGCCGGTGCGCAGCGGTACGCGGTTGTGGATTCCAAGTATATACTCGATAAAATGCCTGATTACAAGGCCGCCCAGAAGCAATTGGACCAGATCAGCGCGCAATGGCAAAAAGAAATTGATGATAAACAAGCCATCCTGGACAAAATGTATAAGGATTTTGAGGGGGAAGAAGTAATGCTGAGCGATGACCTGAAGAAGAAAAGGGAGGACGAACTGTTTAATCATGAAAAGGAAGTGCGGGACCTGCAACGGAAGCGCTTCGGTTTTGAAGGCGATTTATTCAAAAAGCGCCAGGAATTGATCAAACCTGTGCAGGATAAGGTTTATAACGCGATTCAGAAAATCGCTGTAACACGTTTGTACGACTTTATTTTAGATAAAAGTGAAGGAATTACTGTTATCTTTGCCGACCCTAAGCTGGATAAGAGTGAAGACGTTCTCAAAGAACTCGGGGTTAAGTAAACAAATTTTCAATCAACTATTAACAAAACAAAGAAAACAGAAAGCAATTATGAAAAAAATTGTTGCCATCTTATTAGTAGCGACTTCCCTGACACTCGCCGGAACCAAGCTGCAGGCACAGCAAAAGTTCGGTTTCATCAGCCTTAGCGAATTAATTACCG
>Ga0206904_1236_pt1 | contig 11790 bp, 10 predicted proteins | sample Alteio_BWOrgHeat_42_FD_152981 | JGI IMG/M metagenome (GOLD analysis project Ga0206904, IMG submission 152981) | Enriched cells from forest soil in Barre Woods Harvard Forest LTER site, Petersham, Massachusetts, United States -... | ecosystem: Environmental > Terrestrial > Soil > Temperate forest >...
TATTGGTTAAATAATGGTCAAAACATTTCAGATTGTTATACCTTTCTCCAATCCTTCGGTTATACTATTTACCAGATAACATCTGTTGGCTGCGAGCTCTTAAATGCTCAGGGAAATATTGAAAGTGGTAATTTATTTTGCATTCCTGCATAGTTTATGAAGAAGGATAGTGCAATAGGGAAATTTATCATACTCTTTATACCGTGGGGCATTTCCTTGTTTTTTGAATCTTTGCCTGTTGTCTCTTATTTTATCGCATGGCTTGGCTCATTTTTTATCTACTATGTTACCCTAACCGGCAGGATAAGGCCAATACCCGACGACAGAACCATTGCAGAACAGTTAATGCGCCCGCTGTTTATAATCCAGATCATATTTGCAGGTTACATGTGCTGTACCTCAATATTCTATTTTTTAAGTCTTTTAGGATATGAGTATCTGCATAAGGTAAATTCAGTATTGGCGATTGATGAAGACGCCATAAAGCTGACAGCACAATGTCAGCGATATTATTGCCTGGGGCACGCAGCGTTCGTTTCGGGTATATTGATGTTTATGAAATATCCCGTTAAACAAAAATATTACATCGAAAAAGAAAAGCTGGCCAACCTGTTATTATTAACTGCTTTGATTACTTTCCCTGTATCGGCACTTTTCCTCCGGATACCGGGGTTATCGCAGTTTTTTTATCAGTTCAGTGCACTAAGTTTTATTGCAGGTACGCTTGCCCTTGCGTTTGCTTTACCGTTGCAAAAAATAACCAATACTTTAATTTGCCTTGCCTTGTATGCTTTTAACTTTTACCAGGCGCTAACTTCCGGATTTAAAGAGCCAATCATTATCAGCGTGCTGGTATTAGGGATATTTTTATATCCTAATTATAAAAAAATTGTGACTGTTGTTTTTGTTCCGGCCATAATTTTACTGTTTGTATTTCTGCCTGCTTATGTGAGCAGTTTCCGTCAGAATGTATGGTCGGGCGATGAAACAGCTGATGACGCTACACAGATAGCATTTGATGCAGCGCTTAATAAAGACGCTGAAGATAACACTAACTGGGGGTTTTTAGTTTACCGGCTAAGTGAAATAGATATGTTTACAAGATACATTAAATCGACCCCAGCCCAGGTTGATTTTTATGGCACTAAACTATTGGGGCAATCAGCCATTGCTATAATCCCCCGGATATTCTGGCCATCAAAACCCAGCACCGAGGATCTGATTATGGAACGCGTTTATAGCGCCGGCGTAGTAAACAGAAGCTCGAATGTTTCGGCAAAACCAGCTTTTATAGTTGATGCCTATTTATCATATGGGGCAATCGGGATCTTCATTTTCCTGTTTGCTTATGGAGCTATTGCACAAATAATAGCCCTTAAAGCCGAAAAACTATTCGGCGGGTATATTTTAGGGACAGCACTCATATTCAGTGGTTTGTTCCAAATATTCTGGCGTGGCTTGAGTTTTGAGTTCTTGATTAATTCTGTTTTCTGGAGTTATATAAGTATGCTGGTGATATTTAAGGTATTGCGCTCCAGGAATATATTAAAAGAAATTTGAAAGTTTTACAGATCTGTGCTGCTTACAAGCCCGCCTTTATTTACGGAGGACCAACAATGTCGGTATCCATGTTAAGCGAACAATTGGCTAAAGCGGGTATTGATACCCAGGTTTTTGCAACAACCGCCAACGGAAAAACCGAATTGCCGGTAGCTGTTAACCTACCGGTAAGTGTTGATGGTGTTACGATTACTTATTTCAGGAGGATCACCAAAGACCATAGTCACTTTTCTCCATCACTTTTGAGGAATGTATGGAAAGATGCCCGTAATTATGATGTTATTCATATCCATGCATGGTGGAACCTGGTATCCTTATTTTCATGCCTTATTGCTTTAATGCGTAATGTGCCGGTTTTACTATCACCAAGAGGCACTTTAAGCCAGTATTCATTTCAAAATAAAAACATCGGGATTAAATGGCTTATCCATAATTTATTAGGTAGTCATTTATTGAAAAGATGCCATTTTCATGTAACATCGGTACAGGAAAGCGAGGCGATACACAAGTTAATCACACCTAAAAGCATCACCATCTTACCAAATTTTGTAAAACTACAGGAAGATTATTTGATTACAGAAAGACCGATTTCGTCAGTTTTTAAATTGCTTTTTTTTTCGAGAATAGAAGAAAAAAAGGGGCTCGATTTATTGATAGCAGCACTGCCATATTTAACCTGCCCTTACACCCTTACTGTAGCAGGAGATGGTGATATCAGTTACATAAATGAATTAAAAGCATTGGCCGAAAAAAATGCGGTTGACGGAAATATAAAATGGGTCGGCTTTCAGGGTGCTAACAAATTTGAACTGCTGCACAATCATGATCTGCTTGTTTTGCCATCGTACGATGAAAACTTTGGCAATGTGGTGATTGAAAGTCTAAGCCAGGGTACGGCTGTTTTGGTTAGTCATTTTGTAGGATTATCAGACTATATAACCAATAACAATCTGGGTTGGGAATGCGAAGCCAACGCTACTTCTGTAAGTAATATGATTAATTTGATATATAAAAAGCAGGACGAGCTTACCCGTATCCGCATCAATGCGCCGGGAATTATAGCGGCTGATTTTAACAATGATAATTTAATAAAACGATATATTGATATGTATAATACTATAATCAATGGCTGATTATCACGATTACGGTTTTCATAGTGACGGACCTACGCATAACTTTGGCTATCAGCTAAACGATTTGATCGGTTTACTTGATAAAACGAAGAATAAGCATATCCTCGACCTGGGTTGCGGCAACGGTTATCTTGTAAATTACCTTATTGAACAAGGTTATAATGTCTATGGTACCGATGCCTCTGAAAAAGGAATAGCCATAGCCCAAATAAAAAACCCGGACCGCTTTTTTGTACAGGATCTGTCGTCGGATATGTTACCCGAACAACTGCAAAACATCCCTTTCGATACTATTATATCAACCGAAGTTATTGAGCATTTGTATAACCCACAGGCATTTATTACTTTTTGCAAGCAACAGTTAACACAGGGCGGAGAGATAATTATAACAACACCTTATCATGGCTATCTGAAGAATTTAGTATTAAGTATTTTTAATAAATGGGATAGCCACCTGGATCCGTTTTGGCTTGGCGGGCATATTAAATTCTGGTCAGTTAAAACCTTATCGAAGGTTTTAACTGATGCCGGTTTTACAGTTACTGATTTTAAAGGCTGCGGCAGAATCCCCTATCTTTGGAAATCAATGATCATTAAAGCAAAGCTATCTTGAGTAAGCAATTTTCCTTTATTATAATCACTTATAATGAAGAAATGCATCTACCCAGGCTTCTTGAATCCATCCAAAGCCTGGATGCACCTGTTTTTGTTTTAGATTCGGGAAGTACGGATAATACTGTCTCGATAGCTGAAAATTTTGGAGCATCTGTTTTGCACCATGCATTTGAAAACCATCCCAAACAATGGGATTATGCCCTTAAAAATTTCGACATCCAAACCCCATGGATAATTTGTCTTGATGCTGATCAGATAGTAACACCTGAGCTTAAAAATCACTTAAGCACGTTTAATGATAATGACTATAAGGATGTAAATGGCATTTACTTTAATCGTAAAAACTTTTTTAAAGGCCAATGGATAAAACACGGTGGCTATTCGCCATTTTATTTGCTTAAGATGATCCGGTTCGGCGTAGGCTATTCCGATCTGAATGAAAATATGGATCATAGATTTATAGTGCCCGGCAATACTATAATATGGAAAGATGGCTATATTTTGGAAGAAAACCTGAAGGAGAATAACATAAGTTTCTGGATAGAAAAACATAACCGTTACAGCGATCTGGTTGCACAGGAAGAAGTGGAGCGTATACAACAAATAAGGTTACAAACGGTAAAACCGCATTTTTGGGGCTCGCCTGATGAACGTACAGCCTGGTTAAAACAACTATGGTGGAAAATGCCAAGGTATGTGAGGCCGATGATCTATTTTATCTACCGGATGTTTTTTCAATTGGGTATTCTGGATGGCCGTACTGGAGTTATTTTCCACTTTTTACAGGCATTCTGGTTCCGGCTTATTGTGGATGTTAAAATTGATGAACTTCTTCAAAAGCAAAAGCCCGTTAAAAAAACAAATAGCCCGTTAAAATTTGTATGCTTGTTTGCAATCCTTTTTGCGGCGTTTTACTTTTTCAATTTATTCTACATAGGGATAACTTCCCCTGTTAACCATTACAGTCATTTTTTAGCCGATCATTTAAATTATATCCACTGGTTACGCTGGACGTTGTTGCAAAGCAGCGCCCAAATACTCAGATGGCTTGGCTTTGCTGTTATAACAAATGAATACGACCTCTTAGTGGCCGGGCACGGCATTATTCAATTGGCTTATGATTGTCTTGGCCTTGGGGTTAGCAGTTTTTTTGCTGCATTTGTGTTGGCTTATCCTAAAAAATTCAAATCAAAGATATTATTCCTCATTGCAGGAGTATTAGGAATTGAGGGTTTAAATGTAATCAGGTTTGTATTGCTTGCCTTGTTTTGGGATAAGAAGCATACTGGGATACTTGACCATCATACCATTTTTAATATTTTTATATATGTAATTATTGCTATTACACTTTATTTTTGGGTAAAGCGCGATAATGTATTAAGCAATCCCAATGCAGCAAACTGACCTTTCGTTATATAACAATTCACCGTTTCATCCGGGCGGCACTGCTGTAAAAAGGTTGCTCTGGTATTACCTTAATTCATTGTTTTTGAAAAGCAGTCTGCTTCCGTTAAGCGGGTTTAAAATATTTCTGCTGCGTTTATTCGGCGCCAGTATTGGCAAAAACGTTACGATAAAACCGGGGGTAAATATTAAATACCCCTGGCATTTAACCATCGGGAATCAAACCTGGATAGGTGAAAATGTTTGGATTGATTGCCTGGTCCCGGTTAGTATTGGCAATAATGTTTGTATTTCGCAGGGGGCGGTTTTACTTACCGGCAGTCATAATTATAAAAAGACCACCTTTAACCTTATAACAGCTGGGGTAGTTATTGAAGATGGTGTTTGGATAGGTGCAGGAGCTATGGTCAACCTTGGCGTAGTTGCGGCCTCGCATGCAGTGCTCACTAGTGGGTCGGTAGCTACCAAAAACCTTGAGGCTTATTCAGTTTACCAGGGAAATCCGGCTGTAAAAATCCGTTCGAGAATTATAGATTAATTTCTTCCGATTACTAAATTAGCGATCCTCTAAAACTCAATAACAAAACAATTTAATGCTCTCACAAAAAAGTAAATCATATAAAGTTATTCTGCTAATAATAGGTTTGGCTGTGTTGATAATAGGAGTGATCTTGTTTTTTATCCCGCCAGCACTTTTTCCCGATCCCGCCAATGGGTTTAATGTGTTGCGATGCATGCAGTTAGGTGGCAGCTTCAACGTCCTGTCCGCTCCTGATCAAAGCGATATTGCACAAAATTATGATGAATTTTTAACGTGGTGGTCGCCGGGGCAGTATCTTGTACCTTATTTTTTTAAATTGATTGCCGGCCTTAATACCGGCCAGGCTTCATCAATAACAGTAGCTATAGGTACACTATGCGGCCTATCTGGCTTTTATTCCTTTTTCAAAAAAATTGGCTTTACGCCATTTGTGTCTGTCATTAGTCTTGTGTTTATCATTTGCCAGCTGGCATTTTTTGTGCCTTATGTTTTTTATAACGGGGGCGAAATATTGCTATTTGCATTCGAAGGTTGGTTTTTATATGGCTGTATTGCATTAAAAAAGCCGGGGTTTGTGCTAATACTATTTGTTCTTTTATCAGGATGGATAGGATTTTTTTGTAAATCATCATTCATCTGGATCTATATCGCTGGCCTGTGCTGTTTGTGGATCAGGTTATCTTCCGGTCGTTTTGGGGTTATTGAATGGATAAAAAAAGGGTTGTGGATAGGCATACCTGCCGCTCTATCATTAGTAACTATTTATGTATTATTTCTTTCAAAGGGCCAAAGTCCGGCTACAGTTTCAAAAGGCCTGAAACTAATGGCTGAAACTTTTAGCTTCCCGCTCGCTGCTCCTATCCTTTCCGGCTTTTCATTGGATGATATGTTCCATGGATTGATTTACCATTTTGGTAGGCCAATATTTAGTCACGATTGGGCGGTAGTTATTTTAATTCTGCTTGCCCTGTTAAGTGTGGTGCTGGTAATGGGTATAATCCGAAAAGTACCAAATGACAATTACAGACTGTTTGTTTGCATATTCTACTTTGGAGCACTATTGTTTTTTGGTATTATTTATCTTAAGCAGTTAAATATCTCGTACGAGGCGAGACACTTTCGTATCGTTGGATTGATAATAATTCCCGGGATAATCTACCTGGTGAGCAAGTCCAGACGCAGCATTAAATTTATTTTTACCATAGTATGCATTGGTATAGCATGTTTCAGTTTTACCTATCTCATTAAGGGTTTCGGAATAAATAAAAATTCAAGTGCCAAAGGGGTTTCAGGTATCTCACAAATCAATATTGACCAGCAATCTCTTAATGCCGTAATGAAGCTTGACAAGGAAAACAGGAATGCTACGTTTGTTTTTATCAGCAACGATATTGGCCTGGAGGTTATACATAACCGCGTTATTAACTTACCACCAATTACTGATGATTTGAAAATTGATATGGACGATTATCAGTACGAGGGCTTCGCCGGCCCGCTCTTTATCGTATTGCCGGAAAGTTACAACGGACCCAAAGAAAAAATGATAATGAAGGCCTTTCCTAATTATGCAGGGTTTAACCTGTCTATGCTTAGCGATAAATATGTTCTGTACGAGGCGAGGATGAAGAGGTAATGGTGAAGTTGATTAAGTGAGTGGTTGATTGGGTTAAAAACTCATCAACTTAATCTAACTCAATCAACCTAATAAACTAAACATTAATTTCTTTCCATAACAGATCTTTAAGCTCATCGATGTTTTTCTGAGCTACTGATGATATAAATATTGAAGGAACATCCGTTGGAAGTTCCTTTTTCATTTCCGCCATAAGCTCATCATCCAGCATGTCCGACTTGGTTACAGCCAGCACCCTTGGTTTATGAAGCATTTCGGGGTTATACTCTTTTAATTCGTGAAGTAGTATCTGGTATTCTTCTTTTATGGTTCGGTTGGTATCGGCAGGCACCATAAACAACAATACCGAATTCCGTTCAATATGTCTTAAAAACCTAAAGCCAAGCCCTTTTCCCTGCGATGCACCTTCAATTATTCCGGGGATATCAGCCATAACAAACGACTTACCACCCCTGTACGCAACTATACCAAGATTAGGAACAATTGTAGTAAAAGCATAATCGGCAATTTCAGGCTTTGCAGCTGATACAACAGATAACAGGGTTGATTTTCCTGCATTCGGGAAACCTACCAAGCCTACATCTGCCAGTATCTTCAGCTCAAGCACATTCCACTCTTCTTTACCATCCTCGCCTGGCTGAGCAAAGCGCGGGGTTTGCAGCGTTGGGGTTTTAAAATGCCAGTTGCCTAATCCTCCGCGACCGCCATCTGTTAGTATCCTTGTTTCTCCGTCGGTAGTTATCTCAAACAAAGTTTCTCCGGTTTCCGAATTTTTGGCTATTGTACCTAACGGAACTTCTAATATTTCATCCCTTCCGGTTTTTCCTGTTTTTAAAGAGCTTCCGCCTGATTCCCCGTCTCCGGCTATAACATGCTTCCGAAATTTAAGGTGAAGTAATGTCCAGAGCTGGGCATTGCCTTTTACAATAACATGTCCCCCTCTACCGCCGTCGCCGCCATCAGGGCCGCCTTTAGCAGTAAATTTATCCCGGTGCAAATGCGACGAACCAGCCCCTCCGTGGCCTGAACGGCAACAGATCTTCACATAATCAACAAAATTTGAACCTTGAGACATTTTTTATTTCGGATTTACGATTTCGGATTTATATTTTATTTCTGAATTTTACTCCTCACTTTCCCAATCCCCAGGAAAAATCCGAAATCGAACATTCGAAATCCGAAACTTTAATATTTACTTATAATAGCAACTATGGCACCAAAAATTTCGTCGACCGAACCTATGCCATTGATACTTTTAAACTTATTCTGATTTTGATAAAAACCAGCAACAGGTGCAGTTTTATCATTGTATTCTTTAATACGTTTACGGATAACTTCAGGGTTAGCATCATCGGGCCTGCCCGAATCCTTGCCGCGAAGTAATAAACGCTGCTCAAGCTCTGTATCATTAACTTCAAGCGCTATCATGCCTAATATTGGTGCATTTTTGCTTTCAAGTAAATTATCCAAAGCTTCAGCCTGTGCAACAGTGCGTGGGAAACCGTCGAAAATAAAACCTTTGGCCTCCTTATTGGCATCAAGCTTATGGCTTATCATGCCTATTACAACAGCATCAGGAACCAGTTTACCATCATCCATCAGCTTTTTTGCTTCCAGGCCAAGTTCTGTTCCCTGCGAAATTTCACTCCGCAACAAATCACCGGTTGAAAGATGGATCAATCCGTATTTTTCAATAAGCTTTTGTGATTGCGTCCCTTTCCCTGCCCCGGGTGGACCAAACAATACCAGGTTTAGCATGCTTCTATTAAATTAAAAGCCTTTCAGTACTACACAGAAAGGCTTAAACGTTTGTGCACTTGAAGGGAGTCGAACCCCTAACCTCCTGATCCGTAGTCAGGTGCTCTATCCAATTGAGCTACAAGTGCTTTTTTTAACGGACTGCAAAAATAGGATTTCTTTTCATTCCGTTATAATATTTTTGAAAATTACTTTACAGCCTCTGCAATTGCAGCAAAATCGGGCAGGTCAGTAGCTACCTCAAGTACCTCTGCATAAACAATATTTTGCTCCTCATCTATCACAAACGCGGCACGCTTTGAAACACCATTTAAACCAAGTACAAAGTGCTCATAGATAGCGCCATAAGCAGTTGATATTTCCTTATTAAAATCGGAAAGCAGATCAAACTGGTAATTGTTTTCTTCCTTAAACTTAGCCAGGGTAAACGGTGAATCTACAGAGATACCTAATATAGTAGCATTTAAGCCGTCGTAATAACCAAAATTATCGCGCATGGTGCACAATTGGGTAGTACAAACACCGGTGAAAGCAAAAGGGAAAAAGTGCAACACTACTTTTTTGCCTTTAAAATCGGCTAATGATACCTCTTTTATTGAAGATGATACCAACGTAAACTGCGGGGCGGGTTGACCAGGTTGTAATGACATAGGATAGATAGTTTTTTCTGCAAATGAAACATAATTAAGGCAAAATACAATAAGCGGGCTTTTTATTTTACAATATAGTGGTAATGATATGGTATTAAGTACAAAAGCGGCACTATAAAACCTATGAATAAGTTTAGGGAGTGACTGAGAGATAAAGGTGTAACCATAAAAGCAATGGCCAGGTGCGATTCCTTCCTTGGGGAAGGGAAGGTAGGGGTTGCCCGAACCGCTAATCGCCCTCAAAATGTTAGCGCAAATGCCCCTCCTTACACCCTTCCAGTGAAAGGGAATCACACAACCTCTGCTTTTTGTGTTTATAAACACTCTCACCATCTTTAAAGTTATCTTTACGCAATGAAAGCCATCGTAATAACCCAGCCTGGGGTCCCCGAAGTTTTACAGCTAACAGAAAGGCCAATACCGGCTTATTCATTAAAAGAGGTATTGGTAAAGGTGCACGTCGCCGGGGTTAACAGGCCGGATATTTACCAGCGTAAGGGAAACTACCCACCACCACAGGGAGCGCCACAAGATATCCCCGGCCTCGAAATTGCAGGCATCATTGAAGAGGTTGGCTCAGAAGTCACCCGGTGGAAGGTTGGCGATAAAGTTTGCGCATTGGTAGCTGGTGGTGGTTATGCCGAATATTGCAATGTACCTGAAGGTCAATGCCTGCCGATTCCGGGTAACCTAACTTTTGAAGAAGCGGCTGCATTACCCGAAACCTTTTTCACCGTTTGGAGTAATGTGTTTGACAGGGGCCAATTAAAGAATAGTGAAACGCTGCTGGTTCATGGCGGATCGAGCGGGATAGGGGTCGCCGCCATCCAAATGGCAACGGCTTTGGGGCACAAAGTATATGTTACCGCAGGAACCAACGAAAAGTGTAGCTTTTGCGAAGAATTGGGTGCTGAACAAGCTATCAACTATAAGACGAAAAACTTTGCTGAGGTAATTAGACAAATAACAAACGGCAAAGGTGTTGATGTAATATTAGATATGATTGGCGGTGATTATACCACGGGCAATCTTAAATCATTAGCTGATGAGGGGCGTCTGGTGCTTATTAATACTATGAATGGTAAAGATGTACAAGTTGATCTTTCTGTTGTGATGCGCAAGCGATTAACAATTACAGGTTCTATGCTTCGTTCAAGAGAAATTGAATTTAAGGCAGCTATCGCGCAGCATCTCGAAAAAATAATATGGCCGCTAATTGCATTCGGCAAAATAAAGCCTGTTATTTATAAAGCGTTTCCTGCAAGTGAAGCCCCGGAAGCGCATAAGCTGATGGAAAGCAGTGAACATATCGGGAAGATTATTATTACCTTTTAACCAACTGCAAGTGGGTTGCTAATGTACTTTATAAAATGTCAATTCCTTATCCTGCGCAAAATGATGCCCGAAATTATTTAGTTTTTCTTTACTGGTAGCGCTTTGAATAAATGTGAGCATCAAGTTACTTACCAGTTGAAGGTTACGTCCGGGTGTAAGGTATGTTCCTAAAAAGTGGGTCAACATGCTTGGCATTAAATATAAGGCATCCGAAAAACTGAAATGCCCCGTTTGATTTACCTTGACAAGGTAGCTGGTTTTCTCCGAAGTATTTAACGCGTCAAAGTAAACCAAAAGCGATTTGGTACTGTCGGCTTTCCATTTAACCGGGTCGCGCCCTTTTTTTCGCAATTCATCATCTGTATAATTGGGCCGCTCACGTACTATCAAAGTGGGCGCAGTTAATTTCATCCCTGCGATGTTACTAAAATCGCCTCCATCAAGGTTTATTGAATATTTAACCCGTTTGTCCTTAATTGGCATTTCGATAGCCAGGTTCCCACCATAAGAATGACCGGATGCTCCAATATTGTTAAAATCGGCATTTTTGTAAAACAATTTGCCAATGGCCGATAAAGGTCTTTCCACTTCGTCTATCACAAACTGAATGTCGCGCACGCATTGCATACTCAATGACGCATTAGTAGTATCTGGGTACATGCTATTATCAATTGCCTTCCCATTTGGAAGAATGGTGGCTCCCTCATACAAATGGTCTATTTCAAGTACTATAATGCCATTGCTGGCAAGTGCTTCACAAATACTGGTGTAAAATATTCTTGTAGTACCAAACCCAGGCGAAAAAAACAAAACGGGAAACTTACCCTGGTTTAAAATAGCGGCATTTTTATAGCTGTTGGTTTTTAGTGTGTAAAAAGATTTGAGTATCGTACTGTCAATATCATAGTAATGATTCTTTAAAAAATAGTCGACAAGTCTTTTATCTGGTGCATAATCCATTTTTATACCCTTTGTTCTGGCAGAGCAAGGGTACCACGCTTGTACAATTACATCCCATTTGCTATGCTGAAGGGTATCTGTGCGTTTGGGGTCTTTCATATAAAACACCTTTGTACCTACAACAAATGGTCCGGCAGGATGAGGCAATTTACCTACAGGGGTATTTATTGTTTGAGCATGTACATTTTGCCATGTACTTAT
>Ga0206904_1237_pt1 | contig 11758 bp, 8 predicted proteins | sample Alteio_BWOrgHeat_42_FD_152981 | JGI IMG/M metagenome (GOLD analysis project Ga0206904, IMG submission 152981) | Enriched cells from forest soil in Barre Woods Harvard Forest LTER site, Petersham, Massachusetts, United States -... | ecosystem: Environmental > Terrestrial > Soil > Temperate forest > O...
TACCTGCTTGCGTAAAGTCGTGCCCCTTTTTATCGGGACTGAAAGATTTTAAAACAAGCGCCTTGCCCGTCCACAAATTATCCGAAGATGCTAAATTATACTCAAAGCCAAAATTGCTGTTGTATTTGGGTTCGGTGGATACTGTAGTTGTTGTAGCGGGGTAACTAAATGATTCTTTATTTACAAACAGGAAACCAATGTTGGATCGGGCGAAGACCTTCCGCTGTAAAGCTATTACAGTAAAGTTTTGTGCCGGGATACCCGTTGCATCGTTGTTGTTGGTTTGCATATCCATAACACCAATGCGCCAGTCTTTATCCAGCTTGCCGCTTAATCTTGCTCCTCCTATTATATCTGACGTTAAGCCTATCCTTCTGGAAAAAAACGGACGGATAGAAGCATAACCGAAATTACTGAACTGATCACCGTTCTCTAAAAAGAACTGCCGGGTTTCCGGGTAAAAAAGCTCATACCTGCTTAGATTGGTTACCTGCTTATCCGCATCCACCTGCGAAAAATCAGGATTTACAGTCAAATCGAGGTTCATTGCCGATGAAATAGCAATTTTTGCATCCCCTCCCACCTCAAAGTGGCCTGTTACATTTTTATGATCTATATAATCTTTACTTACGCCTCCTAAAATATAAGGGATAATGGAAATGTTCGGCCCTGGGTCTGGCGGCGGATTATCCCATACCAATGTACCTGTATAAGCAAGCGATGCAGTAGGGAACTGCCGGGGCACTGGGGTCCAGCTCGATTTTTCGGTTGTTTTAAGATCGTTACGGCTAAAGTTTATTCCCCATTCCGAAATTCCGCGTTTATAGCGGATAGATTTAAATGGAATTGCCGCTTCGAAAATATACTTATCAGGATAATCCTTTACTGCAGAAACCCATTTATTTGTCCAGCTTAGGTCTACCTTTCCACCTTCATACATGGTACCATCCCATTCAGCTCCTACTGCATTTGACCCAAATGTAAACCCATTCGTCTGGTCGTTATAGGTGTCCATAAAGAAAATGAAATTGTCATTTTTCTGAAATGCAAAGTCGCGTTTTAACGACTCCACCATGCTTTGGCCAGGCATGGCTTTATAGCAAACAGCCAGTAAATATATATTCTTATCATCATAAGCCATGCGCACTTCTGTCAGCACCTTTGCAAAGCTGGTATCCATTGGCAAAACCATGCGGAAGTTTTTGGCAACTTCAGCATCCTGCCAGGCGGGTTCATCCATAATGCCGTCAATTTTAACCGGGGATGTTAAACGGTGAATATGGTATTGAAATTTGCTGTTTTTCTTTTGGGCATATACCACAATATTAAAAATGCAGCATATTAGTGTCAATTTAAATTTCAATCACAGAAGGCTTAAATTTTGTTAACTCAAATCAATAATAGTCAATAATGGTTGCTTTTTCGAGATTCCTTATCGTTTTAAGCCCAAAAAAATAAAATCCGGGGCTTAAACGACCTTAAAAAACCTAATTTTGTTAGTAAATACCCCATTGTTAACAATTCTTGGGCTTTTTTATCAATTTTCGAGAAAAAAGTTGTTAAATTTTTGTTAAAAATTAGACTACTAACTTTATAGTTATTATATTTGTATAATTATTATTTTCGTCCTAACCAATTAGTTCTTTATGACAAATAATGAGGTCAGTTACTAAAAAAGAGTGAGCGCCCGCTTCCTCTTTTTTTTTGTTTTATGGGGATCCCAGTTCCCTGTTTATCACATCAAGCAAATAACCTTTCAAATCCGAGCTGTATTCCCAAAACATTACCCCACCCAAATTTTTCTTTTTAACGTATTTACATTTTTTCTTTACCGACCATTCATCCTCATAAGTTATAAACTCACGGGTTGTTGCGTTGTATAGGTATGGGGCTTTTGCATGCTTATCACGGTATGCGGTATATTCGGGTATTTTTAAAATACTATCCTTTATCGCGGTAAACCCCCTTCCCCTCGTAGTAGTTTCAACCGAGTCGCCTAAACCTTTTGCACCGGGCACCAGTACAGATGTTTTTCCATAGAAAGCTATACCCATTACCAATTTATTAGCTGGCACACCGGCTTCCATAAACAGCGATACAGCCTTATCAGCATTATCTTTCGATTTATATTTTTTTGATGAGTATAGATTGGTATGATGTGATGCTATCTTCCCGCCCGAATAATCATAGGTCATCAGGTTGATATAATCGAGGTATTGCTGGGCATTGCCCATATCGGTATGCTCAACAAATGTTTTAAAAGCGCCGACAGCAGTAGTAACCAGGTAGGTTTTACCGGTTACCTTTTGTAATTCATCAAGTTGTTTGCGCAGTTCTTTAAACAATAAAGTGTAGTCGTCTTTATCTTCGGGTCTATAGATGTTGCCTTTTAATCCCTTCAAGCCAGGGTATTCCCAATCTATATCTATTCCATCCAGCTCAAAATTTTTAACAATGGCCACAGCGCTTTCAACAAACCTTTGTCTTGATGTATCGGTCAATACAGCATCCGAGAATTTATCGCTCCAAGTCCACCCTCCTATTGATATCAATATTTTAAGGGCCGGGTTTTGCTTTTTCAGCAGGTTTAAATTCCTGAAATTGATGGTATCAGTAGCCTCTTTATGAAGCCATGCCCTGTTACTTTTTATATCAACAAAAGCATAATTGATATGTGTAAGTTTTTTAGCGGCAATTACATCGGTATTAACAAGGCCCCTAAATCCCCCAACATAGCCAATTACCACCGGCTTTTGCTGCGCTTTTAAGGCAGAAAGTGGCAGAAGCGCAATAAAGGCCGCCAATAGAATAAACGTATTTAGCCTTTTTGCATTTTTATTCATAGGTGATTAGTATATGGTGCCTATATTTTGAGCCTGAGCCTCCTTTTTTCCAGAAACCCGGTAATAAAGATCACAATAAATGATATGGCAAACGAACGGATAATGCCGCCTGCGCCTTCATCTAAAAATTGTGGATACCTGAAATGTATGATGTAAAAAATGGCAACCATAAAATAAGGGATCAGGTAACAGGTTAAGGTGCTTGTACCGGCTGGTTTTATTATTTTAAACCAATCTTGCTTGCCTTTAACATCAACCAGCCATATCAATAACTCAAACACTAAAATACCAATACCTGTACATAAAAACACCCACGATGGTGTGGAATGTATTTTTGAAATACCCTGTGTAAACGGACGTACAAAAAAACCAAGGCCAATTAATGCAACACCTGCAATTGTAAATGCGGGCCATACCCATTTATAACTGCCTTTGGCAATAAGTTTATCATATAAAAGCGAAACAACCACACCAAACATCATTAAGCCTGCTGATGCGCCATCCTTAACAATCCATATCCTGAAGTCGAAAAACTTGCCATGTACGCCAATATTAATTGCAACCAGCAGAATAAGCGCAATAACCAGGGCCGTAAAGTTTCCTTTAAATATCAGGTAAACACCTGCACAAACCAGGTAAGCCCAGCCTATAATTCCTAATATACCCCACCATGATGGACTTAATCCTCTTGGGGCACCTGGTTCTCCGCCCTTATATATACAGGCAAGTACAATAAGGATAACCACACCCAAACCCATTAAAGCATATTTTTTTGTTTTTGCAAGAGTTTCGGGATAATCGAGCCAGATTAAAAAGAAGCTCAATGTTAACAGTACCTCCCAATAGCCAAGCGGCAGCCATGCATCCTTGCTGTATTCTTCCATATTAACATGAAAAAAGCCCATTACTATCAGCGCAAACGACCTTAAAAGAATGTACCCGGCAATTGATGTAAACGAATTGCCTTTGCTGATGCGCCTTCCAATAGCCAGCGGGATTGACAACCCTGCAATAAATAAAAATATAGGGAAAATAGTATCAGCAAAATGCATGCTGTCTTCATTTGCTTTAACATGATCTATCCATTTCGGCACATGTCTCACTCCGCTCAAATCATTTACAAAAATCATAAAAAACATATTGATGGCCCTAAACACATCAATTGATAAGAGGCGCTTTGTTTGAAGCATTGCAAAAAGAATTTAAATAAGGTTAATTGAATAATAATTAAATATAGCAGGTATATTTGATTTTACAAGTAACATTTTTGATGTTTTAACAGAAGCAGCACATCTTTTTAAAAAAATTTAAAAAGATTATTTACCCCAACACTTCCTCCAATACCTCGTGAGATCGGATACTGCCAAAGCCTTCAATATGTAATGCATAATAATCCAGCAACTTCCTGATCAGGTAACGGCGATCATCATTAGATAGCTTAATTTGTACTATGTTTTCAAAACTACAGGTTAGTAAAGTCGCAAAGTTTTGCGTGTGCGGTGGCGAAAGGTATAGAACGCTATCGGGTTTGTAACGGCAAAATACGCCATTCTTCATATCAAAATAATCTGCTTCAACAGCAAGATTGCTGTCCGGATAAAATCCAAGGTAGCGGGTAAGTTGTATTAAAAATAACAAATGAAAATTGGCAAGATTATCTGTTTGGTGATCGAGCCATTCAATGGCGCTGAATACAAACCCGAATAAATTCTCATCTTCTGATTGTTGCCTGATAGCTTTATACAGCACCTCATTCAAAAATATAGCAATCCCGCTTTTTATAACGTCGTATGGGATGGATTGCAGTTGCGGTGAGTTTTTAAGTTCTTTTATCCGCTGTACATTGCCCGTGTTTTTATGATAAACCACCATATCCAACAAGTGAAGCGGTTGCAGCATGTTACGGCCTATTTTGGCTTTAGGCTTTTTTGCCCCATTAACAATGTACGACTGCAGGCCGAAATTTTCCGTAAAAACCTGTACAACAACACTGCTTTCGCCATAGTCGGTTGTTTTAAATACTATGCCACGGGTTTTATGCAGCATGGCTAAAAAGCATTAACAGCTTTGGTATAAAAATGATCAGTCCGGTTGCCAGTGCAAAAATGGCAGCAATTACAACGGCACCTGCGCTCATATCCTTTATGCGCCCTGCTTTTTCATTGTATCCAGGGGACACGAGGTCTACAAGGGTTTCAATCATGGTATTAAATATCTCGGTAACCAATACTATCGTAATACAAAGCATTACCCATTGCCATTCGCTTGTCGAGATCTTTAAGCAGTAACCCAATATTACAACCAGTACGGTGGCCACCAGGTGGATCCTGAAATTAAGCTGGCTTGTAGTAGCATAAGCCACCCCCTTAAATGCATAACCAAAACTGCGGATTAGTTTTTTCATATAGTTTAACAAATTACCGTTTATAACTTGATATTTACAAAACATTGCCATAATCAAATGGCATGATTGATCTATTTTCGTAGTTTTGCCCCCCTGAATATCACCACTATAAATGATTTGGAAAAAGCTTGCTGATCTTATATTAAAAAACAGGTTGCTTGTATTAGGCCTGGTTGTTCTATCAAGCCTTTTTATGGGTTACCATGCCAGTAAAGTGCGGATAACTTTTAATGGCGGAAAGGTGCTGCCCGTAACCGATTCTGCATACATCAGGTATATGCAGTTTAAAAAGTTGTTCGGGCAGGATGCCAATACCATGGTGATCGGCTTTAAATCATCAAAAATATTTGACAAGGATGTTTATAACGATTGGTATCATATAGCCGATGATATTAAAAAGATAAAAGGCATTAATGGCCTTATCTCAATAGCTAATGTTTATAATGTTGAAAAGGATACTGCACAACACAAGTACGTTTTAAAACCTTTAACTACAAGTTTACTCACCAGCCAAAAAGATGCTGATAGTATAAAACAACAGTTACTTTCCCTTCCTTTTTATAAAGGGCTTGTTTTAAGTAACGATGGCCAGTCAACCTTAATGGCTATTAATTTTGATGGTAAAATAATAAACACCCCAAAACGCGTACCCATTTTAAATGCTATACTAAAAGACGGTAAACAATTTGAGCAAAAGCATCATATACAAGTTCACTATTCAGGCCTGCCACTGATCCGCACTGTAGCCGGGGACCTGATAAAAAACGAGTTTGTGCTGTTCCTGGGGTTGTCGCTGGTTATAACTATTACTATCCTTTTACTCATCTTCCGTTCGTTATATGCTGTATTTTTTCCTGTAGTGGTAGTGCTGCTTGGTGTTACGTTCAGCATGGGAATACTGGTGCTTATGCATTATGAAATTACCATATTAACGGGTATAATGCCATCGTTAGTTGTAATTATAGGCATACCCAACAGTGTATTTATCTTAAATAAGTATTATTACGAATACGGTATCTGGGGCGATAAAATGCAGGCCTTACATACAACTATCGAAAAGGTAGGTATAACTACATTTATTGCAAACGTTACTACTGCCATAGGTTTTGGCGTACTATGTTTTACCAACAGCGAACTGCTTACCCAATTCGGTTTTGTTGCATCAACAAGCATAATGGTGACTTTTGCTCTAAGCTTGATATTGATTCCCTTAATATTTAGCTTCCTGCCAAACCCTAAAGCAAGACAAAGCGCCATAAAAGACCGCAGGCTGATACAAGGTTTCCTTAAAAATCTCGACCATATAGTACACAATTACCGGAAGGCAATTTATACAGTAACTATAATACTTGTTATAATATGTATCTATGGTATTACCAGAATAAATGTTAACAGCTATGTAGTTGATGACCTGCCAAAAAGCAACAATACATTGGCCGATCTGAGGTTTTTTGAAGCAAACTTTAAGGGTGTTTTACCATTGGAAGTAAGTATTGATACTAAACGCAAAAATGGCGTAATGAACAGCGCCGTTATTCAAAAGGTTGAAAAGCTTGAAAAACTAATATCCTCCAGACCGGAATTTAGCCGTTCGCTATCATTAACCCAGGGGTTGAAGTTTTTAACACAATCATTTTATGGAGGTAGCCCGGCTTACTACCGTTTACCAAGCGGAATGGAGCAAGGTTTTATTTTAGGTTATGCAGGTAACTCGGGCAAAAGCACAGACATGCTGCGCAGTTACCTCGACAGCACAAGGCGATTTACCCGGGTCACTTTCGAAATGATAGATGTTGGTTCGAGCAAAATGAACGTGATATTAACTGATCTGCAACCCCGGATAGATTCCATATTTAATCCTAAAAAATATCATGTTGAGCTTACAGGGTCGAGCATTATATTTATAAAAGGCGCCAATTATATGGTTAAAAACCTTTACGAGAGCCTTGCCTGGGCAATATTCCTGATAGCCGGGGTAATGTGGATCTTGTTCAGGGGAATAAAAATGATAGCCATTTCCTTATTGCCTAACCTTATACCGCTGGTTATCACGGCTGGCATAATGGGCTTTTTTGGCATCCCTCTTAAACCATCGTCCATATTGATTTTCAGTATTGCAATGGGGATATCGTCCGATCAAACCATTTACTTTATTACCCGGTACAGGCAGGAATTGAAAAGTACTAAAAAAAGTATATCAACCATTGTATCCGATACCATCAGAGAAACAGGTATCAGCATGATCTATATTGCAACTATCCTGTTCTTTGGCTTCGGTATATTTGCTGCGTCAACCTTTGGTGGTACCCAGGCACTGGGCATATTGCTTTCAGTTACGTTATTAGTATCCATGATCAGTAATCTAACTTTACTTCCCGCGTTTTTGCTCAGTATGGAGAAAAGAACGTTGAAGAAAAAAGTTGATTGAGCTTAATAAATTCCCAAATTGCTAACTTAATTTCAATTAAAATGGACTTAAAACTCAATAATAAAGTTGCCGTAGTATTAGCCGCCAGTAAAGGCTTGGGTAAAGCCATTGCTTCTTCATTATCTGCCGAAGGCGCAAGGGTTATAATTGGTTCAAGAGATGAAGTGGAACTTAATAAAACAGCCAACGAGATAAGCCAGCTTACAGGTAATGAAGTAGTTGCCGTACCTGTTGATATGGCTAACGGAGATTCGATAAAATCATTTATCCATAAGGCTGCAGATAAGTTTGGCCACATAGATATTTTACTAAATAACGCCGGCGGGCCCCCATTTAATAAGTTTGAAAATTTTGATGACGAAGCCTGGCTAAAAGCTTTTGAGCTTAACCTGCTTAGCTTTGCACGTACCAGCAGGCTGGTATTACCGTATATGCAAAAAACCGGTAGCGGCCGTATTATTAATATTATAAGCGGATCGGTTAAAGCAGTATTGGCAAACTCTGTGCTGTCAACCAGTATGCGGATGGGTGTCGTGGGTATGGCTAAATTAATGGCCGATGAATTTGGGCCTTATAACATAACTGTAAACAACGTTGCTCCTGGTATGATCCTTACTGACCGATTGAAGCACACCATTCCGCAAGGTGTTGACCCAAAACAGGCATTACAGGAAAAAGCAAAGAATATCCCTTTAGGACGAATAGGCAAGCCCGAAGAACTTGCTGCCCTGGTTACCTTCCTTGCTTCTGAACAGGCAGCCTATATCAGTGGTACTACTATACAAGTTGATGGCGGAGCTAACAGGAGCATATTTTAATAAGGCAGGTTTCAATAATATTTAATCCCCCAATATACATGGTTAATAATAAGTTGGCCCTGCTTTATCCTGATAGATATTATTGAATTTCAATATATTAATGATTTGTTAACATGTAAAACACTTTTACATAATAAAGGTTGTGACTGTAAGCATCAACCCTATTATTATGCAAAAACTTTACATTTTATCTGTTAGGAAAATTAAACCTGGCATAATTAAAACCTTAAGAAACATAAAAGCGATAAAGATTTTGTGTTTCCTTATCTTAACCTCGGCAAGCGTTTTAGCTCAAAAAGTTACCCCTATTGATACCATTAAGCCCGGTAAAGGCGATCCTAAGGTACAACTCAAACAAATAAAGGCTGCTAAAGTGCAGCAACTGTCCGACTCAACCGGTGGTCAGCCTAAAAAAAATCCTTTCATTGATACCACCTTCAGGAATAAATACGGAGACCTTTTAAATGACGACATAAAATACAATAAAAAGTATCCGATGTGGAAACCTGCGGTTGAGGTTTTAGGAATAGACGTATTTACCAATGGTTTAGACAGGGCCCTTGGCGAAGATTTTTCGCATGTAGGCCCTGCATCATGGAAATATAACATTAACAAAGGCTGGGAATGGGATTCGGACAGGTTTGGGATAAATTTTATAGGCCATCCATACACAGGCTCAATGTACTTTAATGCTGCGCGTTCGCAGGGTTATAATTACCTGCAGTCAATTCCTTTTGCCATTGGCGGCAGCTTAATGTGGGAGTATTTTGGTGAAACTACCCGCCCGTCCTATAATGACGTAATTAATACGCCCGTAAACGGAGCATTTTTAGGCGAAATATTTTACCGGCTTAGCTCAAACATCCTTGACGATCGTACCAGAGGGGCAAACCGGGTTTTTCGCGAAATTACTGCCGGTCTCATTGATCCTGTGCGAGGCCTTAACCGCTTATTACAGGGGAAATCTTTCCGGCACACTACAACAGAGGTTTACCAGAAAGAACCACTCAATGTTACCTTGTTTGCAGGGGTACACAAAATAAATGATGCTAACAGTACCGTTTTTGGTACCGGGCCAACTGAAATATTATTCAATATTCAGCTGGATTATGGTAATCCCTTCGAAGATATTTACCGCAAACCATTTGATTTTTTCAGGCTCCGTACCGAGTTTAGCTTTGGCTCGGGCAGAAAGCTGCTTGATAATTTAACCGGCTACGGAATTCTATTTGGCGACAATACTAATATTGGTAAACTATCTGTAATGTATGGCGCATTTCAGTATGATGACTATTGGGATAATAAAACCTTTGAGTTAGGCGCAATAGGCTTAGGTGGCGGTGTATTCACTAAATACCCAATCAGCAAAAATATAAACTTGTATACCAATGCGCATTTTGCACTGGTGCCATTAGCCGGTAATAGTACAAGGTTTGGCCCTGACACTTCGCAGGTGAGAGATTATACTTATAACAACGGGCTCGAAACTAAATTTGAAAGCACCATCAATTTTGGCAAATATGCAAGCGCATCATTTGTTTACTATTATTTTTTCCTCCACACATATGTTGGTGCCAAGGGTAATAACAACGTAAGCATCCTTAAGCCGCGTGTTACCGTACAGTTATTTGATAATATAAGTTTAGGCTTTGAACATTTTATATATTATGATGACCGTTATCTGAAAGGATTGCCAGGTATCTATTCCGTTAGAACGGAACAAAAAATATTCATCTCGTGGTTTCTCGAAGACCAGCAGCGCAAGGGAAGATATAATTAAGCAGGATCTTGAAAAAGGACTCAAGAAAGCAAAAGTCAAATCGCTTTCTTGAGCCCTGTTAATTTTTTTAAAGCAATTTCGGGTTCAGTTCCGAATCAATCAAATCGCCGATCGGTACCCCCATCAGCCACTTTTCATGATCGTTCTTTTGCCATTCATTTTTATAAGGTGTAACGCGGGCGCCGTCAGCTATATAAATAATGGTCATTACTTCGCGCCGTTTATCAGAGTTATTTCCATTTGCATGGTGCATGGTAAACCCCCGGTGCCAGGTAGCATCTCCGGCATTCATAGTCTTCGCACGGCTTATCGGGAACTTGTGTTCCTTCACATAATCATCATAAGCAGATTCCGATTCATCCGATATCTCGAAATTAAATACTGAACCTTCGATATATGATCCTGATGCAAAGGTGAGCATACCCATATCCACATCAATATCAACCAGCGGCATCCACATGGTTATGGTATTATTTGTATCAATAGGCCAATAGTATTGATCCTGATGCCAGGGGGTTGGGCCACCGCCAGGTTCTTTAAATAAAGCCTGGTCATGGTAAAGTCTTACATTTTCAACTCCCATTAAGTCTGCAGCCATTTTTGCCATGCGTTTTGCGAGCACAAATTTTCTGGCTTCAGCATCGCACTGCCACAAATTCATTATTTGTAAAAACGCTTTACCATAGGTATCCCTGTCCTGTAGTTTACGCTTTTCGGTATTGTAGCGGTCGGCAGCGCCAACAATAACGGGACGATAGGCAGCTATCTCGTCGGCAGATAATACCCCTTTAACTAATGTATGACCTTTTTCCTGAAACTCACTGATATTATCAGCAGGCAATTTTTTAAAATCATCCAGCTTTGGCAGGTTTGCAATCTCTGTGCTCATAGTTGTCTTGGTTATACCCAAAGTAAATTATACTTTTTCCGAAAAAAAATGAATTAAATGGTATAATTATGGATTATTTTATCCTTACTTTTGCATTATATTAAGTTAAATATTAATATACACCATGATAAAGGCTTCATACGAGATCCTTCAACCTGCGAGTGGCCAGTCGTTTTTGTTTCGTAAATTCGACAGCTTTGCATTTGATGCCCCTTATCATTTCCATCCAGAATACGAGCTTACCTATATTTTAAACGGCAACGGCAAACGCTATGTAGGCAGCCACATGGAGGATTTTATCACCGGCGACCTCGTGCTTATTGGCCCAAACCTGCCTCATTGCTGGAAGCTCGAACCTTCAAAAGAGAACCAGGCAGAAGCCAGCGCTATTGTTATACAGTTTGATGGCGCTTTTTTGGGTGACGATTTTTTTAATAAGAATGAACTGCAACAAATAAAAAGACTCTTTCAAAAAAGTGGTGGCGGGATAAGTTTTAATGGCGAGACCCAAAAAATCGTTAATCAAAACTTGTTGGATCTTAGCAGGGAAGAAAATAATTTCAGAAGGATGATTGGCCTGTTGGAAGCTTTGCAGC
>Ga0206904_1185_pt1 | contig 11641 bp, 12 predicted proteins | sample Alteio_BWOrgHeat_42_FD_152981 | JGI IMG/M metagenome (GOLD analysis project Ga0206904, IMG submission 152981) | Enriched cells from forest soil in Barre Woods Harvard Forest LTER site, Petersham, Massachusetts, United States -... | ecosystem: Environmental > Terrestrial > Soil > Temperate forest >...
GCTTGACATTTTCACCTTACCCTTCGGAGAAAAGATCATTAATATAATGCGTTACCTGGCAATGGAAATGGATTCTCCTTACAGTGGTGATGAACTGTTGTTCGAGATAATGCATTATGATTTTTTTGACATCCCTCCTATCGAAATTGCAAGGGCAAGCGTGGCGGTAGCAAAAGAAAACTATGCCACTTCACGTAATAATGAACCTAAAACATCTTTGCGCAATTACATAAGCCAAATGCGTACCCCTGCTCAAACCGGGTTATTTGATGAACCGAAAAACTATGGGATGAAGTTTTTGGTAAGTGATATTGATTACCTGTTAAAGTTTTCGGCCAGTAATACTTTGCAGCAGCTATTTCAGCAGGTGATAGCCAAAATGGGAATCCTGAAATACATTATGCAGCAGCCAAATAAAGGATGGTATATGCAGGTACTCACAAATTTCTTTGATTTTTTGAAGGACGAAAGCCGCAAGAATCCTGAAATTAAGCTGGCAGAGCTGATAGCTATCATCCATTTAATGAAAGAAAACAAGATCAGGCTGGCATTAAACCAGGTTATATTTTCGGAAAACGGGGTTAATTTTCTTACAGCTCATGGATCGAAGGGGTTAGAGTTTGAACACGTTTTTTTAATTGGCTGCACAAAAAAAATATGGGATAGTAAGGGCCGCAACTATGGCTTTAGCTACCCGGATACCCTGACACAAGCTTCGGACGATGATATAGCACAAAAAGAAGAATCGCGCAGATTGTTTTATGTAGCTATTACCAGGGCCAAACAGCATTTATCTATCTCTTTTGCTAACAGCGATAATAATGGCAAAGACCAGGAAGCATCGCAATTTGTGGGTGAAATTTTAGCCGATACCGATCTCCAGGTAAAATATCCAATAGTTAATGAAGAGGCTATGATTGAATTTACAGCCCTTCAGTTCAGTGAGGCGGATAAACCCAAAGTTGAGCTGCTTGACAAAAACTATATCGATCTGCTGCTTCAGGATTATACACTTTCCGTAACCCATTTAAGTAATTATCTCGATTGCCCGCTTAGGTTTTATTTTCAGTGTTTAATCAGGGTGCCATCTGGTAAAAGTCCGTCGGCTACATTTGGGCAGGCCGTGCACTGGGCATTAAACAAGGTTTTCCGCAACCTGAAAGATGATGGCAATGAGTTTCCTTTAACTGAGGATTTTATGAAAGAGTTCCGCTGGTATATGTACCGTAACCGGGACTCATTCACTAAAGAAGATTTTAAGCTGAGGCTGGATTATGGTGAAAAGATTTTGCCTGCGTACTATAACCAAAATATAAATGTTTGGAACAAGGTAGCCGTTACCGAACGCAGTATAAAAAATGTGGAGGTTGAAGGTGTACCAATAAAAGGAAACCTTGATAAAGTTGAATTTAATGGCAAAGAAGTAACCGTTGTTGATTACAAAACAGGTAAGTTAAAGTACGCTAAAGATAAATTCCTCCGGCCAACAACCGACGAACCAAACGGCGGGGATTATTGGCGGCAAGCGGTATTTTATAAAATATTAATAGATAACGATCGCACAATTGATTGGGAAGTGGTAAGTACTATTTTTGAATTTGTTGAACCTGTTGGCGAAGATGAATACCATAAAGAAAAAATTGTAATAACGCCGGAAGACACTAAAGAAGTAACCGATCAGATAAAAACAGTGTATCAAAAAATAATGGCACACGATTTTAATACTGGCTGTGGCAAAAAAGAATGCGACTGGTGCCATTTTGTAAAAAGCAATTTTAAACAGGTGGGCAATGTGATGCAGGAGGAAACTGATTAAATAGATTACATTTTTAAATTAATCATAGATAAAAATAATCCAGAGCACAAAGTATTTCTACAGATAATCATTTTATGAAACACTTATTATTATTCATTCCTGTATTCTTTATTTTAAAAGCCCCGGCGCAAACCACTATTAAACAGGATGCAGCCATTAGGCAAATGGTTGACGAGGTGTCGTCAAAAAACATTGAAGCGAATATCCGTAAACTGGTAAGTTTTAAAAGCAGGCACACTTTAAGCGATACCACCAGCAAAACCGAGGGCAGCGGTGCTGCACGTAACTGGATAAAGGCTGAAATGGAAAAGTATGCCTCCCAATCGGGTGGAAGGATGACAGTTCAGTTCGACACTTTTACTCAGCCTAAAGGCTCGCGTATTGATAAACCTATGCATCTTAAAAATGTATTGGCTATTTTAAAAGGGACTGACCCGAATGATACCAGGGTTTATATTGTATCTGGTCATTACGATTCGCGGGTAAACGATGTAATGAATGCCAATGCTGTTGAACCTGGCGCTAATGATGACGCCTCCGGAACAGCAGTATCAATGGAACTGGCACGGGTAATGGCTAAATGCTCATTCCCATCAACCATTATATTTATGTCGGTTGTAGGTGAAGAGCAGGGGCTTTACGGTTCAACAAATGTTGCCAAGCGTGCAAAAGCCGAGAAATGGAATGTTGACGCTATGCTGAATAATGATATTGTAGGCAATACGCATGGTATGGAAACCGATTTGAAGGATAACCGCAGTGTGCGTGTTTTTAGCGAAGGGGTGCCTTCGACTGCTGCAGGCAATGAACGACAAATAGCTGGTTTGATTGCATTAGGCGGCGAAAATGATAGTCCGTCGAGGGAGTTAGCAAGATATGTAAAAGAAACTGCCGAACGCTATGTCGACCAGCTTGATGTAAAACTGATTTACCGCCGTGACCGCTATCTGCGTGGTGGGGACCATGTACCATTTTTATTGCAAGGATTTGCAGCGGTGCGGTTTACTGAGATGAATGAAGATTTCAACCGTCAGCACCAGGATATCCGCACCGAAAAGGGAGTTGAATATGGCGATCTGCCCGATTTTGTAGATTTTAATTATGTACAAAAAGTAGCCCGCATGAATCTTTCAGTACTTGCAAATCTCGCCATGGCGCCTGCCGAACCTGAAAATGTAGGTGTAGTTACCAGTGATTTAACCAATAAAACAGTGTTAAAGTGGGAAAGCCCCAAGGCAGGCAAAAAACCAAAGGGTTATTACGTGCTGATGCGCGAAACTACCAGTCCATATTGGGAAAAGAAGTTTTATGTAGAAGGTAACGGGTTATCACTTAATTATTCAAAGGATAATTACTTCTTTGCTGTACAATCAGTAGATGCTGATGGGCACGAGAGCTTGCCGGTATATCCGAAGCCGGTGCGTTAGACATTAGTTAATTAGAGACGTATGGTCTTGGGTTGAGATTGACTCAATTAACAAAAAAGTGGGTTTACATTGGGTTTACACAATTCAATGTAAACCAAAGTATAAATATCTGACAATCAATTACTTGAAGTGGATTTTGAAAAAAAAGCAGGGTTTACACTTTTGTAGAAATATTACTGGCTAAAGGTCAATCCATAAGTGACGCGGCACTAGTCTCTAAATACCACTAGCCTCTGGTCTCTGATTAACTAAGCTCTAATCAACCAACCCCTACTTCACACTTCTTTTCAATACAATAAAGTATCCGGCAACAAAAACTATTATTGCTATTGCAAGGCTTACCCAGGTATCTTTTGTAAACATTTCAACGGTTATCTGTGGTACTGTTGCCCCTGCAGAACCATGTTTTGCTTGTTGCAGGGCCCTCATTGCCATCATAGGGTGCGAGTATGGGAACAGATATGCATAGTCCCAGTTGTTTGATGCTAAAATACTGCCGGTAATAGTACATACAAACCCGATACCCATCGGCTTTAAAAAATCGCGGAATAAAAGGCTAAGCAAAAACTGTATGGATAATATGCCTAAGGAAGCCAGGAAAAATTTGAAATAAAGCTGGGTTAACAGGCTTGCAATATTGTATTCGTTAAATTTTAAACCGGGCTTTAATACGCTTAATAAATTACCAAAGCCAAGCGTAAACAAAACGAATAATGCCAGGCAAAAGAATACAAGAAAAAAAGCATAAAAGTATTTGGCCGCGTATACAGACATTTTCGATATCGGTAAGCTAAAAAGAGTTTTCCAGGTATCGTTCTTATGCTCAATGTTATTTACCGAATAAGCAATAAAAATAATGAGCATGGGCAATAGCAATAAGCCCATTATCCCCAATATAGCACCGGCAAACTGAAGCCAAAGCATCATTGGTGGAGTATTAACAAGGTGTTCGCTTTTAACAAAAAACCCAATAAACAATAAAAGGCAAAGCAATAGCGGTAATAAAACTGCGCTCCAAAAACCCATGGTTTTGCGCGTTTTATAAAATTCTGACCGGAATGATAGTATAAATCCTTTCATGGCTTAGGCGTTTTGGGTTATGGCTAAGAATAATTTTTCCAGGTCTTTTTGTTGCTTGTTAATGCTGTATATAGTGTACCCGTTTTGGTTTAGTAAAGTATTTATTTCGCCCATATTTTCTTTTGATGTGTAAGGGACATATAAATGATGATCATTAACATCGGCTACGGTAATGTTGTTTTTGTTTAAAAAGTTAGCAGCATCAACAGTACGGTCTGTTTCAATTTGAACAAGAGGCTGACTTAATGCTTCCAGATCTTTAATGCTCCCCTGAAATAATAATTCGCCATGATTAATGATCCCGACATGTGTGGCCATTCTTTCTATCTCAGCTAATAAGTGGCTCGATATAAAAACAGTTTTTTTATGCTCTGTTACCAGGCGGATCAGTAATTCACGAACCTCGATGATCCCGTTAGGGTCAAGTCCGTTGGTGGGTTCATCAAGTATAAGTAGTTTGGGGTCTGATAATAATGCTAAAGCAATACCAAGGCGTTGTTTCATGCCCAGTGAGTACTGGCCTGCTTTTTTGTATGCCGCATCAGTTAAATGCACCAATTTCAGCATTTCTTCAACACGGCTTTCAGGAATCTGCAATAACAATGCCCGGTTTAGCAGGTTTTCCCTCCCGCTTAAATGAAGATATATGGCAGGTTGCTCTATAAGTGAGCCTATTTGCGAAAGTATACTAATGCGGTTGCTTTGCAGCTCCTGATCGAAAATATGAATGCTGCCCTCCTGCGTTTTAAGCAGGTTGAGCAGCAATTTAATTGTAGTAGTTTTTCCGGCTCCGTTAGGCCCCAGGAAACCATATATGCTTCCTTCAGGCACCTGTAAGGATAATGACTTAACAACTGTTTGGTTGCCAAATGTAAAGGTTAGGTCTTTGGTACTGATTACCATATTTTTTCTTTAGCTACTGCGCATACAGTTTTTACTAAACTAACGCTTTTGTAAAATAATGAAGTAGCATGAGATGTTGTACCAACAATAGTTGCTCCTTTTTGTTGAAACTGGTAGCTTACTCCCATTATTAATGCGAATAATACCGGAACCAGTAATAAGATAAAAGGATTCGAGTTTTTGATCAGCGTTTTCATTGTGTGTGATTTGATGATACAAAGGAATATTAAAAAAATTACCTGCTAAAAACAATTAGACCAACACACAGGATTCATAGATAAACCACCTAATATCAGCAGCAACCAGTTCGTCGGGTTTTTAAGCCTGTTTATCGACAAAACTTTGTGCTATATATAATATAAATGCTATAACCCTGTGTAAATAGTATCTTAGGTGTGATGAAACCATCATCCCGATATAATCTGGACAAACAGGAAATAAACCGGCCTATGATAGCTTCATTGCCATTAAAAACGGCGAAGCCCTCTTGAATGCCTATGAAAAACAAATTATAACACGAAAAAATAATTTACTTTAATGAAAAAAAGCTGGCAAATTTTTTGGCATATATTTATTTGGGTTTTCTTAGTCGGCTTCTTTGGGTATATCGTTCACGCAAACGCTAAGCTAAGTACCGACTATATGCTGGTGCTTTTACTTTATAGTGTTATCGATATCGGCCTGTTTTATGTTAACTATCTTTCCCTTATTCCAAGATTCCTGAATAAAAAATTATATAGCAAATATGCGGTAGCTATAGTTGTAGTATTAGTTGTATTTGGAGTTGGCAAATATGGCATCGGATTACTTTTAAAACCCTATGTTTTAATACATAATAAAACAGAAGTAATCGGTTTTGGGGAGTTTTTTTTAAGCACTACTATAACCAACCTGATATTTTTATTGCTGAGCGCCGCTTTGAAATTCACTGTTGATTGGTTTTTGAATGAGCGCATACAACGCGACCTTGAAAATCAACGGCTTACCGCCGAACTCGCTTTTTTAAAATCGCAGATCAACCCCCACTTTTTATTTAATTCGTTAAACAGTATTTATTCACTGGCTTATCAGCGGTCGGCCACCACGCCGGAAGCTATCCTGAAATTATCGGAGATCATGCGTTATATGCTGTATGAGTGTAACGACAACAAGGTTGATCTGTCTAAAGAATTACAGTACCTGCAAAATTATATCGATCTTCAAAAAATAAGGTTTAGCGATAAAGCCTATATTGATTATAAGGTTGAAGGAGTGATCCAAAGCCAGCAGATAGTACCTTTGCTGCTTATTGCATTTATTGAAAATGCTTTTAAACATGGGATATCAAGTGATCCGCTTACACCAATCCGTTTACTTATTGATGTTGACGAAGAACATTTGCATTTTTACATACAAAATAAAAAGCACCATAATAACCGCGATGCGTCAGGTGGAATTGGCTTAAATAATGTTAAGCGCAGGCTTAACCTGTTGTATCCGGGTAAATATAATTTGGATATCCAGGACGAAACAGATACATATACCGTTGAATTATCTTTAGTTTTATAAAATGATCAGATGTCTTATAGTTGACGACGAGCCTTTAGCATTGCATATACTGGAAGACTATATATCAAAAATCCCGTTTTTGCAATTGGTTAAGGCTACTACCAACCCAATTGAAGCGCTTACCCTGGTACAGGAAAAACTTGTCGATCTGGTTTTTTTGGATGTGCAGATGCCCGAACTTACAGGGATCCAGTTTTTGAGGATAGCTAATGGCAAGGCTAAAGTTATTTTAACCACTGCCTATTCGCAGTATGCCCTTGAAGGTTATGAGCTTGATGTAATTGATTACCTGCTTAAACCAATTGCATTCGACCGTTTTTTTAAATCGGTACAAAAAGCACAGGGGGTTCTGCAACCGACCGCCGCTCCAATACAGCCCGAACCTGTTCAACAGCAGCAACAGCCGCAGCATGATTTTTTAAGCGATTTTATATTTGTTAAAACCGAGCATAAAATTCAGAAAGTTTACCTGAACGATATTCTTTTTATCGAAGGGTTAAAGGATTATATTTCCATATTTACACCTGCCGAACGGATCATCACCCTTCAAAACATGAAGAAAATGGAAGATGCATTGCCCGAAAGGCATTTTATCAGGGTGCATAAATCATACATTGTATCTATCAATAAAATTGACAGCATTGAACGCAGCCGTATTTTTATTGGTGATAAGGTTATCCCTGTAGGCGATACTTATCGCGAAGAGTTTTTTAAGATTATTGACGGTAAGAATATTTAAGAGAGTCCTAAGTCTATAGTAGAAAGCCTTGAGTCAGTCTTGTTTTTGACTTTGGACTAATGACTCAAGACTTCAAATTTCACCCCTGTCCGAGCTTTTTCTTTATCCCTTTCTCAGCCTCTTTCAACAGATCTTCAATTGATCTTCCGTCTGGTTCTATAGGTGGTAAAACCTCCCAGGTCATACTTAGAAATGTATTTAAAGGAAACTGGCCGTAACGTACCATCTTCCACGAATTATTGATAGCAACGGGTACAATCAGCGCTTCCGGGCATTTTTTAAGTAAAGTGGCCACGCCGCCTGCCTGGAACATTTTTACTTTTCCGTCCGGAGAACGTGTTCCTTCAGGGAATATCATTGCAGACCACTTGTTTTCTTTCATCCGCATGCCAAGTTTGGCAATTTCGGTGATGGATTGGCGCGAATCCTTGCGATCAATATTGGCCGCCCCACCGTGGCGCAGGTTATAAGAAATAGAAGGTATCCCCTTTGCAAGTTCAATTTTAGAAATAAATTTAGCGTGGTATTTCCGCAGGTACCATATCAATACCGGAATATCGTAAAGACTCTGGTGATTAGCCACAAAAATCATCGGACGTCCTTCAGGCAAATTCTGTTCATTTTTAAAGGTGACTATATCGCCCAGCACATAATAAGAGCATACCAGGAAAAAATTCAGCGCATCAACCGACCGTTTGTGTGCACGATAACCAAATGCATTAAAACAGAGCCATTGTATAGGGTGAAAAATAAGTAGCAACAAGCCAAAACAGATGTAATGGATTGGCGATAAGATATATCCGAAAAGCTTTCTCATAAAAGCATCAAAGTTATTAAAAAGTCCGAAAGTCGGTAAAAACTGAAAGTCTGAAAGATATAAATGTTTAATTCTACACTGTCTTAATTAACTCAATTTACCTTCTGTTATCAGCAACTGTACCTTTAAAACAGCGGCAACCGTCATGGAGTCGGTTATTTCGCCGTTGCAAACCATTTCGTATACTTTTTTGAAGGGCAGCTTATGAACAATCAGCTGTTCTGTATCTTCAGGTTCGGCTTCAAATTGCTGCAGATCGCGGGCGAGATAAAGTATACTCAATTCATCGCTTACCGAATTGGAGAGATGCAGGCGTTGAATCTCCGTCCAGTTTTGGGCTTTCAATCCTGTTTCTTCCAACAACTCGCGCTTAGCAGAAGCAAGCGGATCGGTCCCAACAGGACCGCCGCCTTCGGGCATTTCCCAACTATATTGCCCTAATGCAAAACGAAACTGTCCAACCAGGTAAGTATTCAACTCATCATCCAAAGGCAAAACGCCAATAGCAATATTTTTAAAATGAATTTTGCCATAAATACCCGGATTGCCTGATGGATTGATTACCTGGTATTCAGTTAAACTTATCCAGGGGTTATCATAAACAGCTTTTTCTGATGTTATTTTCCAGGGATTTTCTTCAGGATGGTGCATGGGATAAAAATAGCAAGATTATTTAATCCGGTCGGTAAGTACATATCGCCCCTGCAAATCTTCCTTCTCGGCAACCATGTTCCAATAATCAATTAAATATTTACGAACAGATTTTGGCAATGTCTCAAAGGATTTGTCCCATGTTACAGTATACTTGTCGTAATCAAGTTCAGGTACATGCACCCTGAAAACATATTTTGCATTTTTATAATGCACCATCATCTTCCACGTTGACCCATCACCTCTATCGGGATCAAGCTGGTAGACAAAAATGCTTTCAAAAAGTCCGTCCTTATCTATGTCTACTATTTTGGTATAAGTATATCTAAGTAACACGTTAAGGCCCGAGAAATCTTTGATCTCCCAATCTTTAACAAACGCTCCGTTGTGCTGGGTATAGCCGAACCCAAAGATGGATACTCTACTTGTTTCTTCGGTTTTGGTTAAAATATACAAGTGCAGTCCTGCAGCATCCTTAAACTCATAAGCATCGATAAGTTTGCCTGTGTACGAAACAGGAATTTTACCATGCAGAATTTCCTTTACATACATTTGGGCTTTACCCAATTGCGAGCATAATAAAGCAAAGAATAACAGGATTAAGGATTTATTGAACACTGGCAAAGAGGTTTACCAAAGCTACTAATTACTGCTTATCTCCCAAAAGCCCAGATCAAAAACTTAGGCATTGCTTTGGCCCAGGTTTCGGTGTTATGGCTCCCGCCTACCATTTCGAGGTATTGAACATCGGCAGGGCGGTTAAAACCTTTGTTTTCGAGTTCTTTTATAAGATCGACAGTGTCGTCGATAGAATCTATAATACCGTTTTTGTTACGGTCGCTGGTTTCATCTTTAGTACCTGTTTGCAGCCAGATCTTAATATCGGGTTTTTCTGCTGTATCTTTTACGATATTATGCATTATGCGGTCGGCCTCGGTATAACCTTTTGAAAGATCTTTGCTTCTCCACCAAAAAGAGCCAGAGAATACGCCTGTTTTATCAAACAGATCGGGATTATTCCAGGCAATATCCAATGCTGATAATCCTCCTAATGAAAATCCTGCAAAAACGGTTGAATTAAATTGCTCAATTCCTGTTAATTTGGTAATTGCAGGCAATAGTTCAGTTTTTATAAATGCCGTATATAATGCTGCTTTCGATCCGCGCTTTTTAAAATCGGGCTTACCGGCTGTTCCATATTCCAACAAACGTTCTTCGCCGGCATGTATAGCTACAGTTAGCAAAGGTTTTATCCTGTTGGCACTCATTAAATCTTCCAATGTGTCTTTTAGCTGAAGGCTTTCAGCTTCCTGCCCGTCGTTCATTAATAATAAATTCAGGGGCTCGGTAATATCATTATCTTCAGGTATCAGCAGTGTGCAAGTCACATCGCGCTTAAGCACATCCGATTTTATTGTTATGTTATTTTCAGTGATAGCTATCTCCATCTCCTGCCAGTTCGCGTACATCTCTATTCTAAATTAATTAAGGATGCAAATTTACGTTTATCATTTAACAATCAGAAAATTTGGCGATTTGATGAGATTGATTTGATAATCCTGCCAATTTTGAAGATGATTTGATTTGATGATTTGGCAATTTGATGATTTGAAAATGTCAACTGCACCCTCTTTCCAAAAAACGAGCGTGTTGCAAACCGGCTAGCGCCTTGTCACTTATAAATTGACGTTTAGCCAGTAATATTTATACAAAAAGTGTAAACCATGTTTTTTTTCAAAAATACACGTTAAGTAATTGATTAACAGATATTTATAACGATGTAAACCATGAAAAATGGAAACCATGTGTAAACCCACTTTTTTGTTAATTGAGTCAATCTCAGCCCAAGACTATACGTCAATTTGTGGTTGACATAACATTAGGTCTTCAACTATCAACCGCGTACTCATCTTCAAATCGACACATCACCAAATTTTCAAATTTTATTCATCCTCGAATTATCTCATTTTCAAATCTTCAAATTAAAATGTTGCCTTTTTCAAACAAACCCCTTAACTTACAATCTGAAAAGTAAACAGAATTATTTTGACTGAAAAATATCACCGCTGGTATTCGCCAAATCTAAATACCGAACTTGAGATGCTGGTTTTTGGCGACCGGGGCTATCCTGTGATCCTGTTCCCTACATCGCAGGGTAAGTATTATCAAAATAAAGATGAGGGACTGATTGACAGTGTACGCTGGTTTATTGACGAAGGGCTCGTAAAAATATATTGTCCCGATAGTTTGGACTGGCTCACCTGGTATAATAAAGGGGTACATCCTGCCGACAGAGCGCGCAATTATGCCTGGTATGATAAAATGCTTTATGATGAGCTTGCTCCCTGGGCTATGCACGAAACCGGGGTAAATAAAGTAGCAACTGCTGGTTGCAGTTTCGGGGGCTATCATGCTGCAAATTTCGCATTGAAGCATCCTGATAAAGTGGGCAATTTGTTTAGCATGAGCGGCGCTTTTGATATGCGGCAGTTTACCGACGGATATTATGATGATAATGTATTCTACAACAATCCGGTGGATTTTTTACCCGGAAGCAATCAACCTGAACTTTGGCAGATGAATATAATTTTAGGCACTGCCGAGCATGATGTTTGTTTAGGTGACAATCAATGGCTATCGAACATTATGAACCAGAAACA
>Ga0206904_1239_pt1 | contig 11599 bp, 10 predicted proteins | sample Alteio_BWOrgHeat_42_FD_152981 | JGI IMG/M metagenome (GOLD analysis project Ga0206904, IMG submission 152981) | Enriched cells from forest soil in Barre Woods Harvard Forest LTER site, Petersham, Massachusetts, United States -... | ecosystem: Environmental > Terrestrial > Soil > Temperate forest >...
GATATTGTCCCTTAATTTCCACATTTCGCCGTTCTGGTAATACCGGGTTAAGGTGCTCAATTTCCCCCAGGTGTCCGTTACCTTCTGGCTTTGAAAAACTCCTTCATCAATGTGACGCATTCTTCGGCGAGCACACCGTCCACAACAATGGTTTTCGGATGAAATGGCCTGGGAGCAATACCGATCTGTTCCAGTGAGGGACAGGGCTCAACATATTTTTTATATCCATTTTTGATATCTGCAGCACCATATACCACTTTCTGAATTTTACTCCAGTACAGGGCGCCTGTACACATCAGGCAGGGTTCTATTGTAATATAGATAGTTGCTTCGGGGAGGTATTTGGAACCGAGAAAATTGAATGCTGAAGTAAGGGCAATGATTTCAGCATGGGCTGTCGGATCATTCAGACGTTCTACCTGGTTGTGCCCGCGTGAAATGATTTTTTCGTGTATGGTGATGACAGCACCTATCGGTACCTCTCCTTCATCGTAAGCTTTCTTCGCTTCTTTCAGGGCCTGCAACATGAAATATTCGTCCGTCATAAAATATTCCCGTTAGTAGAATTCAACTCCCACACTCCCATACTCCCATACTCCCATACTCCCATACTTTCTAAGGGTTTCCATACATACTGATAAGTTTCAGCAAAACACCATTCGTCCATCCGAATCCATCCTGACCACCATATTCGCCGCCGCCTGCCTCCTTATTTAAATCGGTAACATTATATTTCTCCATTAGTTTACCGGTATGCTTATAAACCCGGATATTTAATTTGATCCACCTTTTTGCGGCAAGCTCAGCGAGATTTTTTTGTCCGCAGCGATCCAACCCCCAGATCATCATCCATTCCAGCGGAGCCCACCCGTTAGGTGCATCCCATTGTTCACCGGTATTATATACGCTGGTTACAAATCCGCCGTCTTTCAGCAATTTGGCTTCCAATACGGCAGCTACTTTTTTGCCAAGCAGGCTCTTAAAGTCCGGTTTTTCATTTAAAAAACAAAAAGGATACAGCCCGGCAGGAGTAATATGATCCAGATTGCTTTGTGTTTTAAACTGGTAGTCCGTAAAAAAAGATAGTTTATCGTTCCAGAAATATTTGTCAATTAACGCACTTCTCTGGACTGCCTTTTCACGAAACAATTGGGCGCCCGCATCGTCGCCATTAATCTGTTTGGCTTTTGCGAGGGTCCATTCCATATGATACATCAGGCTATTTAGGTCGACAGGCAGAACGTCAGTAGTCTGAATGGTGACTAGTGTTTTATTATCGGTCAACCAGCGGCTGCTGAAGTCTATTCCGCTTTCGGCGCCCGCACGAAGGTGTTTGTACATTTCGATTTTATTACGTCCGGATTTTTCCGCCGTCATATAATCTTCGCGCCAGCTTTCCTGCCTTGGCACCATACTGTCGTCCCAGTAGCGGTTTAACAGGTCTCCGTTTTTCATGCGTACCACCCGGCGGAATGCGTCTCCTGGTTTGAGCTTGTCCGCTCCGTCCATCCAGTATTCATATTCTTTTTCCATAGCCGGAAGATATTTCTGATAAATACTGTCGCCCTGTATACCAGCCAGTAGTTCCACCATACAGGAGAAGAAGGGAGGCTGGGAACGACCCAGATAATATGTACGGTTGCCATTAGGGATATGTCCGTAGGTGTCAATCAGGTAAGCAAAATTATTAACCATGTCGCGAATGGTCTTTATTTCCCCGCTTTCTTTTAGTCCCAGCATAGTGAAATAAGAATCCCAATAGTATACTTCGCGGAATCGTCCACCGGGTACGATATAAGGATAGGGCAGCGGAAGTAATGAACTTCCTTCCACTTCCTTGTCCGGATTTCTTTTTAACACCGTCCACAATTTTTTAATATGGGTAACTACGTCTTCAGTCGTATCTGATTTATAATTGGCAGCGACCGGTTGTGGCATTTCAAAATTATCTTCCACGAATTTTTTCAGATTGAAGTTTGGACCTTTCTGAATACCATAATCGTACATGATATCAGTTGCTTTTCGTTTCGGAATGCAGTCCACGAAGGTTTTCCCGTCGGGAAAGATCTTTTGCATCTGAACCTCAATGAAAAGATCGCCATATATTTTATCCGGCGTGGCTGGCTGGAGAAACTGTGCATGCATACGGATACTTAAAAGCAATAACGGCAGGAAACAGGGGGGCTTCATCAGGGGGCTTAATTATATTTTAAAGATACGTTTTTAGGGGTAACGCTTAAAGCGTTGCACACAAAAACAAATCCCCGCGAAGAATCGCAGGGATGTATTGCTTATGACTATTGATTAAAAATTTTATACGGTCATCGGTTACCCGATATCGATAATTTATTTGTACGTATATGTTTTCGTTGCATCATGGGATCCAGGCAAAACCAAAGTGCCAGAAGGCTTCCGTAACTTCCTCCGCGTTCAACCCATTCAAATATTTTAAAATGCGGATAGAATAGTTCCGAACTCATTTTCCAGACCAGGAACACTAATATCAGAGGCCTTGCCGGTTTAACCAAAACGGCAATGGCAGCCATGATTTCAAAAATGCCGACCAGCAGGGAAACGTTTACCGGGTTGGAAAATCCCAGTGCCGTATATTGACTGATCAGACCCGGCTTTTGAATCAGGTTCAGCCAGCCGTGACCCACCATCAGTAGAAATACAACAAACTGCAGGCCTGTTTTTACACGGCCCAGGGATTTTTCGTTCACCGGCTCTGACGGGTTGATCGTCGAAAAAAGCCACCGGAAATTTAATTTGATGCCGCCTGCCAGCAATAAGAGGCAAAGAGGGGCGCCATAGTTTCCCGCGCGCTCAATAAATTCAGCAAAAGGTTCACCGGACAAAGGCCGGCATAAGGCTGTGATGATTCCCCAGACAATCAGCCAGGCCGCAATAGCCCGGATTGGCTTAATCAGGAGCAGGATACCCATCAGTATGTCGACGGTACCCAATACCGGCATTAATCGGTAGGCCATCAACTTACCGATTCCGAAAACAGCAAAATAATTACACCAGATCGCTTTGGTAATGATTCCAAAAGCGCCATGACCGATAAAACACATGGCTGCCGCAACGCGCAGTGCATAATGTATTTTTTGGGTGTTGGTCGTAGTCTCCATTTTTTTTGTTTCGGGTTTTTAAAAAGGTCCCCGCGAGGAATCGAAGGGACTTAATTGCTTAAAACATAGAAAAATTTTAATTAGCCCCGTCATTTTGTGCTCTCAATATGGCATAGTTCCCGACTTTATTTCCAACGGTTAATCCGACGGCGCAATCTGTCCGGTAATGTATTCCACCCACCAGACGACTCAGTCCGGCTTCTTCAGCCATGGCCGAATATTTGGCAGCGTTATCCGGAAGCAGGTATCCCAATATCGTCGCGGCGGCCCCACTGAAAGTGGAATGACCGGATATATAAGCCGGAAAATTGGGTATCCCCGTTAATGTTTTGATGGAAGGATCTAACTGTGAAGGCCTGCAATTGAAATAATGATATTTTACATCCCAGCATACAATGGCTGCATCCATCTCCGTCATATTCAAAAGCGCCAGATTTCTGGCCCAGCGGACTTCACTATAATTCTGTTTTACGAAATCTTCGGCAGCGATCGCATTCCAATGGCCGGGTGGCGTGTATGTACCAACGCCGTCAGCCCAATATTCTACGATGCCAATGTTTTTCCGGGTGGGATTGTTCACGAAATTTTTAACCTCCGCCACATCTTTATTCATCTGGTCTGATCCGACTGCAGGAGGAGGATCCGGACGCAAACTCACAACTGTTGCAGAATCAAATAAAAAGGGTTTTACTTTATAGAATAATGGTAACATAGGTGGACGTTGTGGCGTTTCCAAACTGTACCAGGGTATCAGCCCCTGGCCTTTGGTTACATCCACGAAATTTGTCCAGTCAGCGGGTGTTCCCACTGCTTTTCCCGCATTATCTCCCCTTGCACGGGCGATAAACAGTTCTGCAACCTGTCTGCCCAGGGCTTCACCAGCTGTAATATCTGCACGTGTGGCTGCCCCGCTCATGATGGTAGCCTGTTCCTGTTCAATCGCTTTATTCTGGATATTTCCGATTTCACCGGGGAATAACAGTTTCATCATTTCTGCAGTAACACCCGCCAGCACAGCGGCTTCAGAGGGATAGGACGGCAAGTCGGATTTGTTTATGAACCTGGCTGAAACAGAAGAATCAAATTTATAAGGAGCCAGGCGGTTATATTTTGTTTTGTAATACCAGCATGCCACCAGGGCATCATATTGTGCCGCACTTATATAAGCATAGGCCCTTGCGGAATATGGGGGATTTGTAAACGGGAAAAGCGGATACGCCAGAGGATTGTTTGCGTTGGGTATGGCATAACTACCGTCCGCACCCGCAACTACCGGGAGGTTATACTTAGCGACCAGACCCCGCATGATTTCATTCCACCTCAATACACCACCGGCAGACCAGTACTTAATTGAATTTTCCTGGTCCTTTGTAAGACTCTTTTGAAGGGCCTTAATTTCAAAAAGATCCGCTACGTAAAGGGGGGAGGTGGTTGGAACCGGAGCCGCTACCGCAAAACTATCTGGTCTGGATAATAACACGGGTTTCCAGGTGCCGGCATTTAAATCGGTACTGGAAGGCAGCGCCGCGGGTAAATTCGCAGTGCGATTGCTGACATCTTTCTGACAGCCCACTGTCAGAATCAGCAAACCGGTCAGGGCGGATAAATAAAAGAGTATTTTTTTCATTGCAATTTTTTTATCGGTTTATAAACTGAGAACATAATAGAGACCGCCGGTATAAGTCTGTGACTGACCCACGTTTCTTCCGGCGACTACAAAATCGGCGCCTCCGATTACTTCCAGGTTTTTAACGAATGGCAGGAAATATTTTACATGAGCTCCCAGAGATGTCATGTTCATCTGGTTACTTACAAAGGGCATGTCATTTTTCCGGATGTCAAAGCCACCGAATGTGTACATGTTTAAGAGCTGTGCCTGAACAGTCAGGTTTGATTTCCGGATTCCGACAAATAAATTATTGTTCAGCTGATTCGGCATGTCCACTTTATCAGAATAAACAATGTGGTCGGTATAATAAGCTGTGCGGTCGATCGTCACATCGCTTCTCCACGCATAAGCGCTGGAAATTGTCGCGAAAAAAATGCCGTTCTGATAATCCGCCGTCAGGCGGCCGTACAAATTGGTACTACCCAGCCCGATGGACATCGGAAGAAAATCATTTTCATAATTCGACAGGGGCGTACTAAAGCCACCCACCGCGATGAATGACAAATCCCCTTTTCCGACTTTCTTATTGTAGAATTCGTATTTAACATCGAGCTCAATATCCTGGAATCCTTTCATGCCGTGCAGGGTTCCCGCAGAAGCATTCGTCCAGACATAGGGAACAGTTGCCAGCACGTTCAGTTTGTCAGTAATACCATAATTACTCATGAACATAACGGATTGCGTGGTTACCGTTCCCAGGTTTTTATTTTCTCTTTTAGTTGTTCCTTCCCAGTATTCATTCCAGCTGGAATGCATATAAGTCAGACCGTTACACCATTGTTTTTTACTCATCATGATGGCGTCGTCAACAGTCTGGGCTTTTGCCAGCGATGCCACCAGGCTTAGGGCCAGGGCAACTGACAGATGGATAATTGCTTTCTTCTTCATTTCGCGGTAGTTAAATTTTGATGATTCGGATTCGGTTAATGGTTAATGATACTTGAGCGTTTATGATGATTTTGTTTTTTTCATTTTGAGTCTTTGAACAACCAGGTCGCCCACTTTCGTTCCCAGTTCGGTGGAAACCTGGCAGGAATGATGGAAATGAATGCCTCCGTAAAACCGCGCCCAGTTATTTTCTATCGCAGCTTCCCGGAATGATTTGAATGAACGGTTCCTGATACCAAATTCGAGTTCGGTCGTATCCGTATAATTAAAATTGTCGCCAAAAACACTGGTAAGCGCTTCAGCGGCAGCTGCAGATCCGGTAGAATGACCACAGGTATATTCAGGGAATGGAGGAGTTTGTAAATGCGGCCTCCAGTTGGGATCGATATACTTATTAATCACGGTTTCCGGCCGCACGGTATTGAATGTATATTTTACATTCCAGCATTGAATAAAGGAATCGAATAGTGAAATGGCCGTGATAGTAAATGCACAAACCGTAGTTGGAAAATCGGCATTTGCTTTTGCGGCTGCAATCCCCACGATACTCATCCAGTGACCTGGAGGAGAAAACTTTTTAGTACCAAACATCAGATGGCCGGATACATTTAATTTGAAAGGATTGTCATCCCAGAAATCGGCTATATGAATTTGTTCCGGGGTGAGGCTGTCAATAGCATTTTTAGTAAGCATTACCTGTTTATAATAATCGCTTTTCTTATCCGTGATATTAAAAGTATAAGGAGCCTCCGTAGGAAACATACTGCAGCTGTCGAGCACCAGGGTCCTGATTTCGCGCCAATGTGGCTCAGCAGCTGCTGAATAAGCAGGCGGGGTGGGTACCCATCTTCCAGGGGAATCCATTACCGTATATTCAGAAGCACCGCGGGTCTGTAGATAATGATCCTGTTTGCTCCAGGCCATGATAACAGCAGAAACCGTATCGGCATACGCAATGGAATTATTGTAAATTTCGGTCGGCATGCCATGATCAGTGGCCAGCTTCTTTAAACTGTCCACATAATCCTGCATGCTGCCAGCCGGAAACGTAACGGCTTCGCCGAGTTTGCAGAATGCCAGCAGGGCGGCAAATTCCACACTGACAGGTTTGCCTTTTTCAGGTACCGGCACACTTTTCAAACCATGTAACTGACCTCCCAGGGATTCATACTGATCGGGATAGCCGCCGGCTACTACCTGGTAAGCCGCAACATTGGCGTATGTATAGTTGCGCGAAGCCACGATGGGACTGAAATTATTGCCCATTACCACTGTGTTAAGCTGGTACACGGTTTTACTGTACAGCAACGGGTTTTTGAAAATCGCGTCGTAATCGGTTTTGCGATTGCAACTAACAACTGTCACTGCGCATAGCGCAACGACGAAGAATGAATATTTCATGAAATGTACTTGTTGAAAAATGGACCATTTATCCGCCAGCCGGCGGATAAAAAACAGCGTTCATACTGGACGCTTTAGGCGAAGTCTGGTGGCTGACCCGCGCGGGTAAGATATACAGATGGAATCTGAAGCAGGTAACGATCCGTTGCCTTCAGGCTGACAAGAGTCAGATCCGGAATGGCAATTGCCTGCTGGCAGGCATAATATTCGGCGTTAAAACCCTTAAAAGATGAATTGTGCTGGTCTGATTTTTTTGACTGGCCCGGATGCTGCAAATCGTTTACCAGTTTGAAGAATTCATTCTTGGCGGTCTGCAGGCTCGTGGCCGTTTTGTTTGGGATACAAAGAAGTTCAAGCGAATCTTCCGAGAACCGGCGTTTTACATAATTATATTGCACACCTGCGATCTCAATTTTTCCGTCCACACGTTGAAATTCCTTTGAATTGACATATGAAGAAAGATGTATGGCCGGAACTTTTATGGAGATGAGATCTGCGTCTGAGTAATTGTTTTCGTCGATGTTTGCAACCATCGTCTTATCTGCATTGTTTTGCAACACAGCGGTATACAGTTCGTATCCGATCCAGTTAAAGAGGAGTAAACCCAATAGAAGTATGGCAGCAATTCTCTTCACAGCGGGGCTAAATTAGTTATTTTTATTGAACAGTATAATTTTTCTTGTCCTCGCCGACACCGGTTATCGTTAGCTTTTTCCAGCCGGAGGGGAGTTTGGATGGGATCTGTACTATACCACCCGGGGTGATATCCAGTCCCCCGAAACCCATAATCACCGCCTGTAAAATGCCACCGGCTCCTGTAGCAAAATACGGATTGGTGCCGCCTTTGGTTTCCGCTATGACGCGAAAAGGGGGATTTAAATTGGGGATATAGGCGTCCCTGAAATAATGAAAAGCAGTGTCACCCTGGCCGGATCTTGCATATAAAAGTGCGAAAATAGCCTGCGTCATGGCCGGGGTGCCCTGATTGGGAACCCTTGTCTGATAATAAGCCAGGTCTTTCTTCACCTGTACCGGATCGGTAATCAGCTTCAGCGGGTAAGCAAGCAGGTTTGCGTCGGCCTGTTTAATCCCTTCTCCATTATACTTTGCGTGTTCGCGCGTAATACCGTTCAGTTGCAGGATGGGAATATTTTCAGACACGACCGCCCAGTCAGGGTCGGCTTTTAAACCAAGAAGACCTGCTGCTTCCGTCGCATGTTGTAGCAACACTTTTGCTGCTCCATTGGTAAATGCATTGTTGTCTACATTTTCAGCCCACTCATCTGCCGCTACCACATTGTTGATATCATAATGTCCGGGACCGTTTCTTTCCACCCGGGATGCCCAGAAATCAGCCGTCGCAGAAATGATGGGCCAGCCTTTCTCCCGCAACCAGTCCTTGTCCTGGGTAACGCAGTAATAATTCCAGGCGGCCAGTCCTACACAGGCTGTGATATGATGTTCGAAGGGCCCGCTAAGCGCCCAAACCGGCGTTTCTTCCACGCCACTGGCAGCTGATTCCCAGGGGAACATGGCGCCTTTATAACCATGCGCGAATGCATTTTTCCGCGCTGCATCCAGGCGTTCGTACCGGTATTCGATCATGGATTTGGCCATTTCGGGATGAAGCACCAGAAGGGCCGGAAACATCCATAAATCGGCATCCCAGAATACATGCCCGTTATATCCCAGACCACTCAATCCCATTGGTGAAAGACTGAACGAAGTGCCTTCCCGCGTGAAGGAATATAAATGATAGAGCATGGAATGTATGTCCTGCTGAGATTGTTCATCGCCGGTTACCTGAATATCAGTTTTCCATATATCGCTCCAGGCTTTTTCATGAAATTCTATCAGTCGCTGCGTACCCTGCAGTTTGGCGAAAATGGTCAGGCGTTCGGCTTCGTTCAGCGGATCTTCGTCATGGGCCGAAGTGATGGAAGAACCGGCGATCGAAAACCGGTAGGATTCTCCCGCCCTGATCTTATGCGAAAACTTTAGCAGGTGCATATTATTATCCCACATCTCGTGAATCAGGCGGGGCTCCTGACCACGCGGTTCATTGAAAATAAATGTGTTCGAGGCGCACATAAGTAGTTTCCCCGTCGGGCTTTTTGCCGTAGAGGTCAGCAGGGAGATCAGGGCATGCGGCCGGTCGATTTCATTATAATAATTCTGTACATCCCGCAACGCATCCGGTGCCTCCATAACACTGGCCGCCGTGATTTCAATATCTTTCTTAGCCTGCACAGTGATGTCCATCAACACGGTGAAGGGTAACTGGCGAAGCGCATAATACGTATAGCTGATGGTGGCTTTATCGGAATAACTAAAAGAAGTGTTGAAACTGGCCCGCTGCATGTTCAGCGTTTGTTTCATTCCTGAAATATTTTTGGAAGAAATATCGGCGCCATCCACACTGAAATGCATGTTTAGCAGGTTAAAACTCTTCAGAAAATTACTCACCCGCCCGCGGCCGTACAGATCATAAGCACCTGCGAGTACCACATCCTTTACCTGAAAAGGAAGAGGAGATGAAACGATTCCGATCATGCCGTTGGCAACTGTTTCGCCATAGTAGTTGGAAGGATCCGGAGCCGAAGCCGAGATTACCCAGGGATCAATAGACTGCGCATGGGATTTTTTAAAAAATAAAAAAAGGACGAGTAGGATGGACAGTGAAATCAATCTTGCTTTCATCCGTCCAAGTTAATTATAATTATATTTCAGAGCCGATAGATCGTCCGGGCATTTTCACCGAAGAATTTATCCCGGTCTTCCTCAATGAATTTTTCAGTGTACTTTTCGAGCAGACTTTTCCATTGCAGGTACATACCTGAAACCAGAAGAAAGGGCCAGTCGCTGGCAAATAGTAGTCTTTCACTACCAAAGGAATCAAAAAGAATATCCAGGAAAGGATAAAAATCCGCGGGCTTCCAGGTCTTTGCGTTGCTTCTTTCTAAAAGACCTGAGACCTTACAATTCAGGTTTTGATTTTTTGAGAGTTCCCGGATCGCCGATTCCCAGGTTTTCGAAGGCGACTGCCTGGTATCGGGACTGCCGCAATCTTCTAAAACAAATGGCTGTTCCGGGTATTTTCCCAGCCACTTATTTATTTTGGAAGAATGGGAGTCGGCTAACAATGAAATATCGATACTATACGAAGACGCCTGTAGCAATTCCATTACTTCCCTGGCCGGCAGATCGTTACCTGCACTGTCAATCCTATAGCCCCTGATCGGACTATATTGCTGAAATTCCTGAATCTTTTCAACTGCCTTGGGGTCATATAAGGGAATCCACCCGATCACCCCCCGAATCTCCGGATGCGTTAATGCCAGCTCCGACAAAAAACGGGTCTCTACTTCCTCGGATTCCGTTATAACAGCAAGGCATCCTCCCATTCCGTTCCGGTGCAGGGTCTGTGTAATCTGTTCCGGCAGGTAATTCTGTTGTAACATCCTGTTAGCCAGGATGAACGGGTTTTGGATGGTCTTTTCGTATTTCCAGAAATATACCCCGGCGTCTATATGCATAATAATTCTTTGTTTCAGATCCCGTTAATAAATAACCCCGAATGGCATGATAGTCATGCTAATTTAAACCAAACAAACTGGTGTGACCGCAACAATTTGGAAGATTTCAGGGTCGTCATTATCAAAAGTGCGCTTTATGTGTCCATTATAAACGGACTGCAAGTATATTACAACTGGAGAGAATGTATAATTTCTCTCCACCTGAGATTAAACCTGTTAACCGTCAATATCCTGCTGACGATAGCGTGCATTGCAACCATTTATTTTTTAGGAAGCTCTGACCGTTCCTTTCAACTATCCGGCTCCGTTCTGGATAGCCTGTTTATTCTGTTTTTGCTCACCCAGTTATTCATTAATTTTAAAATATTAAAGGCAGAATTTCCAGTGGACGTTATTATGCTGTTTGTATAATCGGGATGATCGCGATAGGCTATGTTTGATATTTTATTTTATAAACAGAATACAATCTTAATGTCTGTAACGCCGGGGTAACCCGCTCCGGCTCCAAAGCCAGTAAAGCCTAAAAAGAAGAAATGAGATGAAAACGGGTAAATTTTTCTCTTACCTTATTATATCATTATTACATAGTTTGATCTTCCTTATTATACCGGGATATATTTCTTTATTTTTTGCACTTCTTTCTATTGGATTAGTAATATGTGTTGCTGGTATCATTTCAGATAATATCAAGAAAGTTTCAAAATGGAAATACCCGTTTATGATTTGGAGATTTGCAGCCCTTAGTCTTGCAATTGGTGTCGTTTTAGTGCTTATTCGAAATCCTGATCCAAGTTGTTTATTTTAAAAATTCCCACCTGTCCCAACACGTATATAGTTGCCCACCTGAAATACTAACACTCATTAGTTTTTTAAGCTAAATTTGTTGATTCAGACCGTCTTATGAATCATTCCAACCAACGGCTACGGATTGTTACGGCTACTTCCCTCTTCGACGGGCACGACGCAGCTAT
>Ga0206904_1240_pt1 | contig 11527 bp, 12 predicted proteins | sample Alteio_BWOrgHeat_42_FD_152981 | JGI IMG/M metagenome (GOLD analysis project Ga0206904, IMG submission 152981) | Enriched cells from forest soil in Barre Woods Harvard Forest LTER site, Petersham, Massachusetts, United States -... | ecosystem: Environmental > Terrestrial > Soil > Temperate forest >...
CCTGGTTCAGCAATTTTATAACGAACGTCGTAAATCGGTAATAGAAGCGCAGCCCAACGCAGCGCATTATGCCCTGGCAAAACTGGAAGAGCAGTACGAAGTAACCATCATCACCCAAAACATCGATGACCTGCACGAAAGGGGAGGTTCAACCAATGTGGTACATCTGCATGGCATCATCACCCGCTCACAATCAAGCAAAAACGCCGGTCTTACTTACCCAATAAATGGCTGGGAAATAAAGATGGGTGAGCTATGCGAGCTTGGCTCACAATTGCGCGCCCACGTAGTTTGGTTCGGCGAAGATGTGCCGATGATTGAAAAGGCTGCCCTCACTTGCCAGGCTGCTGATATTTTTATTCTGGTTGGTTCTTCACTGGCAGTATATCCTGCAGCAGGATTAGTAAACTTTGTGCCGGGAAATGTTACCAAATACATTGTCGATCCTAAAATTCCTTACATGAGCCAGGATAGTTCATTTATAAAAATAGAAGAAAAAGCAACAGTAGGAGTACCTTCATTGGTTTCTGAGTTGATAGATCAATTAATCACTAATTCACCAACTCACTAAATCACCAATTGAAAAAGTGCATCTTCAACTGGAGCGGTGGCAAAGACAGTTCGCTCGCCCTATACTACTGCCTGCAAAACCCAGAGCTTGATATTAAATATTTGGTAACTACGGTTAATGACGCTGTAGACAGGATTTCAATGCATGGCGTTCGCACCGAACTGCTAATTAAACAAGCGGAAAGTATTGGTATTCCATTAAACCAGATCCGCCTGCCTGAAATGCCAGACATGACAACCTACGATAACATCATGCGAAAGCATTTGGAGCATTTCAAAAATGAAGGCATCACCCATTCCATTTTCGGAGATATATTTTTGGAGGATCTCAAAAACTACCGTGATGCACGGCTTGCTGAAGCAGGCCTTACCGGAATTTACCCGCTCTGGAAACGTGACACAAATGAGCTGATAAACGAGTTTTTGTCACTCGGTTTTGATACGGTTATAGCCTGCACCCAGGAACGTTTGGAGCGAATAGTTGGGAAGGAGATAAGTCATGAGTTGATTTTATCTTTACCGGATGATGTAGACGTTTGCGGTGAAAACGGGGAGTTCCACACATTCGCTTTTAAAGGCCCGATCTTTAAAAAAGAGATTAAATACAAAACAGGAGAGAAGGTTTTTAAAGAGTATAAGGCTCCTCAAAATACCAATGATACCTGCATTACTGATACTACAAAAAAACTTTCCGGATTTTGGTATTGTGACCTTATTCCGGCCTGACCTCTCAATTATTTGGCGTTTTTATAACGCAGAATATTATTTGGCGGCATCTAAAATAAAGGTATAAAATATTAATAATCAGTTATTTGTAAGCTAGTTATAAAAAATAGACTTGAAGCTCACTACCCTGATTAGCTGTATTTTACCCCTTATTTGCCAAATAAAATTTTGATTGCGTATATCTGTATTTATAAGATGTTATTTTTCAATAACTTACAAATACTTAAGTAAACTAATAGTTGTACCGATCGTACGAATCCTTAAAATCTTTCCGCATCTCAGTAAACCGGGAAGACACGTTCTTTAAAAACTCTTCATCCATCAATTCAAAAACACTGTTCACACCATCAAGCAGATCAGCATCGGCAATTTTATAACTCTGTTCCAGGTTCCCCTGTTCTATCTTCACAATAAACTTATGATTCATATTCAGGATAGATATTTTAAATTCTGGATGGGGTAATTCGGCGATAATTCTCATGTGCTTTTTTCTTTAATCTCATTTGTCAAATTGACAAGATAAGCATGACAAAATTGGGTAATGTTAAATAAAAAATTAAATATGAGATTCATTTGAGTTAGTTTTAATGTATCCGGCTTATTTTTGTACTATGGCTGAAGATTTAAACATAACAACATCAACTGATAAGGCTGAACAATATCAATCGCTAACCCCACAAATAGAAGCTTTGCTTATGGGAGAGACTGACCTGGTTGCAAACATGGCCAATGTATGCGCCGCTTTAAAAGAACAGTTTAAATGGTTTTGGGTAGGGTTTTATCTCGTAAAAGACGATGAGTTGGTTTTAGGGCCTTTTCAGGGCCCTGTAGCATGTACGAGGATTGGCTTAGGTAAGGGAGTTTGTGGTGCGGCATGGGAGCAGGAACAAACCTTGATTGTTCCTGATGTTGATGCTTTTCCGGGACATATTGCCTGCAGCTCTGCATCACGGTCAGAAATAGTTGTACCTGTATTTAACAGCGGCAAGGTTGTTGCAGTGCTGGATGTGGATAGCGAGGAATTGGATCAATTTGATGAAACCGACGCCTGGTATCTGCAACAGATTGTAGAACTGGTAAACTTTTAATGAGTAAAGTATTTTTAATTGCCGGGCTTGGTGCCGATACCCGCGTTTATAATAATATCGACCTTAATGAAGATGAAGTAATCAGCGTGGATTGGATTATTCCGCATGAAACAGACACTTTACAAACATACGCTCAAAAGCTTATATTTCAATATAATATAACTCCAAATTCAATCGTTATCGGCAACTCATTAGGAGGGATGATAGCGGTTGAAATTGCAAAGATCCTTCCATTAAAAAAGACCATCCTCATCTCAAGCATTAAAACAGTTGATGAAGCCCCGTGGTATTTTTCTTTGTTTCGCACATTGCCTGTTTACAAACTAATCCCCGGAAAGTTATTTACCTCGCTTGGCTTTTTAATCAAACCAATATTCGGTAAAATGAGTGCTGCGGATGCCTGGCTGTTTAATGATATGCTGAAAAATTCATCGCCGGCATTTGTTAAATGGGCAATGAAGGCTGTACTGGCATGGGATAACAAAACTATTCCTCCAAATGTCTTTATCCTTACCGGTGATAGTGATCACGTTTTTAATTATAAAAGAATTAAAGATGCTATAATTGTAAAAGGCGGCAGCCATATTATGGTGTTTGACAAAGCCAAAGAAATTAACAAAATACTGAAAAGAATCTTTAAAAAATGAAGTTGCCAGAGTCGTATTATCATAGCGCCGATGTGATTACATTAAGCAAAGACTTGATTGGCAAGTATTTATTTACCTGTATTGATAGTGTAACTACTGGTGGTTATATTGTTGAAACAGAAGCCTATAACGGTGTTATTGATAAAGCTTCGCATGCTTATGGAAACAGGCTTACCCCTCGTACTAAAACCATGTTTATGCATGGTGGAATAGTTTACATCTACCTATGCTATGGTATCCACGAAATGCTGAACATTGTAGTTTCAGGGGAGGGTGTACCGCATGCTATTTTAATCAGGGCAATAAACCCAACTGAAGGATTAGAGGCTATGCAAGTACGCCGCAACATGCCTCTTGTAAAACCCACTATTACTTCAGGTCCGGGCTCAGTAGCAAAAGCATTAGGCATATCGCGGAATATTAACGCAGTAAGTTTACAAAGTGATACGATATGGATAGAAGACAGGGACTTAACCTTCTTCGACGAAAGCATCGCTGCAGTGCCGAGGGTAGGTGTTGATTATGCAGGGGAGGATGCATTGTTGCCTTATCGTTTTTATATAAAAGGAAACCCATACGTAAGCAAACCCAATAAATAACAGGCTGCTTTCATCAGATTATTTCTTTAATCACTATAATTGCCTGATGAACTATCAAAATACTTTAGACTTCGCAATTCAGCTTGATAAGCAGGATCCATTAAAAGATTTCCGGTCAAAATTCCTTGTGCCGAAACACAATGGTAACGACGCTATCTATCTTTGCGGAAACTCTTTAGGACTGCAACCCATAACTGCTCAACAATATATTAACGACCAGTTTACCAACTGGAAGCATTTAGCTATTGAAGGTTTTTTTACAGGTAATGATCCCTGGCTAAGCTATCATAAAAAGCTCACCAACACGCTTTCGGGTATTGTTGGTGCAAAAAGTGAAGAGGTTACTATTATGAATTCACTTACAGTAAATCTTCATTTACTGATGGTAAGTTTCTATAGACCAACAAATAAACGATTTAAAATAATAATGGAAGGCGGAGCTTTCCCGTCTGATCAATATGCAATTGTAAGCCAGGTAAGGTTTCATGGCTACGATCCCAAAGAGACGATTATTGAAATATTTCCACGCGGGGGAGAGGATACTTTAAGAACTGAAGACATAATTGATACCATAAATCAACATGCAGACGAACTGGCTTTAGTGCTTTTTGGCGGTATTAATTATTATACCGGGCAGTACTTTAACTTAGAGGCTATAACCAAAGCAACACACGAAGCAGGAGCTTATGCAGGTTTCGACCTTGCCCATGCTGCGGGCAATGTGATTGTAAAACTGCATGATTGGGGTGTTGATTTTGCTTGCTGGTGTTCATACAAATACATGAACTCGGGACCTGGTGGGATCAGCGGGATTTTTGTACACGAGAAACATTTTACCGATACTACACTGAATCGCTTTGCTGGTTGGTGGGGGCATCGCGAAGACAAGCGTTTTTTAATGCCCCACGACTTTGAAGCCGAAAGAGGCGCTGCCGGCTGGCAGTTAAGCACAAGCCCTATCATGTTATTAGCCCTTCACAAGGCCGCTCTTGATATTTTTGAGCAGGCAGGAGGATTGGTGCCATTAAGAGAGAAAAGTGAGCTCCTAACGGGTTATTTGGAGTTTTTGATAAACGGGATAAATGAGGATAAGAATGATGAGCTTTTTAAGATCATCACTCCAAAAAACATAACCGATCGGGGTTGTCAGTTATCAATAGTTTGCAAGCAGAACGCAAAAGCAACATTTAATTACTTAACAGAAAATGGCATTATTGGCGATTGGCGTGAACCAAACGTGATTCGTTTAAGCCCAGTACCGCTTTATAACAGTTTTAAGCAAGTCTTTGAAGCTGCACGCATACTTGCTGATTCCGTTAGAGACTAGTGGCTGGAGATGAGAGATTAGTTTTCTTCAGCGTAAAAAACGCATACTCAAGTCGAATAGTAATTTATTAACCATTTATAACTAATCTCTGGTCTCTAATTACTAATCAACTAACAACACCATGCTCAAAATAGCCTACGATCCGATATATGCTCATCCACTTCCTGAAGGCCACCGCTTTCCGATGCTTAAGTATGAGCTTATCCCGGCACAGCTGTTACACGAAGGATTGATCACCCATGAGAATTTATTTTCACCCGGGATACCTGAAGAAGAAGTAATCTTGTGGACGCATGATAAAATCTACTGGGAGCAATTGCGCGACTTAACCTTGCCACCGCGCGAACAAAGGCGTACAGGTTTTCCGTTATCAGCCAAATTAGTTGAGCGCGAAATACGTATTGCAAAGGGCACAATTGATGGCTGTCACTTCGCAAAAGAACACGGTGTTGCCTTTAATGTTGCTGGCGGAACACATCATGCAGGTACCAATTGGAGCGAAGGGTTTTGTTTATTGAATGATCAGGCAATAGCAGCTAATTATTTGTTAAATAATAAATTAGCCTCCTCTATCTTAATAATTGATTTAGATGTACACCAGGGAAATGGCACCTCCCAGATATTTGAAAACAACTCAAATGTGTTTACCTTTTCCATGCATGGCGCAAATAATTTCCCGTTTCGGAAAGAAAGATCAGATCTTGATATTCCATTACAGGATGGGATTAAAGATGATGAATACCTTGGTCTGTTAACCGAAACTTTACCCCGGTTGATAACCAGGCAACAACCTGATTTTATATTTTATCTTTCCGGAGTAGATGTATTGTCAACTGATAAACTCGGTAAAATGGCATTAAGCAAACAAGCATGTAAGCAGCGTGATCAGTTTGTATTTGAGCAATGTATCGCTAATAAAATCCCAGTGCAGGTTAGCATGGGAGGGGGGTATTCGCCCAATATAAAAGATATTGTTGATGCGCATTGCAATACTTATTATGTGGCAAATGAATTGTACTTTTGACAATTCAAAACCACTTTATAAGAATTTGTGATATATGAATAAATTCCTAAGACCAATAATAACTGCTGCTTTTTTTCTGTTACTGGTAAATGCAATAGCCCAGGTTAAACCATCGGCCCACGATTTGCAATTTGATACTTTGGCCACACGATGGGACGAAGCTATTCCTTTAGGCAATGGAACGCTGGGCGCGCTTATCTGGCAAAAGCAAAATCACCTTCGTTTTTCCCTCGACAGGGCAGACCTTTGGGATGAGCGCCCGATGAAAGGTCTTCACCGGAAAGAATTCAGTTATCAATGGGTTTATGAGCAGGTTAAAAAGAAAACAGATTATAATCTTGTACAAAAATATTTTGACGATCCGTATGATGAAGAACCAGCCCCATCAAAAATCCCCGGAGCAGGGTTAGAGTTTGATATAAAGGATTGGGGAAGGGTGCAGTCAGTTCGCTTATACATCAACAATGCACTGTGCGAAGTAAAATGGGCAAATGGCACTGTTTTAACAACTTATGTTCATGCAACAAAGCCTTTCGGTCGCTTCCGGTTCGAGAATGCTCCGGCAAATTTTATACCCCGGCTCGTACCGCCTCTTTACCAGGCAGCCTCTACCAAGGGTGAAGTAAACTCTTTAGTAGGTGATGATCTTTCAAAATTAGGTTATAAACAAGGCACTATAACTCAACAAGGCAATAGTATTACATACAAACAGCAGGGATGGGGTGGCTTCTCTTACGAAGTAAATGTGCGATGGAAAAGAACCGGAAAAAACATCGAAGGTATTTGGAGCATTACTTCACAAAATACAAATAAGAAAACCAATATCCCAGCTTCTTCATTAACGGGACAAGCTTTAAACACAGGTTATAATTCGGATTATGAAACACACTTATCCTGGTGGAAAACGTTTTGGAGTAAATCATCCATTCATATTCCGGATAATACTATAGAAAAACAGTGGTACCTTGAACAGTATAAATTTGGTTCTGCAGCACGCCAGGATGCGCCACCGATTTCCCTTCAGGCTGTTTGGACTGCCGATAACGGAAGAATACCACCATGGAAGGGAGATTATCATCACGATTTAAATACACAGCTTAGCTACTGGCCGTCATACAGTGGCAATCATTTGACTGAAGGTATGGGGTATCTCAATCATCTTGATGCCAATAAGGCTAATTACAAAAGATACACTAAAATGTACTTTGGTAAAGATGGTCTGGCAGTACCCGGTGTAACCACACTTAATGGCACTGAAATGGGCGGCTGGATCCAGTATTCATTATCGCCAACAGTATCATCATGGCTCGGGCAGCATTATTATCTGCAATGGCGGTATAGCATGGATAGGGAGTTTCTTAAAAACAGGGCTTATCCCTGGATTAAGGGAGCTGCAGTCTTTCTTGAAAACATCACTGTGAAAGGGGAGGACGGTAAGCGTAAATTACCAATGGGTTCGAGCCCCGAAATTAACGACAATTCGCTAAACGCCTGGTTTCCTCAAAATACCAACTATGATCTGTCTTTGATGAAATTCACTTTTCATGCAGCTGCTGAACTCGCAACGGAATTAGGATTGGGAAAAGAGGCTGCGCATTGGAACAAGGTTTACTCGGAGTTTGGAGATTTTGCCTTAACTAAAAATAACGAATTGATGTTTGCGCCAACTATGGCTTATAACCAATCGCACAGACATTTTTCACATGCCATGTCAATTTATCCGCTTGGCTTAATAAAATGGGAAGATGGTGTAAAATCGCAAACTATCATTAAAAACACTATTCACTTATTGGATAGTATTGGCCCGGCGTACTGGTGCGGCTACTCTTATGCATGGCTTGCAAGCATGAAAGCGCGAGCAAAAGATGGCGATGGTGCTGCAAATGATTTAAGCATTTTTGCCAAAGCATTTTGCTCTGTCAATAGCTTTCACTTAAATGGTGATCAGACAAAATCCGGGTATTCAAAATTCACTTACCGGCCATTCACACTCGAAGGTAACTTTGCATTTGCATCGGGCCTGCAGGAAATGATGTTACAAAGCTATGCTGGCTTTATAGAAGTATTCCCTGCTATTCCAGCCAGCTGGGCAGATGCATCGTTTACTACTTTACGCGCACAAGGGGCATACCTTGTAAGCGCAAAAAAGACAGGTGGACAAGTATCAGATATAAAGATAATTGCTGAAAAAGGAGGCGTTACAAAACTTAAACTGCCTTTTAAAACATGGTTAGCCGCGTCGAAAAAAGGAGTTGAAATAACAGATACGCACAATGGTTTTGTAACGTTGAAATTTAAAGTTAATGGCGAAATTGTATTGAAAAATGGTTATGAGTAATTGCCGAAGATTTTGTGATTAATCCTGGGCAATTATTAAGACTGTTTTATCCCTGTGCTTTTTGCTGATAAACTGAAAGCGGAAAAATAGCAGAATAGCGGAGGTCATTAAACCGAGGGTCAGCCCATACCATATCCCCTTTACACCCATGTGTAAGGGGATACCTAGTAAGTATCCGATAGGTAAACCTATAACCCAATACGCTAAAAATGTTATAATGGTGGGGATGTTTACATCGCCCATTCCGCGCAATATACCGAGCCCTACAACCTGTGTTCCGTCAAACAACTGGAACAGGGCTGCTATGATAAGTAGCTGTGCTGCAATAGCAATTACTTCTTTATCTGAAGTATACATCCATGGAAGAAGCTGGCTTCCAACAGTAAATATGAAGGCGGTTATCAGCATAAATACCAAAACTATATGATAGTTGGATATAGCGGATTGCCTTAAATTAAGGTGATCTTTTGCTCCGAAATAGTTTCCTGATTTTATAGCGGCAGCAGCAGATAACCCGCTTCCCATCATATAAGTAATTGATGCCAGGTTGATGGCTACCTGGTGAGCAGCTTGCTCGTGATAGCCGATTGTACCGATCAAAATTGCTGCTCCGCTAAATGCGCTGATCTCAAATGTATATTGTAACGCTACCGGTGCGCCGATTTTTAAGATCTGCAAACCGCGTAAGCGACTGATACGGGTTAACACAAAGCTTTTTAAATATTTTTTAAACCTCGACGATTTAAAAACATAAAGACCCATAACCAAAGCCATCAAACAACGGTCGATCAATGTGCTGTATCCAACACCTTTAATACCCATTGGTGCAATGCCGAATAAGCCTTTTACAAAAATTATCCCCAAACAAATATTAATCACATTGCCCCATATCGAAATAAGCATAGCCTGCCTTGTAAAGCCCAGGCCCTCGGCAAATTGTTTAAAGGTATTGAATATCAGCATCGGGATAATTGATAAGCCAAGCAGCATTAAAAATGGCTTAGCCTGTCGCACAACCTCGGGGGTTTGGTCGAGATGGGTTAATAGCAATATTGAACAAAGGGCTGTAACTGCAAAAAGTACAATACCAGTTAACACATTAAGAAATAAGCTATTCGAAAGTAGTTTTCCGCATTCTTCAAAATCTTCACGACCGTTAAGCTGAGCAATTAATGGCGTCGAACCATATGAAATACCGATGCCTATCACCAGTAGAATAACAAAGATACTGTTAGCTAATGACACAGCAGCCAGGCTAACCGTACCGGCAAAATGCCCCACAATAATACTATCCGAAGTTTGAACCAGGGTATGGCCAACCTGCGATATAACCACCGGAATTGCCAGGTTCAGGTTATCACGATAATGATTTTTATATTTTTGGTAGATGGTCATGTAGTGGTTAGAGGTTAGTGTTTAGAGATCGGTTAATTAGAGACTAGTACTTTGCAAATGATATAAAAAGACTGGCTTTTCCTGATCACTAATTAACTAACCTCTAATCTCCAACCCTAAGCCGCCGTATAAAACTCTTCTTTTTCTGTTGTATTAATTTTAATGATGCCCGAAAGTATCAGGTCTACTAATAATCTTTGTGCGCGTTTACGTCCGATTTTAAGTAGTGCAGAGCATTCTTTAATAGTTATACGGGTGGCCTTTTCAAGATATTCGAGCAATGTTTTTTCATTATCCGAATATTCAATTAATACACCTTCATTATCAGCTGATCGCTTTAATACATCAACCACAATTTTACTGGCCAGCACACTTTTATCTTTTACCCGTACGTATACCCACCATTTTCCATCTTCTGCAAGTGCCGAATGTGGTTTAGTCTGGCTTTCCTCAATATCAACAACAAGCACTAATTTATCGTCTATATAAACCTCTTCAAATACAGGCTCAAGGGCAGGCCGGGCATACAAATGAGCAGCCCTGGTTATCATATAACGCTCCTCGTCTTCCGATTTTACGCCTTTAATAGTGCCGTCATCAGCAACGCCGATCAATAGCTTACCGCCTTTATTATTGGCGTAAGAAACCATTGTACGGGCAATTTTTTCGCAGCTGGTAATTGTTTTCTTAAAGTCAAGCGTAACGCCTTCTCCCTCAAATATCAGCCTTTTTAAATTCATTTTTTCTCTTTCTCTTTTAACTGGATTGATAAGGAGTAAATATTTCCATCCAGTTTTCAGGCTTGCTAAGTTGTTTAAATCCAAATTGGCTGTATAAGCCATGTGCATCTGCCGTTGCCAGCGACCATCGTCTTAACCCTTGTAACTCCGGATGTTGAACAATGGTTTGCATCATCCATTTAGATAAACCCATCCGCTTAAAATCGGCAGATATAAATACATCACAAAGGTATGCAAAAGTAGCTTTGTCGCTTATAATCCTTGCAAATCCCACTTGTTTATTTTCATAGTAAACACCAAAACATAGTGAACCGGCAATTGCTCTTCGCACTGTTTCAACAGGGATGCCCTTTGCCCAATAAGACTCTTTGTCGAGGTAATTATAGATCAGATCAAAGTCAAGCAGATTTGGATCGTTAGAAATATGAAAACCTTTTTTAATGAAAACCTCGTCGTTAATTATAACATGCATTGTAGTTCGCTCCTGGTTAAAATGTAAATAAAGCGGGTAGGGGCTGGGGTATTCGCCCTCTCTCCGGCTAAATATCTGAAAATTCGCTGTAACACTATCAGGAAAATATGAACAATTACATTAAGGTGAAAAAGCGTATTATATTATAAAGAAATTATTACAAACAATGTGGAAAATATGTCTGTTTATGAATAGACATTTATTAAAAAAACACTAAGACACCTATGAAAAAGCACATTTTAAGCTTTGCGCTGATCGCAGGAATGATCGGTTCAATAACAACGAGCTGCAGTTCTCAGAAAAATGCAGGAAGCGGTGATACCACTAAAAAAACGGATACCACTAAAATGAGTTCACCAGTACCGACGGCTACTGATACTTTGAAAAAAGATACAACGAAAAAGGATACTACACATCATTAAGATGTATTTAATAACAAAAGGCCCGGTTTGTCACTGGGCCTTTTGTTATACAACAGAACTGAAATTAGAATGGGCTTTTTACTAACCCGCCATCAGCCCTTACAGCAGCACCATTAGTCGCTATTGAAAGTTCACTTGCTAAATAAGCAACAGTGCTGGCTATTTCAGATGGTTCAATA
>Ga0206904_1238_pt1 | contig 11493 bp, 8 predicted proteins | sample Alteio_BWOrgHeat_42_FD_152981 | JGI IMG/M metagenome (GOLD analysis project Ga0206904, IMG submission 152981) | Enriched cells from forest soil in Barre Woods Harvard Forest LTER site, Petersham, Massachusetts, United States -... | ecosystem: Environmental > Terrestrial > Soil > Temperate forest > O...
TACCTGTTTCTGACCGGCAATAACCGGAATTGTTTCGGTTTGAATTAGCCTGCCGGATACACTGAGCAGCTGGAAGATTGCGGTACCGGTGATAGCTGGTTGAAAATAAATATGAAGTGTATGGTAGAACGGAACCGGAAATACGTGGATCCAGTCGCTGGAAGTTAATGGTTGCAAAGTATTTAGTCGCTTCTCATTCAGTAGTTGATAGGCTTTCTCAAAGTCCGGAATCCCGAATCCATATTGTCCGTCAGGCTTGCTGAATCGGCTCGAGGATTGCCGGACTGCATCAAGAATGTCTTTCACATTCATTTCAGGAAATGCCTGCCAGAGACAGGTTATCAGACCCGCGAGATTGGGATTTGCATAGGATGTTCCGTTACCGGAATACAGGTTTCCGTCGGCACCAATCAGGAAAGCCGCAGCACCAACCGATACCCCGTCAGGTTTTAACAGACCGGAAGAATTGGGTCCCCAGCTTGAAAAATTACCGATAAGACCGTTTTTGTCCACAGCGCCTACAGCGAACACAGAGTCTCCGTCTGCGGGGCAGATTATATATTTTTTTTCAGTTGGTTCCAACCCGGAATTCCCGGCAGCTGCTGTCACAATAATTCCTTTTGCAACAGCCAGGTTTGCCCCGCGCGTAACCAGAGATCCATGTCCGTTTCGTTCGGCATAGTTAAGATCATAAACAGAATCGTCAAAATAGGCATAACCAAGTGAAGTGGATATCAGATCTACGCCCACGGAGTCCGCAAATTCGGCAGCAGTGACCCAGTTCTGTTCCTCAACCGGAGATTCCGAAAGATCATCCTCTGTTTTAAACAACCAGTAATTCGCAGCGGGTGCGGATCCTACGAAGGTGCCGGGTAAATTGGCAGCAAGGATGGAAAAACAATTTGCTCCATGTATTTCTTCTTCATTCACACTCACTTTCTGATGCACAAAATCATAACTGCCCAGGATCCGGTGATGGATTCGTAAACTGTCAAATGCCGGATTCGACAGGTAATTATTGAAGCCATCATCCAGGATAGCGATGGTCATGCTTTCTCCGTGAAATCCGGCATTGTGCAGAAAATCTCCATGATGAATCTGAATCTGCGAAGCAGAAGCTCCATAATCCAGGGAAAAAAGGGATGTTTTATTTTGAATGTATTCTGAACTATTCATAGAAGAAAAACCGGTTTGCCGGTTGATGGTAGCCCGGGCTTGTACTTTTTTCACCAGACTGTTATTAACGGGCTCAGAAGAAATAACAAAGGGGAGTGCAAGTAACTGAGATATAATAGATGAGTCAGGAATCGAAATCAGCACCTGGTTAAACCACCTGGATGAATTTAAGATATGTACTGATGGAACTTCAGATAAACTTTCCATGTATGCCGCAGTAATGGGCAGATCTGTTGAATCGACCGGAATATTTTGTCGGATACGGCGTTGAATGGATTTAGCGGAAAGAAATGCAGACGGATCCGAGAGTGTGTACCCATTATTATTTTTATCCCGGAAATGAATCAGATATTTTAGTTCCTGCGAAGCAGCGCGTTGTATGCACAGAACAAAAAAAATACTAAATAAGGAACGCAAGGCTTTTAATTGTGGGAAACCATATTGAATGTAAGTCCGTATCCAATAGTTGCACCGGACGGAAATTCCACGTTGGGCGACTGATAAACAGAATAAAGGAATCTTTTATAAATCAACCCGATATTTTTTCCGTACACTTCCTCACTGAAAATGGTTTGTGTATAAGACCCGTCTCCCAATCCGGTTATGCTGTTGGCTTCGTTTACGATCACTGCCTGGGGAATTGTTCCGGCCAGAACATCAAATGGTAAACCGGTATTGGCATATGTGTAATTCCATCCGTCCATATAAGGAACCTGGGAATCGTCTGACTTGGTATCGATATAGGAATTGCCAAGCCAGGAAATATTATCCTGAACCGGAGTTACCATTTTTATATAGCGCAGGTTATTTTCAACCACTTCCACAGAAGTCTTGAGAGGCGTAACCATATAGGCGATGGAAGGAACCCATGGCGCAGTTCCGGTCGTGTCACTCAGGTATCGGGTTACCCGGTAACTGTGCCTTCCGAGATTGTCCGAAATACTATCCTCTACCACTTCCTTGGCGAGGTAACTGACAACGCTGTCCTGTGAACCGACATTGACAAACTTCAGGGAATCCATGCGGTAAATGATGTAATTGCCCACATGCATGGGATAATAATCGGCAGGGGTGTCGGTTACCAGCGGGTTGCTTTTATTACAACCACCTATAATAAGGATCAGAAAAAGAATGGTACAAAGGCAGCAGATTCTGGATCTCATTGGGGAATTCATAACAAATGATAACGCAAATCTACTATGTTTTATTGCCTTTCACGCCAGGCAGTTCAAATCGGTTCCGGATTTTAGTATTCATTGGTTTATCTTTGACTTTTTCCAGTGAAAAATCCACTACCAGCCCTTTTTTATTTTGTCAGTCTCCCCTTTATTTACCTTCTTGCCGTTCTGCCCTTCCCTGTATTATATTTATTCTCGGACTTCGTGTATGTGCTTCTGTATCATCTGCTGGGATACCGTCGTAAAATCGTTCGCCGGAACCTGGTAAAATCATTCCCCGAAAAACAGGAAGGTGAAATCCGGGAAATAGAAAAGCGTTTTTACCGTTATTTCTGCGACCTTTTTCTGGAGACATTTAAAACACTTACCATTTCGAAGGAAAGTATGGTAAAGCATTGTGAGTTTGTACCGGAAACTCTGGCCATTTTCGAGAAACTGGCAGAAGAAAAACAAAGCTTTATGGTGGTAATGGGTCATTTCGGAAATTGGGAATGGGGCGGCAATACATTCAGTATCTGTTGTAAGCACCAGCTGTACGTGATCTATCACCCCCTGTCCAACAAATATTTCAATGGGCTCATTTACCGGATGCGCACCCGGTTTGGTACCCGGCTGATTGCCATGAAAGATACGTTGCGGGAAATGTTGAAGAATAGAAATGAATTGTCCGCCACTGCATTCATTGCCGACCAGTCACCCCTGCCGGATCATGCCTACTGGATGGAATTCATGAATCAGGATACGCCCGTTTTTCTGGGGATAGAAAAAATTGCGTTAAAGATTCGTTACCCGATCGTATATATAACCATAAGAAGAGTTAAAAGGGGTTACTATAGAGTATTTGCTGAGCGAATTGAACTACCTTTGATGCTTCAGAAAACCGGGACGATTACCGAAGTACATACCAGAAGGCTGGAAGCTGATATCCGGAGTCAACCAGAAAATTGGTTGTGGACACACCGGAGATGGAAACATGTTCGACCTCAAATTTAAAAGTACGTCCCATGCTCTGCGGTAAGGAACTCATTCTGGCGACCAAACCATTCGCCAGGGAAATCAGAAGTAAAAGCTGGTTATACGCTATTTCCACCATTGTTTTTATCGGGCTTTCTCTCACGGCTACTCTACTAATCCCGTATTTTGCCATTAAACTCGTCTTCAGTGTTTTGTCCGGACTCCTAATGGTACGGATGTTTATTATTTATCACGATCACCAGCATCATTCTATCCTGAAGGATTCCAAACTGGCGGATATTATCATGACTACTTTTGGCTATTTTATTCTTTCACCCACAAGTATCTGGAAAAGGTCACATGATCATCATCATAATAACAATTCAAAATTGTTCAGTGCAAGCATAGGCTCCTATCCGATTGCCACCAAAAAGAAATATGTAGAGATGACCAGGCGTCAGAAGTTTGAATACCTGGCGATCCGCCATCCGCTAACTATTGCACTGGGCTATTTCTCTATGTTTATTTTCGGAATGTGTATTGCCTCCTTCGTGAGCAGCCCCCGCAAACATTATGATTCCATGATTGCCCTGGTTATTCATGTAACGCTCTCCATATTGCTTTGTATATTCCTGGGTTGGCAGATCTGGTTCTGTTTGTTTTTTCTACCCTTTGTGATTGCTTTTGCAATGGGGGCATACCTCTTTTATGCCCAGCACAATTTTCCGGGCGTGACATTTTCAGAAAACAATGAATGGGCTTATGAAAAGGCGGCCATGGAATCATCCAGCTATATGGTAATGAATCCGGTAATGGCCTGGATGACGGGGAATATCGGTTACCATCATATACATCACCTGAATTCCAAGATACCATTTTATCGTCTGCCGGAAGTGATGGCACATTTTAAAGAGTTGCAAAGCTGCAAGCGCACGTCCCTGAAAATCAGCGAAGTGATTGCCTGTCTCAAATTAAAAATCTGGGACCAGGACAAACACAAAATGGTTGGGTTACGCGAATTTCACCGCTCATAGTTTATCTGCAAGAAAGGCGGCATACCACTTACCAGAGTCTTTCACAATTCTTTCCTGCGTCTTAAAATTTACATGTACTAATCCGAATTTGGGTTCATACCCTTCTGCCCATTCAAAATTATCAAGCAGCGTCCATACGAAGTAACCATTTACGCGCGCACCCGCCTTTCTGGCTAAAAGAACCTGCCCGATATGATCCTTTATAAAATGGAGCCTTTTGGGATCTTTTACTTCGCCCTGCAGACACTCATCTGCAAATGCGGCGCCGTTTTCGGTCACAATAATTTCCTTCAGATTTTCATAACGGGACCAGCGCATGAGTGCATGGTAGATCGCGGGCGGATGCACTTCCCAGTTCATTTGCGTTGTTTCCACATTTCGCTTACCGGCTTTGATGATACGGGCTTTTATAAATGGCATGAATGGTGCGTGCCTGACCAGCTCACGGGTATAGTTCTGCAGACCGGTGAAGTCCATATCGAACGCCAGCCTTGCTGAATCGCCATCGCGGTAGAATTTTTCAAGTCTTTGTAATATTTTCAGGTCCTGTACCGGATAGCCCATGCCCATCATGGGTTCTATAAATAAGCGGTTCAGCAATGTATCCGTTTTTTTAGCGGCTGCCCGGTCTTTTTCGGAATTACGATAGGGCTCTATATGTGAATAGGAGAATGTTGTTCCGACCCGGGCTTTTGTATTCAGGCTCCGTACAATCCTGCCTCCCTCGGCCTGGCAAAGCGTCGCATGATGTACGGCTGCTAGGAAATTGGTAAGTCCTTTTTTCCCTGGTGCATGAACACCCAAAAAATATCCCGCACCCGTAAAGACCATGGGTTCATTCAATATCATCCAGTTTTTCACCCGGTCTCCGAATTGCTTCACACAGAATTCGGTATAGACACTGAACCAGTGGAGGATTTCCCGGTTTGTCCAGCCGCCTTTCTCCTCCAGTGCCTGCGGCAGGTCCCAGTGATATAAAGTAATCCAGGGTTCAATATCCAGCGCAATACAAGTATCGATCAGACGATTATAATATTCGACACCAGATGAATTTACGCGTCCGGTACCCTCCGGGAAAATCCGGCTCCAGGAAATCGAAAACCGATAGTTTGGAATATGCATTTGCTTGAGCAACCGCACATCCTCCGGATAGCGGTTATAAAAATCACAGGCCTCATTACCATGATGACCTCCGAATATTTTTTTCTTTCTTTGAGTGAAAGAATCCCAGATTGAAACGCCTTTCCCATTGGCATCATGCGCCCCTTCTATCTGATAGGCTGCGGTAGATACACCCCATTTAAATTCATTACCGAAATCTGCCCGGTTAAAATGCATATTAATCGCCCGATTGTTTTAATATGCGCTCCAGGCTTTTTTCCTTTAGCGTTTTAACAGAATGAATTCCGCTGCCCAGGGAGATGGCCGGTTTGATATCTTCGAAGATGTTTTCCCTGAGCAGCTGATCGATTATTTTTTCTGTGATGTCCGGATATAATACAGGAATAGACTGCGGTTTCATCGTCCAGGATTTGATCTTTGCGAGATGTTTATTTTTCAGGGATTTTAAAATCGGGACACCCAGGGTTGCGAGGGCGGCTGCATTGCATTGTTGCTCATACTGACCTTTCATAGGAATCGCCAGCAACTTTTTTTTCAGGTAAAGAGCTTCTGCAGGAGTTTCAAATCCGGCGCCACATAATATGCCTGTGCAGCTGAGCAGGCTTTGAATGAATGTATCATTCTCGATTGGCCGGATGAAGAGGTTTCCTTCCCGGTATATCTTTTTATTGTGTTTGCTAAATACCTGCCATTCAATATTTTTTATTTCAGATAAAACACCAATGATTCTTTTATCGGAATAGGATGGCAGGTATACCGTATAGTGAGGCTTTATGTCCGCTTGAGGTATCCGGATCTCACTCCGGATAACCGGTGTAAATATGTCTTCACTGTAACTGGCAAAATGAAATCCATAACTGACCGAAACCGGTGCATAGTTGCGCAATATGGCTTTACCAAGCAGATCCGTTTTTTTCGGTTTCGGTGCATTCGGGTGAATGACCGCAGCCTGGTGACTAAGCCCCACGCAATGTTTATTTTTTCTCCGGCAGGCCCAGGCGCTCACAGGTTCGAAATCGTTTATGACAAGATCGTAATTTTCTACCGGGAGACTTTTAATTTCTTCGTATAGCCTTTTCAGGTTACTTTTTCGATAAGTAGCCATCACATCGACCCCGCCTTTTTTCCCGAATATAAAGCAGAGTCCTTTAAAACGATATTTAACCGGATGGGGCAGATCCACATCGGCCTGCGTTCCACTAATGAGCAGATCAAGCTCTCCTTTTTTTTGAAGTATGGGGATGATTTCACGGGCCCTGCTGAGGTGGCCATTACCAGTGCCCTGTATGGCATATAATATTTTCATCCCGGGTTCTTGTTTATAAAATCCATCAGTGGATTTTATAATGCCTGAATGCCGGATAAAATGCGGAAAGGCGTGCTAAAAAAAGCCGGATGCCAATCCTTGTAAAAAAATAACTGAGTTGTTTCATACGGGTGATATGTTATTCACTGTAAAGGAACAACATACACATGATGTCAATATGAAGCCATTGTTAGGGAATTATGAACAAAATAACGTCAGGGCTTGAATATCAGTACATCGCACCACCGTCCGGCCATCGCCGCCATTGGTCGTTTTGTAGAGGCAATTCTCCCGAAATTATCCCGTTATCGATCCGCGAAAATCAGGGGCTTTGCCTGATAGCAGAGGTAGGCAATATCAGGAATAATTTATATTTTTAGCAGCCTCCCCTTAAACACAACGAATGCCCGTAGCTGTTTCACGTAAACCCTTTTTATCCGTATTAGACAAATTAACCAGCATTTTTTTCGGTGTCCTTGCTTTTGCTCCTGCGATGGCCCAGAACATGATTACCCAGCACAACGATTTAAAACGAACCGGCTGGAATGCAGCAGAAACACAGTTGACCCAGGCCAATGTAAACAGCGGTGGTTTCGGAAAGATTTTTACCCGGACGGTGGATGACCAGATCTATTGCCAGCCACTTATAGTAAATCACATCTCTATCGGAGGAAGTTATCATAATATCGTCGTCGTCGCCAGCGTGAATAATACTTTATATGCTTTCGACGCGGATGATTCCTCAACAATGAATCCTTACTGGCAAACCAGTCTGACCTATAATCCGGGAAATACAAATTCCTATCGGGCTATCCGGAATTCAGACATGACGGGTGCCTGCGGTGGCAATTATAAAGACTTCAGTGGAAGAATGGGAATCGTTGGCACTCCGGTTATTGATACGAATACAAATACGATTTATGTGGTTTCAAGAAGTGTGACCGTAAACACACCGCCGGTCTTCGTTCAATATTTGCATGCACTGGACCTAATAACAGGCGCCGATAAAATGCCGCCGGTATATATAACGGCAACCTGTCCGGGATCCGGCGATGGAAGCAGCGGGGGTATCCTGACATTTGATCAGCAATTACAAAATCAGCGCCCCGGCTTATTGCTTTATCAGGGGACAGTATATCTTTCATGGGCCTCTCATTGCGACTGGGGACCCTATCACGGATGGATCATTGGATATGATGCAGGAACACTGGCACAGAAATATGTGTATAATACAAGTCCCGACGGGGGACTGGCAGGCATCTGGATGAGCGGACAGGCGCCGGCAGTAGATGACGACGGATTTATCTATGTCAGTACCGGGAACGGCACCACCGGCAACAACGGACAACCGAATGATACGACGAACCGGGCGGAAAGCCTGTTGAAATTATCGACGGCTTCCGGAAATCTGAAAGTGGTTGATTTTTTTACACCGGGAGACTACGATTACCTGAACCAGCAGGATCTGGATTATGGCGTGGATGGTGTATTGTTAATTCCGAATTCTCACCTCTCTCTGTCGGGAAGCAAGGAAAGTTATTTATACCTGATCGATAATACCAGGATGTACGGGATGGTCAGTAATAACAGCAATGTATTACAGCAAATTGACGTCAATGCCAAATTCAATGGTGAAAAACACATTCATGGATCACCGGCTTATTTTCTCGATGATAAGGGAAAAGAATGGGTCTATGCCTGGGCAGAAAGCGGACTGTTAAAACAGTTTCCATTTTCACGTTCCAATATGTTATTTGACACTCTTAATAAAATAACCGGTAATACTATGCTACCCCAGGGCATGCCGGGCGCCATGCTGTCGGTTTCTTCAAACGGGCTAACGGCCGGAACCGGCATACTATGGGCTTCACATCCTTTCGATGGAGATGCAAACCAGGCCGTGGTGCCCGGCATCCTGCAGGCGTTTGATGCGACCGATATCAGCCGCGAGTTGTGGAACAGCAATTTAAATGGCATTCGCGATTCCGTTGGGAAATTCGCCAAATTCGTTTCGCCCACGATCGCAAATGGTAAAGTATATCTCGCTACTTTTTCAAATAAGCTCATCGTCTATGGGTTGAATGCACCATCGGCGAGCAATTGTCCGAATCCCCTTCCCCTTCCCTGGAAAAGCGCGGACATCGGATACGTATATATTCCGGGCGATGTTTGTTATAATAACGGAACCTACACCATGACGGCGTCCGGAAGCGATATATGGGGTAATGCAGATGCCTTTCACAGCACATTCCAGCCGGTGCTGGGAAGCAATACGGTTATTACGCTCCGCGTTGTTTCAGTTACAGCAACTGATCTCTGGGCGAAAGCAGGAGTTATGTTTCGGGCAAACCTGGATCCGGGTTCTCCACAGATATTGATGGCAATTACTCCGGGTAACGGCGCTGCTTTTCAAAACAGGGTCGTCCAAAGCGGAACAAGCGTGAATACAAGCGCTTTTGGAATTCACACGCCGTACTGGGTAAGAATCAGTAACAATGGAAATAAATACATCGGCTATATTTCATCCGATAGTTTAACCTGGCAGGCCGTAGATTCGGTTACCGTTGCACTGGGAAACCATCCCTATGTGGGGCTGGCGTATACAGCTCACAATAATGTCAACTCCGGAACGGCCGTATTGGATCATGTTTCCGTAATGCAGGATCAGGATTCGGTCTCTGTACGGCTAGCGGATTTTACCGGGTCCAACGTGAATAATCAGTATACACAACTCAACTGGACAACCGGTCAGGAACTCGGGTTTGATCATTTTGAAATTGAGCATAGTATTTCAAACAGCGACTTTTTACAAATTGGCATTGTGCATGGTAAGGGTGATTCACAATTTGCACAGGACTATGGATTTGCAGATATGAATCCAAAAGAGGGCACTAATTATTACCGGTTGAAGATGGTGGATAAGGCCGGACATTTCATATATTCAAAAATTGTTCAGGTAAATTTCAGCCTGGCAATCATCCAGCTCTACCCGAATCCGGCGCAACATATGATTAACCTGAAAAACAATTTGAACTTCACCAATGGCCAGCCCCTGGAAGTAGCCATCATTAGTCCCATTGGTCAAAGGGTATTTGTTGAAACAGTGCCAACAGCCGGTATATTCCTTATACCTGTGAAAATACCTTATGGGATTGCCAACGGTGTTTACTTTTTATACGTAACTAATTCGAACGGACAAAAGCAGGCCTGGAAAATTCAGATTCAGAATTAATTCGTTTAATATGGTTTTAAACCCTGGCAGATATAAATTCCCCTTCCTGTTCTTCCTGCTGATCCCCGCATGCATTACTCTGTATTCCCAGCGGATTATCGAAGTGAAATATGAAACGGATGCCCGGGGGGGTTATATTTTTTCCTGTTACAATTATGCGTATTGTAATTATATTTTAGACCTTGGATTTACCAGTTTCACGAATCTGAAATCTGATCAGCCCCTGCCTTTTCACAGGGAAGTAAAACCGGGATACACAAAACTTTTTACGATCTCCGCCATCGATCCACAGGCCCCTGTTCAGTTTAAATTCAATACGGCAAACCAGAAAGGTTGTATGCATCCGGTCATCAGCCAGGATTTTATTTACCTGCTGCCCATATCGCCCGGAAAGAACGCCCAGGTTTATGAAATGTCCCCCATGAAACCCACGGACAGCGCTTCCTGGTATGTACTCCGGTTAAAGATGAAACCGGGGGACACGATCTATTCAGCCCGGAAAGGTGTGGTAAATGAAGTTCAGGATCAGAACGCCACCAATGATGCCGGCCAGTCAAGTATCGGTACCGAAAATTTCATTGAGATCGTGCAACCCGATTGTTCTTTTGCGCATTATGCTATTTTGAAAAAAAGCAGCGCGATGGTAAAACCAGGTCAGTCTGTAAAAGCGGGCCAGCCTATCGGCCTGGTCGGTGGCGATTCATTTGGCCGGGGCGCCGATTTGAAATTCAGTGTTTATTATTACCAGGAGGAAAGTCCGTCCGCTGGGAACAACCGGATTTTGCATTATGTAGTAACCCAGATCTGGACAAAAAATAACGGGAAAGGAAAACTCAAACATGGCGCCGTATATATCAGCGAATTTCCGCCAGCCGTTCTGAACCAGGAAATTACCAAAGCAACCCCAAAGAAGAAAGCAACTAAAAAATAGACAACTGGCCAACCGCCAGCCGCCAGCCGCCAACCGCCAACCGCCAACGGTCATCGGTCATTCGTCAATTCGCGCTGCTCAACTGATACGCCACCACACGCCTGTCAAAAAAAGTGGGCACATACACAATCTTCTTCACAGGATCATAGCCGATATCTGCGGTGTTCTTTTTTTCTTCGTGTGTATCCAGAAGCAACTCTGTTTTACCGTTTGCATATACATAAAATATGTAGCCCGGCCAGGAGGTAACAAGAAAATCGCCATTGCCAATGGGTTCGATACCATCAATGGCCTGCCCCACGTCGGCTATTTGCGTAATCTGTTTTTTAGAGTCGGCTTTCATAAACGCCGGCCCCTTTGCAAAATATAAATCATCTTTTACAGACATCAATCCATTGGCGCCGGTAATATTTTCCAGATACAATGTCGGCTTTTCATCCTCCCCGAAAAGGCATAACACTTTCCCCATGTCATGCATCAGGCCGACCAGCACCATCCAGTCAGGATGCCCGTCGGCCCGGATGGCTTCGGACGTCTGGAGCAAGTGCTGAAACTGATCC
>Ga0206904_1241_pt1 | contig 11418 bp, 12 predicted proteins | sample Alteio_BWOrgHeat_42_FD_152981 | JGI IMG/M metagenome (GOLD analysis project Ga0206904, IMG submission 152981) | Enriched cells from forest soil in Barre Woods Harvard Forest LTER site, Petersham, Massachusetts, United States -... | ecosystem: Environmental > Terrestrial > Soil > Temperate forest >...
GACCACAAACGCATTGAAACAATGGATGGCATTTTTGAGATAGGCGACGAGGTTCGTGTTAAATTGTTAGACGTTGACAAGCAAGGTAAATTGAAACTTTCGCGCAAAGCTTTATTACCTCGCCCCGAAAAACCAGCTAACGTATAAGTTATTGGTTTATCATATTTTGAAAGACCCTTTGCAAAAAGGGTCTTTTTTTTGTTTCTATTTAGGATAGTTGCTGCTTTTTTTGGGAATTGTCAGGCTGAGATTTCTTAAAAAGAAAGGATTTTCTAATATTCGCAAACAAAAATAAACCTAAGGTGTTTCAAGGTTAACTGTGTAGTTACATCTATTTGTTAGCCACAATCAGTATATCCGATCCCCCATCTATAGAATGATACATCCGCCTAATGATCCGTTCGATTTTTTAGACAATTCTGCAGGGAGCGGAGCAGTACCAAAAAGATCGCACACTGATCTTATACAAGATCTGTTGTACGAGATCATCCGGGTAAAAGAGCTTATTAAATATTACGATGCTATCCCCAACGGCGCCGGGCAATTAGGATCATCAATATTATCGGAACTTGTTACCGAAGCCTACCGGTCGTTAGTTGACTATGACCCTATCCTGATGCGCAAATACTACGACCTGCTACAGAACTGCGACTGATCAGACTTTTACCGATCACAAAAGCAAAATTTTACGTAAGTTTGGCTCCATGAGTCACCTGGTTTCTCCCTCTATTTTAACCGCAAATTTTGCCGATCTTCAGACCGAAATTGCCATGCTTAACGAAAGCGAGGCCGACTGGATACATGTTGATGTGATGGATGGTATGTTCGTTCCTAATATATCGTTCGGCTTTCCTGTCATCAGATCTATCAAACAATATGCGCAAAAGCCATTGGATGTACATTTAATGATCGTTGACCCGGACCGTTACCTGGAAGAGTTCAGAGATGCAGGCGCCGCCAATATTACAGTGCACCTTGAAGCCTGTACGCATTTGAATCGCACAGTACAAAAAATAAAGGAACTGGGCTGCAGGGCAGGGGTGGCCATTAACCCGCATACACCGGCTGCATTGTTCGAGGATATTATTGAGGACCTGGATATGGTATTGGTGATGTCGGTAAACCCAGGCTTCGGAGCACAAAAGTTTCTCCAAAATACCTATAAAAAAATACGCGACGTCAAGGCACTGAGCGTTGATCGCAACCCCGATCTGTATATTGAAATAGACGGTGGCGTAGATCAGAGCAACGCCGCTTTATTGCTACAGGCAGGTGCAAATGTATTGGTGGCGGGCAACTCGGTATTTTCGGCCAAAGAGCCCAAAGAAGCCATAGTGCAATTGAAGCGTGTTGGATAGATCAGCGAGATGTTGCTAAATAAATTCTCATAAAAATTAGCTTAATAATTTCAAATTAGTAACTTCGGGGCATAAAAATTTAGATACTCTTAACAGAGTGGCTAGTTTTGCAGAACTATCATAATATATAAAGTCTATAGTTTTTAAAGGTTAAAGCTTAAAAAACTAACAGTCAGCATAATAAATACGATAAATATGAAACATAATTTTGGCGCCGGACCAGGCATTTTACCTCACGAAGTACTAAAACAGGCCGCACAAGGTGTGCTTGACCTTAACGGAATTGGTTTGTCAATTTTAGAGATATCGCACCGGTCGTCTGAGTTTGAAGCTGTGCTTGATGAGGCTGTAAGCCTGGTAAAAGAACTGTTCGAAGTTCCCGCAGGTTACTCGGTATTGTTTTTACAAGGCGGCGCAAGCACGCAGTTCGCTATGGTGCCTTATAACTTGTTGCCATCAACAGGTAAAGCTGCTTATTTAGAAAGTGGTGTTTGGGCAAACAAAGCTATTAAAGAAGCTAAGTTTTTTGGCGAGGCAGTTGTAGTAGCTACCGCTAAAGAAGATAATTTTAAACATATCCCCAAAGATTACGAGATACCTGCTGATGCGGCATACTTTCATGTAACATCAAACAATACCATTTATGGTACACAGTTACACCAGTTCCCTAAATCACCGGTACCTATGATCTGCGATATGTCATCAGATATATTCAGCCGTAAAGTTAACGTTGCCGATTTTGGCCTGATCTACGCCGGTGCTCAAAAAAATATGGGCCCTGCAGGTACAACCCTTGTAATTGTTAAGGATGAGATCTTAGGCAAGGTAGACCGTAAAATACCGGCAATGTTCAACTATCAAACGCAAATTGAAGGTGGTTCGATGTATAATACCCCGCCCTGCTTTGCCATATATGTATCAATGCTTACCCTGCGCTGGTTAAAAGCTAAAGGTGGTGTTGCCGCTATTGAGAAAGAGAACGATGCAAAAGCCGCGGCCTTATACAAAGAGATCGATCGCAACCCATTATTCAAGGGTGTTTGCGTACCTGAGGACCGTTCGAAAATGAATGTTTGTTTTGTAACTGAGAATCCAGAGCACGAAAAACCATTTTTGAAGCTTTGCGAAGAGAGGGATATTGTTGGTATAAAAGGTCACCGCAGCGCCGGTGGTTTCAGGGCCTCAATATACAACGCATTGCCAATTACAAGCGTGCATGTGTTGATCGACGTAATGCAGGAATTTGCTGAGAAGAATAAATAAGTAGTTCATAGTATCATTGGCTCATAGTTCATTAGTATTTAATGAAGCAGACCAATGAACAAATGAACGAGTGAACAACTGAACTAAAATAAAAGAAATGATCAAAATATTAGCTAATGATGGTATCGACCCAGCTGGCAAGGCTCTTTTAGAAGCAGCAGGTTTTGAAATAGATACCGTTAATATCCCACAGGACGAGTTGCCTGCAAGGTTGAATGAGTATGATGCCATAACTGTGCGCAGCGCCACTAAAGTGCGCAAAGCGTTGATCGATGCCTGCCCTAACATCAAATTAATTGGTCGCGGTGGTGTAGGTGTTGATAATATTGATGTTGACTATGCTAAAGAAAAAGGCGTAGCTGTTTTCAATACCCCTGCTTCATCGTCATTATCGGTAGCCGAATTAGTTTTTGCCCACCTGTTCACAGGTATCCGCTTTTTGCAGGATAGTAACCGCAAAATGCCGGTTGAAGGCAATACCAAATTTAACGACCTGAAAAAAGCTTACGCCAAAGGTGTGGAGCTGCGTGGTAAAACTATCGGTATATTAGGCTTTGGCCGTATCGGTCGCGAAGTGGCTAAGGTTGCTATTGGTTTGGGTATGGATGTATTGGCTTACGATCTGTTTGATTTTAACCCGGAAGTTGAAATAACTTTAGGTGGCGGCTTGCAAGTTAAAACATCTGTAAAGGTTGCTACTAAAGAAGAGATCATAAAAACAGCCGATTTTATAACCCTTCATACACCATTCATCGATAAGCCTATCATAGCCGAAGCTGAATTTGCCGAAATGAAAAAAGGCGTAGCTATTGTGAACTGCTCACGCGGTGGTTTAATTGATGAGTTAGCTTTAATTGAAGCCTTGAACAGTGGTAAAGTAAGTTTTGCAGGTCTAGATGTTTATGATAACGAACCAACTCCTCGCCAGGAGATATTGGTACATCCTAAAATATCATTAACGCCACATATTGGCGCTGCTACAAACGAGGCACAAGAGCGCATAGGGGTTGAACTGGCTAATCTGATAATCGGATATTTTAACAAGTAACGAATAAGAGAATTTCTATAATAAAAGGGCTTCCTGAGATGATCAGGAAGCCCTTTTATTATAGAGTAATGGTAGCTTTTATTGAGTTACATTGAACGATCCGGTTACCCTTACTGATCGGGAATTATTATTGTTATCTATCATATAGCCATCAAATGTCCCTTTTAATGTGCCTGTTTGACTCCCCGATCCAGACGTGCTTCCTGTTGGGGTATCAACGGTCACATTTATTTTTTCAGTACCTAAAAAGCTGGTCAAACTGAGCGTTGAGGTTGTTATAGATATCATTACCGGGTCATGTAATCCGGTTGATAAAGAAGCGAAACTTAAACCAAAATAATCTGTTCCTGCTGAATTGACCGCTGTAACAGATGAATATGGTCCGCCATTAGCCAATTGACTATTTGATGAAAAATTAACAAGCATGAAATAAGTAGGTATTGACATGGTTTGAGTGGCCCCATTGTTTACCTGGAAACTGATCGTGTTTGCGGCTCCTATTGCCACGGGACCAATACCGTTGGTATTGGGCGGCGTGCCGGTTGGGCCAGTTGACCCGGTGCTGCCGGTGGCACCAGTTGAACCAGTAGTACCGGTGCTGCCCGAACTTCCGCTACCGCCGGTAGAACCAGTCGATCCAGTAGTACCGATGCTGCCAGATGTGCCGGTTGAACCTGTTGATCCACTACTGCCCCCGGAACTCTTGGATATAAGGTAGTGTCCCGGCACTTTTTCGCAAGAGGAAAATATTATACCCGTGACTGAAACTATAAGGCAATAAAATGAAAAAATACGTAATTTTTTAGTCATAACAGTAGTATCGTAGGTGATGATACGTTAAAGCTATGCTAATTGTTTCAAATAAAAAACAAATAATATTTACATTACTGCTGGATGGTGAACATCCCAGTAATTGTTGAACTGGTGGAACCGTTGTTAGATGTTGGCAGGTTACTTGTAAAACTGCCCGAAATATAGCCGCCAAAAACATTAATAGCGTCAATAGTAACACTGCCAATATTGGTAGCAGTGGAGGTAAGGGTGCCACCACTGGATTGCGGAACAGTTACAGTGATGTTAGTGATCGCAAAACTGCCCACGGTGTTGGCATTAAATGAAAATACAAGGTTTAATTTCTTTTGACCATTTTTGGCAGTTATTGTAGTAACAGGTTGGGTTGTGCTATTAAAAGATACGGTGTCAATGGTAGTTGCCAAGGCGTATGATGAGCCATTAAATGTAAATGACATTGTACCCGATTTAACAATGGTTGTAGTTGATATTACGTGTCCCGGTACTTTTTCGCATGAAGTGAACAGAACAGACAATCCGGATAAAATAACTAATATACAGATGCTTAGCTTAGTAGTAATATTGTTTTTCATAACGAAATTATAAGTGTATCGGGTTGTTTTGTCAGTTTAGTAAAAAACGGAGTTGGTTGGGTTTTATTATCAAAAGTACAAAGTTTAGCCTGTTACTTATAATTCATAGCTAATGTTTTTTTCAGGTATGGTAACCTGGTATCCATCTGTTATCAGTTCATCGGCCATAGCCTGCATACTTGTTGTTTCGCCGTGCACAAGATATACGTTTTTCAGCCGTGCTTTATTTTGATGCTTTACCGTATTTACCAGGTCATCGTGGTCGCCATGCGCGCTGAACAGATCTGTTTTTTGAATAGTGGCATAGACCGACAGGTCGCGGTCTTTGATATGCACAATAGGGTCTCCGCGCAAAAGCCTGTGTCCCAGTGTTCCTTTAGCGCAATAACCAATAAAAAGTATGGTGCAATAATAGTTCTGGATATTGTTGTATAAATGATCTTGTATCCGGCCGCCTTCTAACATCCCCGCTGATGAGATAATGATACAAGGCTCGAAATAATTTGAGACCTGCCGGCTGTCGCTTAAATTCTCAACGTAGGTGAGGTTATCAAATTCAAATTCATCGCCCTGGCGGTTATAAAAGTCTTGCGCTTCGGTATTTAACAAACTATGATGCTTGCGGAAAACACCCGTTGATATGTTGGCCAGAGGGCTATCAACAAATACTTTAACGGGCGGCAATAGTCCCTTGCTGAATATTTTATTTAACGAAAATACAAGCGCCTGCGTACGCCCGATGCTGAATGCCGGGATGATCAACCTTCCCGATTCCTTGATACACGCCCGCTGGATGGTCTCTACCAGCACTTCTTCAATGGTTTTGTCTTTGGTATGATAGCGGCCACCATACGTTGATTCGGATACTAAATAATCAACTTGTGGTAGCTCTTGCGGGTCATTAAGCACGGGGTAGTTCTTCCGGCCGATATCGCCTGTAAAGGCAATGCTCTTTTCGGTGCCATTATCGTTTATTTTGAGTACTGCTGCTGCCGCGCCCAATAAATGCCCTACAGGTATAAAGGTTAATTCTATATCGCCTGTAATACGGAACGGACGGTTAAACCCGATGGTTATAAAACGATCTACCGTGTCCATTACATGTTTTTGCAGATAAAGAGGTTGCCTGCCAGATCCCGGCCTTTTGCGGTTATGCTTGCGCGATTTATGCTCTTTGCGCAAAAAGATGTTTACCGAGTCGAGCAGGAGCAGTTCGGTAAGATCAGCTGTAGGAGGGGTACATAAGATCTGCCCGTTAAAACCCATCCGCACCAGCGTAGGCAAATTGCCTGAATGATCTATATGCGCGTGGGTCAATATAACTACATCGATATCAGCGGGGTTAAAAGGAAAATTCTCGTTCAGCTGTACGTGATGGTCTTTTTCGTAATCAAGGCCGCAATCTATCAGTATCTTATAATTATCTGTTTCGAGCAGGTGCATGCTCCCGGTAACCTGTTGTGCTGCACCGTGTATAGTTAGTTTCATGTTATATGTTAGTGGGACCGGTAAACAGTCCGTATTTTATCTGTATCTGTGGTCGTGCTGTAACAGGTGTAATATAAAGAATTGAATTGCAAAAACAGGTGGGGTTCGCCTGTATTTGCGAAAATTTTACCCTGTAATTTTCTAAGGTAAAAGTATCCATCTTCACCAAACTTTGTGCAGATCCAATGTCAAGAAATTTTTTTCGGCAAAATAATTGCGCAATCGAATAGTTGCATTATATTTGCAATCAAATGGTTGCAAATATGAGAAGAGATATTTTTCAGGCAATAGCCGACCCAACAAGGAGAGCGATACTGGGCTTACTGGCTTTACAGGCTATGACACCCAATGCCATTGCAGAGCACTTTAACAGCAGCAGGCAGGCAGTATCAAAGCACATTCAAATTTTAGCGGAATGTGAAGCCGTAAAGCAACAACAAAGCGGCAGGGAGATCTATTATCACTTTAACGCACAAAAAATGCAGGAAATAGACAAATGGCTGGATGCGTTCCGCAAGTTGTGGGATGACCGGTTCGACGAATTAGACAATTTATTAAACGATCTGTAAAAAAGTAAAATTATGAAGAACAACACAGTGATCTCGAAAGATCTGGCCAACAAAAAACTTCATGTTACCAGGCAGTTTAACGCCCCAGTTGAAAAGGTATGGAAAGCCTGGACCGATAGCGACATATTAGATAAATGGTGGGCGCCAAAACCCTGGAAAGCTGAGACCAAAACTATGGATCTGCGGGCGGGAGGGTTATGGCTTTATTGTATGATGGGGCCTAATGGCGAGCAGTCATGGTCGCGCGTGGACTTCAGATCAGTTGATCCCGAACATAGTTTTGCAACCTCTTGCACGTTTTGTGATGAAGAGGGCAATATCAATGCCGACTTTGGGGTAATGCATTGGCTGGTGGAATTTGGCGCGACTGAAACCGGAACAAAGGTAGACGTAACACTTACTTTTGACAAAGAAGCCGATATGACCAGAATAATTGAGATGGGCTTTGAAGGCGGCTTTACCATGGGTCTTGGTAACCTCGATGAGTTATTGGAAGCAGAATTGGTTTAAAAAAGATCAGTAGACTAACTATAAAGCGCAGATCGTGAGCCGATCTGCGCTTTTAGTATATCTAAGCCGTTACCGCTTCGGCAGTTTTAGCTTTTGCCTGATAAACAACCAATAGCAGCAACAGGAGCAATCCGATCACAAAAAAGCAATCCAGTACCAGGGCCGAGTTGCGCATAGTGTTGCTGCGGCTTTCAACATAACCAAAGGTAAACAGGCCCACTACGATAGAGAGCTTCTCGGTCACATCATAAAAACTAAAGTACGATGCCGTATCGGGGATATTCTGCGGGATGAACTTAGAATAAGTTGAGCGCGACAAAGACTGTACACCACCCATTACAACGCCCACAAAAGCCGCGGCAATGTAAAACTCAACGGCAGTGGTCACAAAATAAACCGAGGCGCATATCAAACACCAAAAAAGTACAATGCCTGTTAAGGTTTTTACGTTGCCAAATTTTTCGGAAAGTTTGGCGGTGAACGCAGCGCCTATAATGGCCACTACCTGAATGGTCAGGATAACGGTGATCAGGTTATCTTCAGGTATCTTCAATTCTTTCGCACCAAAGTTGGCTGCCACCAACATAATTGTTTGCACACCTACCGAGTAGAAGAAGAAAGCAGGCAGAAAGCGTTTCAATAAAGGCAGTTCTTTAACTTTCTTCCAAACTTTGGCCAGTTCTTTAAAACCACCGGTTAATATGTTGTAATTGTGCGAACCCGCGTTGGGTGTGCCCTTGGGTAAGATATAAAAAGCGATGAACGAAAAACCTATCCACCAGACACCCACGATGAGGAACGAGATACGTGCCGCATAGTCTTCGGTGATATGGAAAAGATCATGGCCCATTACCGGGATGAGGCAAAGCAGTTGTACCACAATACTGCCTGCAAAGCCATAAATAAAGCCTTTGGCACTTACAGCATCAACCTGGTCTTCTGTAGCTATTTGCGGCAGGTACGAATTGTAAAATACAAAGCCGCCACAATAACCTACCGAGGCCAGCCCGAAACAGATCATTCCCCACTCAAAGTTGTATAGATGGAAGGGCTGCTTATCCCCATTCGCGTAAAAAAAATATAACCCCGCGCACGCCAGGCTACCAAGCCAGGTAAAAATTTGCAGGTATAACTTTTTATGCCCTTTATAATCGGCTATTGAGGTCAATATCGGTAGTAAAACTACTATAGTGAGGTACGATAGCCCCAGTACGTAGTTTGACAATACCGTGTTAACATATTTGTGTCCAAAAAAAGTAACTACATCTTTATTAGGGTTATTAGTTGATGTGATACCAACTAAATAAGCCGGAAAGATAGTAGAAGTGATCACCATGTTATAGGCTTGGTTAGCCCAATCGAACATAGCCCAGGCCCAGATGGTTTTTTTGTCGTTTTTTACGGCTTTCATTTATTTGATACCGTAATGATCGTTCATCAGTTTTACAAATAAACCGCCGGGTAATATTGATTTTAGCGTGACCGCTATAGTTTGACCAATAGCGCCTACTAGGTAATTATGTTTTGGGTTCGACTTATCAACAATTTTGCAGATCTGCGCAGCCAGTTTTGATGGATCGGCGCCAACGCTTTCGTCTTTTTCCATAGCGGCCACAGCAGCTTCAAATTCGCCTTTCAACTTGTCGTTCTTTAAAATAAAAGGTGCTTTTTCACGGTTGCCGGTAAAGTCGGTCTTAAAATCGCCGGGGTTCACCACGGTCACTTTAACACCTGTACTACGCAGTTCCATCCGTAAGCTTTCAGAGTAACCCTCGATCGCGAATTTCGATGCCGCGTATAATCCCTGATAAGGCAAACCGAATAAACCCGCAAGCGAGCCGATATTGATCACCATACCAGCCTTCTTTTCGATCATGTGGGGTAATACAGCGCTGCACATGCGTACAACACCAAAAAAGTTAACCTCAAATTGTTTCTTAGCCAGTTCTACAGGCATAGCATATAGCGGACCGGTGATACCGTTGCCGGCGTTATTGATCAGTACATCGATGCGGCCCTCGGCGGTGATGATCTTATCGATAGCGGCTTTCACCGAAGCGTCGTCGGTAACATCGATCTTAATGGTATTGAACGATACGCCCTTTACTTTATCGATGCTGCGTGCTGCGCCGTATACGTTATGACCCTGTGCCGAAAGCGCGTTAGCGGTAGCCAGGCCCAGGCCAGATGAGGCCCCTGTTACAAGAATTACTTTTTTCATTTCTTATTAAAATAGGTACTTTATGTGTTGATCAGTATGTGATGCCGGTATTTGAAAATATCAGGGCATAAAGAAACGAAATTAATATCATTTGATAAATTAACAGCTTAATGGCCGAAGTATTTTTGTGAAAATATTGCTACATTTAAAATAGCATAGGCTTTGGTTAATTTAAGATCTGAAGTATGAATACCGTACCCGAAATTATGACCGAATTGCAAGCGCTCGGCAGTGCGAACATTAAGGCGATCCTTGTAAAACATGGTGTTAAGGAACCATTTTTTGGTGTGAAAATAGGCGATATGAAACCTATTGAAAAACGTATCAAAAAAGACTATCAGCTGGCTAAAGACCTTTATGCCACAGGCAATGCCGACGCCATGTATCTTGCGGGATTAATTGCTGACGATCTGAGAATGAGTAAAACCGATCTGCAAGCTTGGGCAGAACAGGCGGTATCGGATAATATTGCAGGTTATACCGTTCCGTGGGTTGCTGCCGGGAGTAATTATGGGTTTGAGCTGGCATTGCAATGGATCGATTCGCCGCAAGAGCATATAGCTGCTGCGGGTTGGTCTACACTATCAAACCTGGTTGCGCTTAAGCCGGATAGTGAACTGGATATTAAACTATTGAGATCATTGCTCGAACGGGTCGAACAAACTATCCATGGATCGGCCAACCGCATACGATCTATCATGAATACTTTTGTAATTGCATTGGGTACGTATGTTTCTGCATTGACCGGTGATGCCATAACTGCGGCAAAAAATATAGGTGTAGTAACGGTGATCAAAGAAGGCACATCCTGCAAAGTACCCGATGCCGCTGAGTATATCAACAAAGCCCTGAGCCGCGGTCCGGTAAAAAAGAAAAAGACCGTTAAGTGCTAAAAGTTTCAGCAATAAATAACTTATCGTAGTTTTAGGGTCTTAAAAAATGCCGATGGTCAAAAACCGACTTACCCTTTACATTTTTGTTGCCTTGTTCGCAGGCGTAATTGCCGGCTATTTTTATAATGCAACGGTTATTAAACCTTACAACGTCAAAATATCGCAGGCCGAGACCACGATCAGAACACTCGACAACCAGATCGTCGAGATGAAAGATACCACCACGGTTGAATATAAAGCCTTAAAGACACAAAGAATAGCACAGGCTAAGATCCGTAAAGAAAACGAGACCATCCGCGAAGACAAGCTTGAATTATTTACACTGCTTAGCAAATACTTTTTAAAACTGATCAAACTCATTGTGGCACCGCTGGTGTTCACTACCCTGGTGGTTGGTGTGGCCAAGGTTGGCGATATCAGCGCGGTAGGGCGTATCGGTGGTAAAACTATGCTATGGTTCATCTCGGCTACGCTGGTGTCGCTGTTGTTAGGCATGATATTGGTGAACCTATATCAGCCGGGCAGCCATATGCACATTCCGTTACCAGATAGCCATTTGGGCACCGATATCAAAAAGACGGCATTATCGCTCGATACATTTTTAGAGCATTTGATACCCGAAAGCTTTTTCCAGGCAATGGCAACCAACTCCATTTTGCAGATCGTAGTGTTCGCTTTACTGT
>Ga0206904_1242_pt1 | contig 11306 bp, 11 predicted proteins | sample Alteio_BWOrgHeat_42_FD_152981 | JGI IMG/M metagenome (GOLD analysis project Ga0206904, IMG submission 152981) | Enriched cells from forest soil in Barre Woods Harvard Forest LTER site, Petersham, Massachusetts, United States -... | ecosystem: Environmental > Terrestrial > Soil > Temperate forest >...
CGTAAAAAACGACACCAGCGAAAATAGTATGGACATCCCAAAGCCGAACCAGCGTGTGCCGATAAAGTCAAACCGGGTCTTATTGGAGAAAAAATGCAGGGGAATGAGTTTCATAAAGCAGTGAAATAAAGGCAAATCCGCTAATTGTCAATCAGGCGTCGCTTACCGCTTCCTTGGTGCCCTGTTTTGCCATGTTGCCCGATAGTGTTTCGAGCATGCGTTCTTGAATCTGGCGAATTTTGCTTTCATGGAATATTTTCATGCCGAACATGTCCTTGACGTAGAAAACGTCTACGGCGCGTTCGCCGTAGGTGCTGATATGCGCGGTGGAAATGGTGAGGCCAAGGTCATAAAGCGCCTTGGTGACACGGTAGAGGAAGCCAATGCGGTCGCGACCGCTGACTTCGACCACGGTATGGTTGGTGCTTACCTTGTTTTCGACATAGACTTTCGGCGGCACCTTAAATACTTCCATACGGCTGGGATAGGGAAGACGCGTCTTTGCGATTTCCCTGCTTAAATCGATTTCATCCTCGGCAGCCTGATTCAGGAATACGGCAAGGCGCGCCAGCTTGTCCGGCTTGTCGAAGGCTGTGCCGTCCGCATCCTGAATGTTAAATATCTGAATGGCCTTGCCGGTCTTCAGGGTGAAAATTTTGGCGCTGAGAATATTCGCCCCCGCCAGTGCAATGGCGCCCGAGGTTTTGGAGAATAATCCGGCGCTGTCCTTCATGCATAAGATAATGTCAGTTACGGCACGGAAGGAATCGCTTCTTGTATCCAATGCAAGCGGTTGCCCGGAATGCTCTGCTTCCCGCAGAATGCGTGCAATGCGCGAATGGGTAATGGCGTCAAAGCTGGAGCGGAAGGTCAAGGATTTACTCGCCGGAGCAGTTCCCGGCAAGATTGATTACCGCAATATTGAATTTGTCGGCCCTACGGTAGGGCAGGAACTGGTCAGAAGCGGCGTCATGGCGACTATATTCGCCTGCCTGGCGATCATGGCCTATGTCTGGTTCCGTTTTGAATGGCAGTTTGGGATTGGCACCCTGCTGGCGCTACTGCATGACACGATCATGGTCATCGGCTTTTATGCCTTGTCGCGCTTTGATTTCGGGCTGAATGCGGTAGCCGCTGTGCTCACCATTATTGGTTACTCAATGAACGATTCCGTGGTGATTTATGACCGTATCCGCGAGAACATGCGCCGCTACAAGAAAATGCCGTTTAACGCACTGCTGAACCAGAGCATGAATGAAACGCTGGCGCGCACCGTCCTCACCTCCTCCACCACCCTCCTTGCCGCTCTGGCGCTTGCCCTGTTCGGCGGCGAGGTGATTCGGGGCTTCAGTTGGTCGCTGGTGTTCGGCATTGTCGTCGGCACCTACTCCTCCATTTACATATCTGCACCTACGCTGATTTACCTGAAGATCCGGGAAGACCAAAAGGCTTCTTCGTTATCCGTTTAAAAATCCTATTGGATTCCTACCTGTGCGAGAATGACAAAAACTAAAAAATCTATCTATACGTCAACACTCTCGATTAAGAAAGCTCTTGTAAAAATTAGCCCGCAACAATCATCGTCCCGGCGCCGTGCTCGGTGAAGGTTTCGATCAGCATGACATGCTCAATCCGGCCATTTAATATATGGGCGGCGGCGCAACCGTTTTCCACCGCATGGATGCAGGTCTCGATTTTTGGGATCATGCCTCCCGTAATAACATTGCTTTTTATAAGCTTGCGCGCTTCCTTGGGCGTCATTTCGCTGACAATGTTCTTGTCCTTGTCCAGCACGCCGCTGACATCGGTGAGTATTATTAACTTGCAGGCTTCAATGGAGGCCGCAATCGCCCCCGCCACTGTATCGGCATTAATATTATAGGTCTCGCCCTTTTGGCCGATACCGATAGGCGCAATGACCGGAATAATATCAGATTCATAGAGCGTATCAAGAATAGTGGGATCAATCATCTCCGGCTCGCCGACGAAGCCCAGATCCAGCACCCGTTCAATATTGGAATCCGGATCCTTGACCCGGCGGGTCAGGTGTTTTGCCTGAATCAGCTTCGCATCCTTGCCGGAAAGCCCAATCGCCTTGCCGCCTGCCTCGTTGATGGCGGTCACAATCTGCTTGTTGATGGAACCGGAAAGCACCATCTCGACGATTTCCACCGTCACCGCATCGGTTACGCGCAACCCATCCACGAAGGAGCTTTGGATTTTAAGCCGTTCCAGCATCTTGCCGATTTGCGGCCCGCCGCCATGCACCACGATCGGATTGATGCCCACCTGCTTCATCAGGATGACATCACGGGCGAACTTATACAGCAAAGCTTCATCGCCCATGGCGTGGCCACCATATTTAATGACAAAGGTCTCGCCATTAAACTGGCGCATATAGGGCAATGCCTCGGAAAGGGTCTTGGCGGTCCTAATCCATGCATCCGGGGTTTCGTTGACGCTGTGTTTCATGCTATTTGGTTCACTCCATTCGTTACCGCTTTATTACTGCGGCAGGAATGGATGTCAATATATTTGAGGAAAGCTTTATGGGAGCACATAGTACCATGAGAGGATTAAAAACCGGAAACCTGCCCTACCCTCAGATAGAGCAGGTTCCGACTAGTTAGAAAGAGCTACCAAGGTAGCAGTCCCCAAAGGTTTCTTACTGTTCTGCGACGTTGAGGTTGAGGACGCAGAGCAGGATATTCCTGCGTCGAAACTCCCTCCAGCCCTCTGGTTATCCTCTGTTCACAGATAACCGAGGCACGCTTGTGCATTGTTGCTACCGCAGTTTTTATCCGCTCGACTAGCACCTCATTGTAGCATTCGAACCTAATTGTTACGAATACTGCGCTTCGAGTGCCACTTAATGTGAGGAGTTGCCTCCTCAGTTCCTCGGTATTTATATCCTCTCCCATCGCACGGGAGAGCGTATTTAATACGTTAGGATCTATATTTCCTGCCTCTCGCAAGAAAACTCCTCCTTAGCCTTAGTGTAAATACAACATTAAAAAATGCTGCTTAACCATGTCCATTACCCATCATTACTAAACTACGACTTTTCCCTCGACACGGAAATGACAGGCTTCCTCCTCTAACAATAAACATGACAACAACGCTACTTTTATACAAGCTATCCTATTGTATCTCCAGAAAAGATTTATGAAGATTATGTGACAGTTCCAGCTATTTTTTTATCCTATGCAAGAGAATGTCACCGAAGGATTACAACCTTTTATACACTCGTTGCGGTATATAATGACGGTATTTATTCAGGAATGTCCCGGCGATTTTTACCTCAGCATTCAGCAGCGTGTCCCGCAAATGCTTCACCACTGCATGTGGAGTTTTTTCAGCTTCAATCACCATCACAGCCGCATCGGACATGGCGGCGAACATCACGCCGCTGAACGAGGACTGCAGCGAGCTGACATCAATCACGATGCTGTCAAACGCCGCCCGCAGCGTTTTCCATAGGCCTGCATCCCCTATGGCGTGCCGCACCTGGCTATGCCTGCCCTCCTCTACAATAAACCGACAGACGGATAAGCTATTGGACATTTTGTATATTGCCTCAAGAAAATTACGCCCGGCGATAATCTTCTCCACCAGGCCGGTTTCAGGGATACGATCACAGTCGCGATAGGGTTTGGTGGAGAATCGCCCGGCATCTACCAGCAATACCCGCCTGCCCGGCTCTTCCGCCAGCATTCTTGCATAATCCCAGGCGACATGCGACGTTCCCTCCCCCGAACGCGCGGAGATGAAGGTGATTATCCTGCCCTGTCCCTCATACGCCACACGATTCAGCCGGTGCACGAGGCTGCGCATGTTCTCCAGTGATTTTTTTCGCGACTGCCTCTGCACCGCCAACACCGGAAGGCGCGTGACCCTCTCAACATTTTCCGCCGTATGGAAACTGCTCTCAAAGAACCGGATGCATGCCGCTACTAGAAAAACAGACATTACCGACAAAAATGCACCGGCCAACATTATTTCTCCCCGTATCGGGCTATGATCGGCGGGAACGCTGGGTTTCTGGATGATGCGCACGCTGTCGGCGCGGGCACGCTCCAGATCCTCCATGGCCTTTGCTTCCTCATACTTATGCGAATAGAGCGCATAGGAGTCCTCGGCAATCTGCGCCTCTTTCTGCTTCATCCGAAAATCGCGCTCCAATGAGTCAATATGATCCAGCCGCTCGTTATAAGCGGCGATTTTCTCCTTCAGTTCCGGGCTGGAAATCACCAGCGCCTGCTCTTCCGCAGCGTTACGCCGCTCCAGCACTTCCTCACGCTCCTCCTCAAGCGCATGGATCTGGTATTGGTGCTTAAACTCTTCCATAGCCTGTTCCGCAGCTACTGCCTGCGCCTGGCTGGCCTGCATCTCGGCCTGCGCCAACTCCGCACGCGGTTCACGATAGAGAGCCTTGCGCGCCTCCAAATACACCGCCAGCAGCGTATCCAGCGCACGGGCGGCGACAAGCGGATCACGATTCTCAAAGGTAAGGCTGATGACGGCGGAGTCCTTATCAAGCAGGACATCCAGGCGCTTATCGAACAAATTTACGGCCTGTGCCAGACGGATGCGTCTCGCCTCTTCCGGGGCAGGCTTGTCAAACAGGCCCATATCCATCAATGCTGCATTCAACGATTGATGGAAGGTGAAAGACATCCCTGATACCAGTTCAGGAAACAACGTGCTTATTCCCATGGATTGTACGACTTTCTCGTGCAGATCATCACTATTTAAAATCGCCACCTCGGACTTGAATATCTGCACCGGATTAAACGGGATGATATTGCTGTTGCCACTTTGGATATCGCTGACTTCAGGATGATAAACATATTCGGCGCCGAGCCTCACGATAAGGGTGCTTTCTGCCTTGTAGCGCGGCGTGACAAGGCAGGCAGCAAGAATGGCAAGTGCAAAAGGAATCGCAAAAGCCAGAAACAGGGAGCGGCGGTATTTATAAAACAGTATCAGCAGTTCGCGTCTTGAGAGCCCGGATTCCGCCTCCTGCTGGTTCATCTGCTGGTCGCCGCGCCGTTATAATAGTTCGTATAGCTGTAGGTCGCCCCCATGCCAAACGGCAATGCCTGCCGGATATTACGTTCTACCCACCGATCCACCTCCACCGCACTCAGCGGCGGCACCATGATCACATCCCCGGCCTGCACGATAATGTCCTGTCCCGTATCCTCGCCGCTGACGATCTTATCGGAATCAATATGGTACACCTTTTCTTTATTATTCTTGTCACGCCGGAGGAGCACAATTTTCTGCGTGCTGCCCTGCGGCGTAACCCATCCGGCCTGGCTTAATACCCGCATCAAGCTGGTCCGGCCATTAAGCTGCACCGCTCCGGGTTTGAGCACCTCGCCGCCAATATAGACCTGCTGACTGCCAAAGCTATTCACCGATACGACCAGATCCGGCTGCCTGACATGGCCGACGAGCTCCTTCTTCAGAATCTGCCTCAACTCTTCCGTGGTTTTTCCTTCGGCCTTTACATCATGGATGAACATCACCGAAATTTTTCCGTCCGGCCTTACCTGCACAATCTCATTCATTTCCGGGACAAAGAAAAATTTGAGCTCCAGCCTGTCTCCCACCCCTATCACATAAGGCGCGTTATCGGCAGCGGTCGGTTTCAATTCGGAAAAGGAAGAAGGTTCAGGAGCAAACTTACAGGCGGATAGAGCAGCAAATAAAGATATCAAAAAACAGATATATAACTTCATCGTATAGCCGGACGCTCTGTTAATATGTCACAAATGTCTCTTTATGAAACATAAGCGCCTTATTTCCATACGCAACCGATTCTATCGGGCATATGCCCTTATTTGAGTGATTGTTGTTTTTACACAACGCCAGTCACTAAATTATGTCAAAATAGTAACTTACCCAAGAGCAGCCTGCCGAGCTTTGTGAACTTGCCCCCCACCTATATTTGAACTATCCTCTTCCTCGCGATGCTGGTCGTGATGCAAGCCTAAGAGACAGTGGGCCATCTATTTCAATAGCAATAGGCTGTTGGTTATCATCCCACAATATCTCAGCGTGGAGTTCTTCACCTTGCAAACGCTCACCTCGCAATCTTTCAACAAAGCTTCCAACCTGTGTCTCGTCAAGCCCATCTACTTTCAACAGGTAGGCCACATCTGGTCCAGCCTCGCGTAAACGGGCAACTATTTCTTCCTCTCTGGCTTCAAGTGCCTGAGGTTGTATCGGAGTGGCGGGATTATTTACACCTAATTGCTCTATTATTATAGACCCTACCGCAGTTGTTTCCCGAGGAAGATTAGTAATCTGTTCCCGAATGCGCTCATCGAGAATATTAGGAGCTGTTCTTGCCTCTGCCTCATCTAATCCAGCCGCGTATCCTTCTCTAATGCCCCTCATCCAATCTGGGGTGTTAAGAACACGAGCAACAATTGCTCTTTCCTGTTCCCGTTCCTGTTCTATTGTATCCGGTATCTCTACTCCAGTGAGTCTTCTGAGTGTATCAAGCGTCTCTACCCCTATTAACAACCGTTCTCCTCTATCATCACTTCTTTCCCGTTCGGCCATTTGCCTGCCAACCTCTTCTAATGTATTCGTTTGTCGTTCTATTATTGCTCTTAACGCAGATGCAGAACAATGTATCGTGACATGACCCACGTTATCTGTGCTAACTTCAAGACCTCTGCTGCGCAGTGTAGATAGGATTGTTCTATCAGCAGGAGACATATCACCGATTGTAACGGATGAAACCAGTTGAGTATGTGCCGCATTTTCTACAAATAGCGCTTCACCCAAGCGCACTTCCCGATCATTCCTCTCTGCCCTCTCTTTAGTTCTTGCCGCTTTTCTTTGTTCATTAGTTCGTCGGCCCCATCCCTGTTCTGTTTCTATCACTCTAGCGTTAAAAGCCAATTCAGCCCTTGTATCATCTTCACTAAACCTGGCATCCAGATCATGATAATGCACGCCATGCGCTATTTTCTCTCTTAGGCTAGCTACAATATCAACGGCCTCACCATTTCTATCTATAGCTGTATTCGTTATTCCTTCCCCTCTTCTTCTCACTAATTCATCCCATAACTCTCGCGCTTCTAATATCTCTCTGTTCAGTGTTTTCTCAGCTATAAATAATTGTGCCCCCCCCTGTAAGGTGATTTGACACAACCTGTGATTGGGCAGTTTCTTCTTGCCTAACTTGCTCTAATGCCTGCTCAATTAATGCTCCTAACTTTTCTCTAGTATCTTTATAGTACCCACTCATATATCTGATTTCGTACTCGCCAGAAGCTTCATTTTGGTTGAAAGACGCGGCGGACATCAATAGAGGTGTTCTAAGGATATGACCGTTATCACCTTCCGGTATGTTGAACTCTGTCCCTTTAGCAAGTTGCTTCAATCTGCTAAATACATCCGGTGACATGGTCGCATGAGGAGGATCAGAAAGAGCTTCAAGGTTAAACCCAAGACTATAGTCATAATTTGCATAGCTAACAACCGCCGGATGTAGCTCATCATATGCTTTCCTCTTTTCCGGATCGCTAAGCGTCTCATTAGCTTCATTAATGGCTTTAAATATCGCCTCAGCTTGAGCATCGCCTGGATTGGCGTCCGGATGATGTTGCCGTGCAAGCCGCCGGAAAGTTTTTTTTATTTCATCTTGCTGGGCATCGGGTTCTAAGGATCGGAATTCCTCATTGTCTAGCCCCAGAACTTGATAATAAGTTTCGGACTGTTAACTTTTAGGGCTTGACGTATAGACTATCTCCTGATATATTAAAAGCATAAAGATTAAAAAGGCTTTTATATGAATATCATGCAGGTTTTCAAAAAGTTCCCGACACAAGAATCTTGTGTCGCTCATATTGAAAAAGCTCGCTGGCAGGGAGAACCTGCTTGCGTTTATTGCGGCAGCGATAAAGTTTCCAAGCATACGGAAACTAACCGTCAATCGCGCTGGCAGTGTTCGCAATGCCAGAAATCTTTTAGCGTTACCGTAGGCACGATTTTCCACCATACCCATTTGCCCCTGCAAATATGGTTTCTGGCTATCAGCCTTATCCTGAATGCCAAGAAGGGCTTGTCCAGCCGCCAGCTTGCGCGTGACCTCGAACTGCCGGTTAAAACGGCATGGGCGCTTGCTCACCGTATTCGTAACGCTATGAAGGATGATGGCGCGTTGCTCTGTGGCATTGTGGAAATGGATGAAACCTATGTAGGCGGAAAGCCGCGCAAGGGCAATGACCGTGACGATGACATTGACGGCGGCAATAAATCCACTCGCGGGCGCGGCACGAAGAAAACTCCGGTAGTCGGCATGGTAGAACGCAACGGAAGCGTCAAGGCGCAATCGGTTTCCAAGCATGAATTGAAGGGAAAGGATTTGCAGGAACTGGTACGCAAGGGCATTGATATGGCAAGTTCCATATTGCTTACCGACGAATACACCGGCTACAACGGCATGAAGAAACTCATGCAACACCTCACCATCAATCACCAGAAAGCCTATGTTGACGGCTGGGTTCATACCAACACTATCGAATCTTTCTGGGCTATCGTAAAGCGCGGCATTGTCGGCCAGTTCCACAAGGTTTCCGCGAAATATCTGGACAAGTATCTTGATGAGTTCTGCTACAGATATAATGGTCGCAACACGGATAGCAGCACGATGTTCGATATGACGGTTAGCAGGATGTTGGGAGTATGAGATTATCCCATATAGCAAGATTGCTACTGATTGTGTTTCTATTCGTGAATGCTGCCTATTCTCAATCACAACAATCTCCAAATATCCACAATGCCACCGAATATCAAAAGATAACCGAAAAAAGCATACGAAATAAAAGTCAGAAACAAATATCCATTGAACATAAAGCGGAGAGTGAAATACATGCCGATTGCTGCAACTGCGAACCAGAGAAAACCTGGTGGGAAAGACTTCTTACCGATCCTGTTGCTGGCTTTACTGCATTGCTCTTTATTGTCACTGGCGGATTGGTTTATATTGGCCTGCGCCAAGAACAAACTACTAGAGCTATCCAAAGAGCTTTTGTTTTCGTTAAAGAGCCCCAGTTTTTCATCAATATGAAACCTAACGGTTTCATGCACTCTATGGATTTTTGGGTTATCTTGGAAAATTCCGGTACTACGCCAAGCCAGAAAACAATTACTCAAGTTGGTATAACCCATGTTCAAAATATTGATGATTTTGTTTTTGGAGTTGATCCAACTGGTAGAACTCCCCCAAATCCTCAACCAAGTGTTTTGGGGCCAAAGGCGGTAATTAGGGCCGGAGATGGTGCTGGCGCTTGTCAAATAGGTGCTGAGATTATCAATGCCGTTTGTGATAAGAAACGGCATATGTTTCTCTGGGGAAAAATTGATTATGAGGATATTTTTGGCAAGCGTCATTGCGCTGAATTTTGTTTCAAGATTGATATAAGGGGAAATTTGAATATTGTTCATGGCGAATGCTTGGTTAGCTTCAATGTGCATGGTGAATATAACCGTCATTATGAAAAGAGCGCAGGCCTGTCTGGATTTATATAGCCAGTTTTTAAAATAAAAATAAGCCCTAAAAGTGAACAGTCCGATAAGTTTTGTTTTTTAAAGCTTCAATAACCACTTTATTCTCATAAATATAGATTCAACATCAATATGATATCATATGCAGTAATCAAATTATGTTAATTTTTTGTTACAAAACATAATATTAAAGAGAATCAGCAAGATATCTTAAAGAGCTTCCTAAGCTTAATAAAATGCGACAGGTGCTTCTTAAAAGTATGAACAACTTGTGACGGCGCGCCGCCCCCTCATCACTAAATGGCCATACCGGCGGTTTTCAGGGCTTCCTGCGGATTTATGCTGCCGTCATAGAGGGCGCGACCGACGATAACGCCTTCAATACCGGAGCATTGATGCTTTTTCGCTTCGGTGATATCCGCCAGCTTCGATATGCCGCCGGAAAGAATCACCGGAGTCGAAAGCCGCTCGGCAAGCTTCACGGTTTCCTCAATGTTGGGCCCTTCCATCGCGCCGTCACGGTTGATGTCGGTGTAGATGATGCAGCTAACGCCCGCATCCTCAAATTTCAGCGCCAGATCGCACGCGGAAATCTGGGACATTTTCGACCAGCCATCGGTGGCGACCAACCCGCCCTTGGCGTCGATGCCCACCGCTATCTGATCCGGAAACGCGCGGCAGGCATTTAAAACCAGCGACGGGTTTTTTACCGCAGCCGTCCCCAGTATCACGCGGTTTATGCCGACTGAAAGCCAGGTCTCTATCGTTTCCATATCCCGGATGCCGCCCCCCAGCTGGGTTAGCATATTGACATTGGAAATGATGGCGCTCACCGCCTTCGCATTCACCGGCTTACCCTCAAACGCGCCGTTTAAGTCCACCAGATGCAGCCAGTGAAACCCGGCTTCCTCAAAACGTTTTGCTTGCTCGTACGGCTTATCGGAGAATACCGTCACCTGTTCCATTTCACCGCGTACAAGACGCACGCATTTTCCGTCTTTCAAATCAATCGCAGGGTAGAGAATCATGTTATCTTCATAATCGGTTTAATGTTTTTATAAAAATAATGGCCAGCAATCATGACATCGTTCACCATCTCGTAATAAGGCATGATCCCCCAGCGTGTATAGCCGGATTCATGGTACAATTTCAGCGCCGCCTCCTGCGTCTCGCGCACATTGAGCGTCAGCACGGAAAACCCCTGCGTCCTGGCTTCGGCCTCGGCTGCCTGCAGCAAGGCTTTCGCAAGCCCATGCCCACGCGCCCAGGGGGCCACGAAATGGTAGCCGATGGTTGCATTGAAAGAGGTAGTCTGTTTGGAAGGGCCAGGCTTTAAGAGCTGTATGGAAGCCGCCAGCGTGCCGTCGAGCCTGCCGCCGAACAGCATCCGCTCCGGTACTACCAACACGCCACGCCAGAAGGTTTCCAGCACATCGCGCGCAGGCGGCGATACCCAGTTAAACCCGATGCCGTCACGGATGGCATCGTCCGTCGCCTGACATAGATCTTCCAGGTCAGCGGAGTTCAACTCGTATATCGGGTCTACCTTGATATTGGCCATAGAAGAAGGCTCTGAGGTGATAGGGGACTTAGGGCTAGGAAAATTCATTGCGTATCACTTATTAATGAAGCCTGCATTGAACGCATCATAACTCCAATCTCATGTAAATAATCCAGACGGTAATTTTTCCGTTTCCTGTTTAATATAGTTGCGCATCATAGCAAGCGTTATTTGTGTTTTAAGTTCGAGGAGTGGATCCTGCACGTTTCAAAAA
>Ga0206904_1244_pt1 | contig 11035 bp, 7 predicted proteins | sample Alteio_BWOrgHeat_42_FD_152981 | JGI IMG/M metagenome (GOLD analysis project Ga0206904, IMG submission 152981) | Enriched cells from forest soil in Barre Woods Harvard Forest LTER site, Petersham, Massachusetts, United States -... | ecosystem: Environmental > Terrestrial > Soil > Temperate forest > O...
GCAGAATTAATAAGGCAGATAGCAGCGGCCTTAAAATCTTAGGGTACTCAAACATTTGAAGCTATTATGGGTGTTGTCGCCATAGGAGTTCGGAAGATTGTAAAAAGCGATGGCTTGTGCGATTTCCCTCTTGAGTTTAAGTTTACCCATAAAATTCTTCGCACTGCAAAATGTCGAATTCACGAATCGTTCCGATGGAACGAAACTACATAGGGTGCTATTCTCTACCGACCAAACGTCCCAATGGGACGAAAAAAGACAGCATTTGCGTTCCGTAGGAATGCTTCGTCGGTAGAAATGTATATCGAATATCTGTTTTACGTTCTATAGGAACGTTTCGTGCTATTAAAAGTGCTATGTACGGCCTGTTTTGACCTCTATTTTTAAACGATTGATTTTATAGATAAACTTAAACTTATGTGGCGGCGAACACACACCGCCACTAAACAGTCCGGCGCTAGCCCCTCTCAAGAGGCGAATAAATGAAATCTTCGAACACCAAAGGCGAAATATGATGCTAATTATAAATGATGTGATTTAGTTAAATTCTCTGCGTGTTAATTTATAGCTGCAATATTTTATATATTTAAGGCCTAACAAGCCTTATTTATGGAGCGTATTTTTGATGCTAAAGTTAATGCCGGATTTATTGAACGAATAAACAAGCTTACACCAGATTCACCTGCATTATGGGGGAAGATGAATGTAGCGCAAATGCTCGCCCATTGCCAGGTGCCGATAAAAGTGGCTTTGGGAGAATTAAATCCTAAAGGCGGGTTACTCGCTTTATTGTTTGGCAAAATGGTTAAGAAAGTACTGCTGGAGGAAAAGCCACTTAAACAAAACCAGCCAACAATGAAAGAAGCTAAAATTTTAGACAAAAGAGATTTTGAAACTGAAAAGCTGGCTTTAATTGAGCTGGTTAAGCGATTTGCTACCGGCCCTGGTGTTCTAACTAAGAAACCACATCCTTTTTTTGGTCCGCTTACTGTTGATGAATGGAATACACTACAGTACAAACACCTCGACCATCATTTAAGGCAGTTTGGTGTATAGGCAATTTATCTTGCTGAAGGGCTGTTAAATTTATTTAATAAAGCTATCCGAAAAATTCTATATGTCTGTTGTAGATATCTTTCTGCCCCGGAGGGTCCCTTTTGAGAGACCGTCCGGATGCTGTGCAGAAATATATGAGTGCTTATAACATGCAGCTCAGGCTCTCTTTATGGGAACCTGAGGAGAGATATAACTAATTAATCTGTTCCCTTACTTTTACGAACCTGGGTTACTATGTAACCATTTACACAATAACTGGCTTGTGACGTGCCACTTATTATTCTGGTGGTTGGGTTATAATATAGTTTATTAAGGGTACTTGCTCCTTTACTGGCGAAACTTGTAGAGTTATCATAAAACCTATAATAATTACCATTGCTATCAGTCCCTAGATCTACTAATACCACAAAATGGTTTGTAGATAGATCATGATCTGGCCCGCCAGGATAACCGGCTCCATTGCGAACCCCAACAACAACAGGAAAGCCATGAGTTAAATAATAATTGATATAACCAACGGCTTGCGAAACCACCGTTGAACTTGCCGCACCACCTGTATTTGTATAAATTTGAAAGGTTTGATTCGGCTCGGTGTAATTAGATATTTGCGCATTACCTAATTGGAGTTGCGCTTTTGTATTATCAAAAGAGCCTGACGCAACACCCTGATATGGGAAAAACTGTAAAGGTAAAATGTTACCATGTGCAGGCCAGGTTTGGGTTGGCGGGCCAATGTATGGCTGGGAGTAATCTATTTCTACATATCCCACTAAATTATTGTCAGCATCAATATCGTTTACGCTTGAAGATAAAAATACTTCTTTCGGATATAAATATTGGAATGCGATCTTATCGAAATTTGATAAGGTTATGGGGTCCTGACCACATAACCCGCCATTCATTATTGAATTAGGATCGCCTGTAAACTTATCAGGTGTACCGGGAATTTGTACCGCACCAGCAGGAGATCCTACAGCATCCGTACCATTTACAGGTTCGTTATTAATATACCAGTTGGTGTGCCTCAAACCAATAACATGACCAAGTTCATGTGCAATGTTAATTTGCCTTTGGTCAAAAGAATAATTAGCCATAAATGCTTCATTAATTTCAATTAAAGCACCCGGGTGACCATTGATTGGCCATTGTGACAGCCCGCAATAACCTGTTCCTAGGTTTACATTTTTTATAGTAACATTTGGCAAGGGGCCGGTCCCATTATATATAGAGAATACCAAACTGCCGGGAACACTATTCCATTGCCCTATTGCAGCAGTTATTTCATTTACATAATTACTCATTGAAGGATCAACTTGTATAATGACATTTATATTTGCACCTACGTAGCTGCCGGTTCCGGTTTGCTCTGTTCGTAATTTAGAGAGTTGGGATGGATCAGAATTAGCATCCAGTTTGGTTTTAGTAGTATCTATAATTGCATTTTTAGCAAATAAAATATCACCATCAACTATATAATAATCAACATAATCGTGAATATCTGATTGTTTAAAGCCAAGCTTTTTTATGTAGGCTACAACTTTGGAATCAGTATTACTTTGTTGACCTGAGGCTTTTTGGTCTTTTTTGCAACTCCCAATGGCTAAAATTGTAATTAACAATAGGAAGAGGGAACTTTTTTTTAATAATAAGGAAGGTTTAATTTTCATGATAAGGTTGTTTTTAGTAGTGTTTTTGTATTTCTAAAACTAACAACAAACAATGGGTGGCTTTTAATCCTAATATTATCTTTTTGTTAATAATAAAAGCCGTTTCATGGAAAGCACAACATCCTACTTTAATAAAAATACCCCGATCATCATTAAGGCAGTTTGATGTATAAACGATTTATCTTGCTGAAGGATTTTTAGTTTTATTTAATAAAAGCTACCTTTAAGAAATTCTGCCGAGCTGTTATATAATCTTTAGGCATTAGTAGGCATTAGCAAATAAACGCACCTGTAAATACGTTAATGTGATTATTAAGGTAATTGAAACAGGATCTGGCTTAATAATAACCTTAACACCATCTAACAATCTGCAAAAAAGTACAAATAAAACGACGAAATTATGAGCAAAGACAGAAAAACAACCAAAGAGGTCAAAAAGGCCCCGAGTACAAACGTAAATAAAAAGGTATCCTCTTATCAGTCAGAAAAGGGTTCAAAATCATCTGATAAGAAATAGTTTGTTAAGAAAAGAAGCCCGGAGATTTTAAAGATAATACCTTTAAGATCTCCGGGCTTTTCTATTTTTTGAACCTTATTGGTTACATATATCCACGCTGGTTCTTACCTTCCATCCAGTTTACAAATGCGCGGTTAACTACCTTGTTACCACCAGGGGTTGGGTAATTACCCGAGAAATACCAATCGCCCTTATGATCGGGGCAGGCGGTATGTAAATTATCAAGGGTTTGGTAAATTACCTTCACCTCTGCATTGATCTCTTTAGGTGTAATTATCTGAGCTATCTTATCAGAAATTTCCTGATCAGTAAATGGCTCGTAGATAGCTTTTACGTAATTTTCAACTTCCTCTTTTGGTAACGAGGCACTGTCTTTACATAGCTGATAAACCTTCAGGATAATATCATCCTGGCCCCGGTCTTTTAATAAGCTTATCGCTGCTTCGAAAGCAACAAACTCGCCCATACGAGACATATCTATGCCATAACAATCGGGGAAACGGATCTGCGGAGCAGATGAAACCACTACTATTCTTTTAGGGCCAAGCCTATCCAGTATTTTCAGGATACTTTGCTTGAGTGTTGTTCCGCGGACTATTGAATCATCCAAAACAACTAAAGTATCAGTACCCTTTTTTATTAATCCGTAAGTAGTATCATACACATGTGCCACCATTTCGCTACGGTCGGCATCCTGGGTAATGAATGTGCGCAGTTTAACATCTTTAATAGCGATTTTCTCTACACGCGGCGCCATACAAAGTACTTCTGTTAGTTCTTCTTCGCTAATTTTATCTTCGCGATTTAGTAACCTATCACGCTGGTACTTTTTAATATACTTATGTATACCTTCAACCATGCCATAAAAAGCAACTTCGGCGGTGTTAGGTATATAGGAGAAAACGGTGTTTTTAACATCGTGATCAACAAAATCCAATATCTGAGGGCAAAGCAAGCGGCCTAACTGCTTGCGTTCGCGGTAGATTGAAGCGTCGCTTCCACGAGAGAAATAGATGCGCTCGAATGAACAAGCTTTTTTCTCTACAGGTTCGCTAAACATGTCTTCGCTTATCTTGCCGTTCTTTTTTACAATTAAAGCGTGACCAGGCCTGATCTCTTTAATATCCTCCATCGGGATATTGAAAGCGGTTTGTATGGCAGGGCGCTCGGATGCTGCTACTACTATCTCATCGTTGTAATAATAATATGCGGGCCTTATACCCACAGGATCGCGCATTACAAAAGCATCGCCATGGCCAAGAATCCCCGCGATTGTATAACCGCCATCCCAGTTTTTGGCAGATTTACGCAGAATTTTGGCAACATCCATATCATTAGCAATCAGTTTGCTAATCTTGATGTTATCGTCCAACCCTTCACGCTTATACTGGTCGAATAAGCCCTGGTTCTCAGTATCAATAAAGTGCCCTATTTTTTCGAGTACGGTTACTGTATCTGCCTTTTCTTTCGGATGCTGACCCAAATCGTAAAGCTGCTGTAAAAGCTCGTCGACATTAGTCATGTTGAAGTTACCTGCAATAACCAGGTTACGGGTCATCCAGTTGTTTTGCCTTAGAAAAGGGTGGCAATTCTCAATGCTGTTTTTACCATGTGTGCCATAACGGAGATGCCCTAATAAAACCTCGCCGGTAAAGCTTACATGTTCTTTAAGCCATTCGGCATCAGCCATTCTTTCGGGGGTTTCCTTCTGGATGTCGGCAAATTTCTTTTGGATATATTCAAATATATCAGCAACAGCATTCGAGGCCATGGACCGGTGTCGGCTTATATACCGTTTGCCCGGCTCAATATCCAATTTAATGGTAGCAACGCCTGCGCCATCCTGGCCGCGGTTATGCTGTTTTTCCATTAAAAGGTAAAGTTTGTTTAGGCCGTAAAGGGCCGTGCCGTATTTTTGCTGGTAATAAGAAAGTGGCTTTAAAAGGCGGATAAATGCCACACCGCATTCATGTTTAATCTGATCACTCATGATTGGTAATGAGCATGCAAAGGTATAATTTAATGTTGAAACTTTTAAATTAACAATGTCATTAGATTGCATTAATTAATGAATTAGCGGATGAGTGAGTTAGTGAATTGTGAATTAGAGAGTTGCGAGCAAGAAAAGCAGTAAAAGCTCCTGGAAATTTAACCGATCTATCCCAATCCAATCAACTAAATCTAATCCAACCAATTCATATAACCTTGTTTCATCTTCCTTAATTACGCGATAATTTACAGTATTAATACTCAGTGAATTGCGTACCATTACGATTGCCTGCCGGTTAATTGCCACCTAATTTTACCCTCACTAAATATCTACACTTATCCATCACAAATTAAAAACAAATTAACATGGAACGCGAAAAACAAAAACCGGTAGTTGTAAAGCTATCAAAAACTGCAGGTGTTGAAAACACCGAAAACCTGCGCCTTTACGTGGTGAGCGCCGGAGGTAAAATTACTGAAACCGCTCAGTTTAGAGGTAATGAAGCTACGCTAAACGCTTCAAGAGAATCTCTTGAAGGGCAAAGCAAATTATATGTTGCACAGGCACTTCCGGAAGGAATTCAAAGCAACAGAAAAAATGAACAAACCCTTTTAAAAATGAATGCCTACCAGGCAGTTAAGAATTTTAACGGGAGCGATTTGACCATTAGCCGCTTGCCATCGAGCGTTATTGATCATTTTCCATTTTTTAATTGCCTTGTTACCGGGCATGTAAGCAAAAACTTCTCGATTGACGGCCAGACAAAAAACCTGCCGCTTTGCGATTTGCGTGTGCATATCTGCGAGGTTGAGACTGAACTACGCTTGCCACATATACCTATTTATTATGGCAAAATACCTGATTGGGTAATACAGGAACTGGCAGAAAAGATTGTGAATTACAGGCCCGATCCCATCGGCCCGGTAAGTAATGCAAAAATCAACTTGCCATTGAGTTCACTAACCGAAAAACGCTCTTTGCAAAGAACTGCAAAAGCACCATCGGTTAACCTTCCTGAAAATGTAGTTAATAATTTACTATCTGGTTCGGTTGATATACAACGCCAGACCATGATTGATTTTCATGATATATTGTATCCGTACTTCTGTTTCTGGCCTTACTACTGGCCTTTCATTTACGTTAGTGAAGAAGTAGCAGTAGTAACTACCGACTGCAATGGGCATTTTGATGCATGGCTATTTAATTTTGGCAGGAATAATCCATTGAATATTTATATCTGGATAGAAGCTAATATAAATGGACAATGGGTTACTGTTTACCGCCCAGCATTGCCATGCCACACCAGGTGGGGTTACCAATGCAATACTGATATCAGTATTTTAGTAACCGATCCGCGTTTACAACCATGTAATTGTGGTGTTGACGGCCCTGCCGATGCTGTGTGGTTCCGTTCGATAGGGTTAAGTGCATCGGCGTTGCACATTGAACAATCACTATTAAGTACAGTAAATGTACAGGGGTTAAATGTGCTAAACGCAGGTTGTACAGATATTGTTAATGGCACAAAAATTAGCCCTTTTGGCGGCGGACTTGATTTTAAACTGTTCTGCGGAGCTGATATCTTTAATGCTGGCGTAACTCATTATCGTTGGAAATATACCCAGATAGCTGATGCAAATGCTACTCCAATACCAGTAGGGTATCAAACTACCAACATTATACAGGGGACAGTTACAAGGCCATATTTGGTAAAATTATCTGCCGTGGATTATAAAACTCATTATGCCACATTAGGGCCAGAAGGTACCGGAACGGATATAGCTTACAGAATTCCGCACCAGGATATTACTGCTGAAATCCCATCAGTAATACCTACAGCAGATCAGAACTTAAGCCCAACCTGGGAAGATATATTCTTCGACAGCGCTTATATTGACAGCCATTCGCTTACTGATGGGGTATACCGTTTCGACCTGGAACTGTTACGCCATGATGCAGCCGGTTTCCATGTAGTACCAGTGGCAAGGCCTACCTTCAGGGTGTCGGAAGTTAATTCGATCCTTGACAATCAGGCTGCACCGGATGCTTATATGAGGCCGACAAATCCGCTTCTAATGGCACAAAGCCTGAGCTTTAACGTGCGCGTTGATAATGCGCCTTGTGTAGCCAAAATACATGATGCCGAACTATTAAATATGAATGGACCAAATGCCTTTTCGGGGCCATGCGGGTTTATTAAATATACCGATCCGTCACAAAACGTACAGATCAGCTTTGAAGCATCGCAACCACGCAATTTTGCCACATTTAATTTTGGCATTGTAAAAGGTAACGGCACACAGCCAACTGGTATTAATATTTCTGGCGCTTATGTAGGATCAAGCGTGGATATATCAAGCGTAATATCGGGCGTAACGGGTACTTTCGCATTAGCAGGCGGCTTGTTTAGCGACAACTTTACTGTTGGAACGCTGCTTAATGGCTGCCCTGGCCAGGCTGCGTTCTCCGAAAATCTGTATGTTGCCTCATTGGCAACTGATGGTACATACAGATTACAGGGACTTGATTATACTGATAGCGTTACTCATGTTAGCTATTATTATGATCCATCGGATGTAAATGCGTTTGCATTAAGTAATACCTAAACTTTACCCAAAAAATCATCTGCCGGGCTTGCCGGCAGGTGATTTGGATAATTGGGAGTAAGTAGTGCGCTTCCGTAGTAAAATACGGGGCGCATTTTTTATGTCTGGTTCTCTTTATTATTTACTAAACCCAACTAAATGATGGAGTTTTACGGGATCGTAAATCCTGCCGCCTTTAATTACAGTTGTTACTTTACGGATATCCCTGATATTATTTAAAGGATCGCCATCAACTATAATAATATCGGCATTTTTACCTGCTTCTAATGAGCCTGTTTCCTTGTCCATTTTCATAACACCAGCCGGAGTAATAGTTGCAGTTTTGATAGCCTGCATTGGTGTTAGCCCGGCTTGTACGTATAACTCCAGCTCGCGGTCGAGGCTATATCCGGGGAAACCCTGGTCTGTTCCGGCAACTATGGTTATGTCGGCATCATAAAGCACCTTTACTATTTTAACCATGCTATCATATATCGGCTTTACCTTTACAGCGATATCGGGTTCATCACCGGTATTTTTAAAAATAGCTTGTAATGGCAGAGGCAGCGAGTAAAAAGCAGGTTCCATAATGGTTATATCATCCTTTACATTGCGGAAAACCATCTCAAAAACACCAAGCGTAGGATCAATAACTACGTTGTGCTGTTTAATAAATTTAATTGCTGCAATGCTGATTGAATCTTCAAAGTTTATTGAACGGTCTTTATTCCGTTTCATAATGGAGTAAACATATTGCACATGGTTAACCATATCCATGCCCGAATCTACACCAGCCTGTAAGGTCATCCCCTGGGGGATATGGCCTGTAACGGTAAGCCCAAGGCGGTGTGCCTCGTCGCAAATGGCTTTAACTATAGCCGGTTTTACCGAGCTGTAAATCTTTATCTGGACAAAGCCATTATCTTTATAACGGTCAACTTCTTTTATTGCTTCTTCTTTAGTATCAGCCTGAATAATTCCCAGAGCGAAAGCGCCTTTTCCATCAATAATGCCTGCTTTTAATATTTTAGGGCCTATGCCATTACCACCGTCAATTGCGCTTTGGACGGAGTTGATAAAGCCAAACTCGTTACCGCAATCGCGTACTGTTGTAACGCCCGCTGCCAGATAAGCCGGTCCCCATTCAACCTGTTCAAAATGGGCATGCATATCCCATAGTCCCGGTAAGATGGTTTTGCCTTTGGCATCGATAATTTTTGCACCAGCCGGGATTTTAACTTCTCCTACTTTGCCAACCTTTTTTATGACACCATTTTCAATGATCACTACCGAATTTGGAATCGGTTTTGAGTTAACAACATCGATAACGGTTCCACCTGTTATTGCAATAATTTTATCTGCTGTAGTTGTTTTAGGCGTTGCCTTAGCAAATAAGTCCATGCCATAGGTTGCGGCTTTGGCTATGAATGTTGGTAATAATGATTCGTAAGGCTCGAGCATCATTTCCAGTTTGTCGGCTTCCGCATCGTTGGTTATAAGGCAAATCAGTTGTCCCTCATGGGTGGCCCATAATATCTCATTTCCCCATATTACTCCACCAATGGTGTAACGGTCGAGCATTAGGGTTTTGCCATTAAAAGTAATGGCATCTTCGCCATCTTTTTTTATCTGTACCGATCCGTTTGGAAGTGTATTTATACTTGCAGGCTGTCTGTGATTTTTCCAATATTGAAGTAAAACCTGCTGTACAATTCCTGGTGCATAGCTGGCTACCGGGAAAGTTAAAGGCGCTAATTTTTTTGTATAGGTTGAATCGTTAACCCTTATAACTGCTTCATTGCCTTTAATGCTGATGCTATCATTAATAGTAGCCGACCGGGCAACGTTACCTTTAAGAACTAATCTTAAAGGCTCGAATGCCGAGGTTACTGCAAGCTCTGCTTTTAGCGGAACAGCTGACCCACGATCGACAAATTTAAAATTTGCATTATAGGTTATTACGTTGGCAGATCTGTTGATATAATAAGTTTCTTTACCGATATGCTGTTCAAATTTATGGAGCAGAAAAGTAACGCTATCCGCCCTTTTTTGCGCGTTGACTGCTAAAAAACACAGTGAAAGGTTAATAAGGAGTATGTATTTCTTCATAAAACAGATTTAAGTTTGAATACTTAAAGGTAAAAAAATTATCCATTTTGTTATTTTGTGTGCGGCAGAAGTAAGCTCTTCAGGCGCAAGTACTTGTGTTTTAAGCGTTAATTTAAATACTCCCATGCACTTTTGTAGCCACCGGTTTCTTCAGCGTAAGCTATAAAATCGGCATAAAAGGGGAAATTACCGAGGGTTGAGCTATCGCCAATTACTACAAGCTTTTTGCGGGCACGGGTCATGGCTACATTCATCCGGCGGATATCAGACAGGAAACCTATATCACCATTGGCATTGCTCCGGGTCATGCTGATATAAACTACATCCCGTTCCTGCCCTTGAAAGCTATCAATGGTATTTACAGCAATTTTATCTGCATGATGTTGCAATGTTTCTGAGTTTTGTAACAATTCCTGCAAAATACGGATCTGTTCTTTATAGGGAGATATGATGGCTACTGTCGGGAAACTCTCTGGAGTATAAATGGCGTTCAGCGTTTCTGCCAATTGTGTTAAATGCTTTATTAAAAATACTGCTTCTTCCGGGTTGGTCGAACTTGTGCCTTCCAGCTTTTCGTCAAAACCACAGCCTGCAGTATCCACAAAAGATAAAGGCAGGTCGTCAGTAAATAATAATCTTTTGGCTACCGATTCATTTGCTTTCAGTTTATTTTGATAAAACTCTTTTGATGAAAAAGCCATAATGATCTCATTCATCCGGTATTGCTCATCAAGCAAGGTTACCGCTTCAGGATGCAGGGCAACACATTTTTCGAGAAGGGTGGTAGCCAGGCCATTTTTTGCAGCTTCGGTAGATTTAATGGTTGGTGCCAATTGAAAATGATCGCCAGCCATAATGACTTTTTGAGCTTTGAGGATAGGGATCCAGCAGGCAGGTTCAAGTGCCTGACCTGCTTCATCAATCACTACTGTATTAAACTTAACATTGCGAACTGTGTAGTGATTAGCGCCAACCAGTGTAGCGGTGATGATCTGTGCTTTGGCAACGAGATCATCAATAATATATTGCTCTGTTTTATCCACCTCCTTCATAATCTTGTGTGCTTCATCAAACAGGGCTTTACGCTGGTCCCGTTCGGCTTTGCCAAAAT
>Ga0206904_1243_pt1 | contig 11027 bp, 10 predicted proteins | sample Alteio_BWOrgHeat_42_FD_152981 | JGI IMG/M metagenome (GOLD analysis project Ga0206904, IMG submission 152981) | Enriched cells from forest soil in Barre Woods Harvard Forest LTER site, Petersham, Massachusetts, United States -... | ecosystem: Environmental > Terrestrial > Soil > Temperate forest >...
CCGGTACTTTATGGACCGCATGGTTGAACACCTGTTCGTTTTTGAAGGAAATGGTCAGATCCGTGATTTCCCGGGTAACTATGGCCTCTATCAGCAATGGCTGAAAACGAAAGACAGTGACAGCCCGGCCGAATCAAAAACAACTCTCCCCCCGCCAGTTAAGGAACCGGTTGCTGCAGCAGCGCCCAGGGCCAAACTTTCCTATAAGGAAAAACGCGAACTGGAAATACTGGAAAAGGAAATCAAAGAACTTACTAAAGAAAAGGAACAGATAACCGGGAAGCTTCATGACGCATCCCTGAACTTCGATGCCATTCAGCAGTTTTCCCTTCGGTTCACTGCAGTAGAACAATCTCTGGAAACAAAAGAATTGCGGTGGCTTGAACTAAGCGAGCTGGTGGAAAGTCAGTAAAACATGGACGATAACGGGCAACCATTGTATCATTACAGAACACCCCAATAAATAATCACATTTAACTCGCTGAGGCTCATCCGCATATTATTCTGGCATCCCATTCGCAAAAGATGAAGAAGGATTAAATTTGTAATGATGCTAACGAATAACCTCCGCGCGGCTTACCGGAATCTGAAGCGCCATAAGATATACGCTTTTATTAATGTGTTTGGCCTGTCCGTCAGTCTCGCTGCCTGCTGGCTGATCGTTCTTTATATCAGAGATGAATGGAGTTATGACCGCTTCAATGAAAATGCGGACCGGATAGTCCGGGTTGCACAGCACCAATCCTGGGAAGGGGGGAATATGCATATCGCCCTTACGTCTGCCCCTTTTGCATCCGCACTGAAACAAAATTTCCCGCAGATCGAAGATGCGGTGAGGATTGATGCAGAAGGGGGCGACCTGATCGCCCTGGGAAATGGCACCCTGCGGGTAAACGATATTATTTCCGCCGATCCATCGCTGCTCACCATATTCAGTTATGATTTTCTGGAAGGAGCTTCGGCAACTGCGCTGGCTGATCCGCAATCCATAGTGATCACGGAATCCCTCGCTCATAAATTATTCGGCAGCCGGGATTCGTATATGAATCAGACAATCGATTTTCCCGGAAACAGCCCGGCCCGGGTATCTGCCGTCATTGCCGATATTCCGGCCAATAGTCACCTCCGGTTTTCAGCGGTTCGTCCCCTGCCTGCTAATTACTCAGGCAGCTGGCAGAATGCTTCGATCTATACCTATTTGTTGTTGAAATCACCAGCGTCGCTTACATCACTCCGCGCACAGCTACCTGCCTGGGTAAGAGCCAACATTCAAAAAGAAATGCATGCCCCGGTTTACCAGGTGGAACTGCAGCCTTTGACGTCTATACACCTGCAATCAAACCTGGGTTACGAGATCAGTCCCAACAGCAGCCTGAGCCGGATCTATATCTTCAGCGCGATTGCGCTGCTGATCCTCTTTATTGCGATTATTAATTATGTAAACCTGGCAACAGCAAGAGCTTCTGCACGGGTAAAAGAAATCGGTGTTCGTAAAACCATGGGATCCGGCAAGCTGCAACTGGCATTTCTTTTTATCACAGAAGCCGCGCTGGTGACCCTGCTGGCTGGTTTGACGGCCCTGGTATTGGTACGGCTGGCCATGCCCGTATTTAACCAGCTGACCGGGAAAACGCTCTCCATCTGGCGTTTTGGATTTATTCCCAGCATACTATTCATCATATTATTTTCCATCGTGGTGGGCGGGATCAGTGGCATTTACCCTGCCCTGGTACTTTCGCGTTTTCAAACCATCCCCGCACTGAAAGGCAATACCGGAAAAATGGGCGGCACGGTATTCTTTCGGAAATCATTACTGGTACTGCAGTTTGTCATTACCGTGTTTATGATCTCTGCCTCCCTGATAATCTACCGGCAGTTGCGCTATGTGAGCCGCGCAGATCCCGGATTCAACAAAGATCAGATGGTCACTTTTCATATCGACAACCGGAGTTTGCGGGCGCAGATCCCGGTTATCAAAGCTAAACTATTGCAGAACCCGCTGATTGAAGGTGTGGCCGTGGCCGGTAATCCCATCGGGAACAATGATCTGGGCACCATTGGATATTATTATGAGAATAATCAGCGCGCCATGTCGCAGCAGACCAAGGCGGTACAGGAACTGATTATAGATGCGGATTACCTGGGAACCATGCAGATCCGGCTGAAGGAAGGAAGAAATTTCTCCGACAGTATGAAAGCGGATCAGGTGGATGCGGTGCTGGTAAATGAAACACTGGTAAAAGAACTGGGCTGGACCAATGCCCTCGGTAAAAAAATGTTGTCGGTTAATAACAGGGATCAGCAACCGAAAACGGTGGTGGGCGTAATCCGGGACTTTCATACCTATTCATTTCAGCATAAAGTAGAGCCGCTGGTGCTCGTGTTGCCGCCCAATACCAAAGAACAGGATAATCTGTACGTGCGGCTGGCAAAGGGAAAAACTACCGAGGCCATGGCATATCTCTCAGAGACGTACAAAGGATTTGATCCCGGTAATTCGGCCGATTATCATTTCCTGGATCAGAACTTTGCCCATCAGTATGCTGCCGAACAGAGACAGGGAAATCTCGCCCTCCTGTTTACAGTGCTCGCCATGATCTTGTCGCTGGTCGGTTTGTTCGGCCTCGTGAGTTTCACGGCAAAGCAGTTGACAAAAGAAATCGGGATCCGCAAAGTGCTGGGCGCCTCGTTGTTTAATATCGTCCGGCTCATATCCGGAAATTATATGAAACTGATTGCCATTGCTGCCTGCATTGCCCTGCCTCTTTCCTGGGTGATCATGAACAGCTGGTTGTCCGACTTCGCATACCGGATCCCGTTGCAGATCGGTGTATTCCTCTTGGCGGGCTGCCTGTCGGCTTTACTTGCCCTGCTCACCCTGGGTATTCAGGGCGTGAAAGCGGGTTCAGTGTCTCCTATCCAGAGCTTGCGCTCTGAATAGTGTGGTAGTATGGTAGTGTGGTAGTGTGGTAGTGTGGTAGTGTTTTTATGCCGTACTCTTATACTCCTATACTCTTATACTACTTATACTTTTATTTCATATTTTTAGTGCCTAACGACGCAATATGCCAACAGAAATCTCCCCTGTCATAGTCAGAGAAGGTCTTGCCAATCCGGCTCCCCTCGGATTATTCGGATTCGGTATGACTACCGTTTTATTAAATATTCACAATGCGGGTTTTTATGAAATGAATTCGATGATCCTCGCCATGGGACTTTTCTACGGCGGCCTGGCGCAGGTGATTGCCGGCATTCTGGAATATAAAAAAAACAATACGTTCGGTATGACGGCATTCATATCCTATGGCTTCTTCTGGATCTCACTGGTCGGCCTGATCTTCATGGCCAAATGGGGCTGGATAACGCCGACACCCGGAAATGCTCTTGTCGCCTACCTGGTAGTATGGGGTATTTTTACACTGTTATTATTTTTCGGAACACTCCGCATCAATAAGGCGCTTCAGTTTGTATTCGGTTCCCTTACCCTGTTATTTTTCCTGCTCGCCATCGGGGATGCTACTAAAAATGAATCCATCACCCACCTGGCCGGCTATGAGGGTATTATCTGCGGCGCGTCCGCGATCTATACCGGCATCGCAAACCTGCTCAACGAAGTTTACGGATATACGGTGTTGCCGTTAGGGCCGGTGCGTAAAGCTTAAGGCGTAACGCTTAACGCCCAACGCAGTCATCCGCCAACCGCCAACCGCCAACCATCAACCATCAACCGCCAACCATCAACCGCCAACCGCCAACCGCCAACCGCCAACCGTCAACGATGTTTCGTAACTTGCAATATGCAGAAAGATCCGAAAAGACTGGTGATAATCGGAGGAGGATTCGGCGGCGTTAATCTCGCACTTCAGCTAAAAAATAATCCGGATTTCCAGATCACCCTGGTCGACAAGAATAACTACAATTTTTTTCCGCCGTTAATTTACCAGGTGGCCACGGGCTTTCTGGAAAACTCTAATATCAGTTATCCCTATCGCAAATTATTCAGGAAATATTCGAATATTCATTTTCGCCTCGGCGAACTGTTGAGCGTGGATCCGGCAGCACACAGCATTCAGTTGAATAATGGCATATGCACCTATGATTATTTGGTATTTGCGACCGGCGCAGAAACGAATTACTTTGGTATGGAAAATATCCGGAACCACGCCATCCCGATGAAGAACGTAAGTGATGCGCTGGAAATGCGCAACATCCTTCTGAAAAGAATTGAACTGGCCACCATCAGCACCGATCCGCTGGAAAGGAAAAAATTATTGAACGTCGTGGTGGCCGGCGGTGGCCCGACGGGCGTAGAAGTATCCGGCATGCTGGCCGATTTGCGCAAGCACAGTTTACCAAAAGATTATCCCGAACTCCGTGGAACCGGTGCCGGGATCTACCTGGTCGACGGCGGCGAACACCTGCTCGCACCTATGAGTGCAGCTTCGCAGAATGATACATTCGATGCCCTGAAAAAAGCAGGCGTAATAATCAAACTGAAAACCCAGGTAAAGGATTTTGTCAATGACGAAGTGATTCTGTCAACCGGTGAAAAAATCGAGTCTAAAAACCTGATCTGGACAGCCGGCGTGACGGCCATGGTATTCGGTGGCATACCGGCGTCTTCTTATGGACGCGCCAAACGAATGCTGGCAGATCCTTTTAATAAAGTAATCGGAATGGAAGATGTGTACGCGATCGGGGATACCAGCTTGCAAACGCATGAAAAAGAATATCCGAACGGTCATCCCCAGCTGGCACAGGTTTCTATTCAGCAGGGAAAATTGTTGGCTGCGAATTTCAAAGCAATGGCAGAAGGAAAACCCCTCAAACCATTTCAATATAAGGACCTCGGTACGATGGCCGTCATCGGTAGAAACAGAGCCGTTTGCGATCTTCCGCATCATATCCATTTCAAAGGATTTATTGCCTGGTTCCTGTGGTTATTCGTCCACCTGGTTTCTTTAATCAGCTACCGCAACCGCATAAAAACTTTATATAACTGGATGGTTGCCTATATCTATAAGGACCAGTCACTGCGTTTTATTGTCAGGCCCCGGCCAGATGATGAAAATCCCTGATCCATTCATCCCAAATTAATTATCCCATGGCCAGACAGAATTTTGAAAATCATGTGCGTTATTATACGGCCCATCATTTTGTTTTTTATCCATTATTGCTGGTAGCCATGGGTGCATCGGTGTATGCTTTCAATAATCATCCGGATCAAAAACCAGTCTGGGGCGCCATTATCGTTATTTTTATTTTTATCGCCTGGTCATCTTTTATGCTTCGCCAGCACTATGCCCTGGGAAATCAGAACCGGATCGTGCGGCTGGAACTCCGGTTTCGTTATTTCGCGCTCACGGGCAAAAGGCTGGAACCATTGGAATCCAGACTGAATATTCAGCAACTGGTAGCTCTGCGCTTTGCTTCCGACGACGAACTGCCGGCGCTGGTCGACCGGGCAATACAGGAAAATCTTACTTCAACGCAGATAAAAAAATCCATTCAGCACTGGCTCCCGGATACCATGCGCGTTTAACCTGCCTGGCACAATTATTTTACTCACAGAGTACTCATGGCGCAGGCCTCAATTTCATTTCATCATGCCATTTCTTTCCAGTCAGTTATTTATAAGGAGATCCACGATTCCCTCGGGCGGTAAGGGATTGTTTACCCGGAAGCGGATCCGCAAAGGAGAACGGATTGTGGAGTACAAGGGAAAACTGACAACCTGGAAGGAAGCCAATAACCGGAATGGACGAAACGGATACCTGTACTTTGTAAACCGGAATTACGTGCTGGACGCATTTACCTATTCGAAGGCCCTGGGAAGGTATGCAAATGATGCCCGCGGCCTTGGACGAAAAAAAGGAAAGACCAATAATGCGGCCTATGAAAATGCCGGCGGGAAAGTCTACATCGATGCGATAAAAGATATACCGGCAGGGTCGGAAATCCTGGTAGGATACGGCAAGGAATACTGGGACGTAATCCGGCACAACAAAAAAATCTCAGGAAAAGGCTGACAAGCCGGGTCCGGATACCGGCCTTTGGGCCTTTTGAGCCCATCCGGACGCCATGGAACGGCAGCTGCATAAATCAATCGAATATATTGTTGAATTCGCCTGAAAATTATTTTGTTTTCATGAAATAATTTTTACATTTACGAATAACGAAAAGCTAGCCCGCAATCCCCCTACAAGCATTATTCGGCTAATGTTTTAACGGTCCTGCGATCTGTGATCCACTACCTATGAATTGATTTACATATGTATGTATTAAACAGATCAACCGATGCAGTTAACGCGTAAGACCCCTGGCCTGGACGAAAAATTAGATGGTTTACTTTCCCTTTTAATGCACGAATTTGAAGACGTTCCGGCGATCCCGCTGGCCGGATTTTACGAGCGCTATGGAGAATTTTTTGGCGATGAACTCGATAATCTGCAGGAAATCCTTTTCGACGACGGCCTGATCCGCTGTTTTGTGGGGCCGGAAGGTCTGGAAATGGAAATTACCCATAAAGGCATCGGTTTTATGGCCAAAGGCGGCTATTCCAGCGCTATCCGGGAGGAAATGATCAGTCATGACGACGCCTTACGTGTTCAGAAAAACGGTAAGTTCTGGAACAACCTGGTTACTTTCGGTTTTGTGGTCGCAATCGCCATTTGTTTCTATCTTCGCCACAGATCCAGATGATCTGTTAAATATGCAGCCCGACTATCCAAAAAAGCCTTTCCCCGACCAGCGCGAACAGTTTGTTTTCCTGCTGGAAATGCTCGCTTCCATATCGTAGTTTAGGACGCCCGCCGGACCACTTCACGCCTGTCCTTTTTGTGATTTTTTTTTAATATGTCATTCCCCATCCATCTTTTGAAATGGTACATTTGATTATGAAACGATTTTTTATACTCGCTTTTACGATCCTTTTCGCTCATTTTGTAAGGGCCCAGGGCGCGCCCGCCGCAACACCGTATAACTGGACCTATTCAGCCAAAAAAATATCCGACAATGTGTATGAGCTCCACTTTCATGTGGATATAAACAGTCCCTGGCATACTTATTCCCAGTTTACTCCGGATGGGGGACCGGTTCCGACCCATTTCACATTTACCAAAAACCCGCTCTATACGCTCGATGGAAAAGTAAAGGAGAACGGCAACCTGGTTCAGAAACACGAAGCCGTTTTCGGAGTGGATGTAAAATATTTTAACGGGAAAGTAGATTTTGTGCAGCTGGTAAAATTAAAGACCAGCGCAAAGACCAATTTTTCAGGTTCCGTGGAATTCATGGTTTGCAATGACCAGCAATGCCTCCCGCCGGCGACCCAGAAATTTTCCATTGCACTGAATTGATGCTTTAACCAAGGCAGTACATGACCAAAACCGTAAAAAAACATTCGTCTTGAATAAAATACTGGTAATCGGTGCATCCGGCCAGATCGGCACGGAACTGACGCTGGCCCTCCGTCAACGATACGGAGGAGATACCGTGATCGCAGCGGATCTCAAACGTGAAGCCGACCTGCTGAAAGGCACAGGTCCTTTCCTCCCGCTGGATATTATGGATAAGGAAATTCTCCGGGTACAGGTTCGCCGCCATGAAATCAAGACCATTTATTTACTGGTTGCCATGTTGTCCGCCGCGGGCGAAAAAAATCCCATGCTGGCCTGGCACCTCAATATGCAAAGCCTGATCCATACGCTGGAAGTGGCCCGGGAAGAAGGCGTGCAAAAAGTATTCTGGCCCAGCAGTATTGCCGTATTCGGCATGGACGCTCCCAAGGAAAATTGTCCGCAGGATGCATATGCCGCTCCTTCTACGGTTTATGGGATCAGTAAATTATCCGGCGAACAATGGTGTCACTATTATTACTACCGCTATGGGGTGGACGTGCGGAGCATTCGTTATCCTGGTCTCATCAGTTATAAAACACTGCCGGGTGGCGGCACAACAGATTATGCCATCGAGATATTTCATTCAGCCATCCGGGGTGAAACCTATTCCTGTTTTCTGCGCTCCGATAAAAGACTTCCGATGATGTATATGGACGATGCGGTTCGCGCCACCATCGAATTAATGGAAGCGCCCTCCGCGGATCTGTCCGTCCGCACCGCCTATAATCTGGCCGGAATAAGTTTTACTCCGGCCGAAATCGCCCGCGAAATAAAAAAGCTGATTCCCGATTTCAGCATTGAATATCAACCCGATTTCCGGCAGGCAATCGCCGACAGCTGGCCCGAATCAATCGACGACCGGGTCGCCACGCGGGACTGGGGCTGGAAACCTGCGTTCAGTTTAAAGGATATGACCGAAGAAATGATCCGGCATATCAGTCCGGCGCTGGCGGTTTCTACGAAGAGATGACCGGCTTTGGCCTTTAACCCCAAAACAATTACTTTTGCAGCCCGTTGTCGAGGTAGCTCAGCTGGTTAGAGCATCGGATTCATAACCCGAAGGTCGGCAGTTCAAGTCTGCTCCTCGATACATATTCAGGACCCCTTTTTGGGGTCTTTTTTGTAAAAAAACCAGACTATCATCGGATTCATATCCGCCAGCTGGCAGACGGCAGTTCAAGTCTGCTCCTCGATACATATTTAGAAGACCCCAGGCGGGTCTTTTTTGTTGGCATCGGATTCATATCCGCCAGCTGGCGGACGGCAGTTCAAGTCTGCTCCTCGATACATATACAGGACCCCTTTTTGGGGTCTTTTTTGTTTGCATTGGATTCATCCGCCAGCTGGCGGATAGCAGTTCAAGTCTGCTCCTCGATACAAGCCCATATTTGATTGAAATTCAGTTTATATGGACTTTTTATTTTAAAACATGTTTGAATTCATAATCGGGTAAACATAGATTTATCTTGTGAGTGGTTAATCTTATTTTGCTACAATGAATACCTTGGAATCCCAGCTTAAAAAACTATTTGAGCAATGGCTGAATTCATTCAACGAGCTTGAAACAATTTCTGATTACAAGGCCCAAGTGAAAACGACGCTATACTCGGAATATTCCAGGTATGACCTTGAAAAATTTGATTGGAGTCACTTTCCCAGCGATGGACCATTGACAAAAGATAAGGAAAGTGTAGATGGAAGAGGGTTTCATGAATATGGTTTTAACGACAATGGGCTTCCTTGTTATGTAGCATTCAAACACGATCACAACCAAGTGTATTGGGAAGGCTTTTACACATATGACGACATTCAGGTAAGATATGTCGAGTTTTGTCTTAATACCGGCGTTCCCTCAGCATTTATTCAAATGGAATTCCAGGAGGGTAGGAAAGTAGCTTTTAAACGGATGATAATTAATGGAAGAGCAAGCGGATATTCCCTTTCAAAAATGTCCAAAGAGGAGATATTTGAGAAAATAAGAAATGATGGGTATTCGATTATTTCAACGGTTACTCAATATGACTATAACCCGTCCGGTAAAATAAAGAAAGCTTCCAGCGTCCATATAAGTCCAGGTATAGGAAAATTCACCTCTTACGACGAATACAATTATGACAAAAACCAAATCCTCGAGACAATCAGGACATTCTTCGAACAAGGAACGAATCGTCTTACCTACTGTCGAATTCCAGAAAATTTGTCTCCTGAATCACTAATGGAAAGTCTCGCAGAAGCATTGGCTGCTTTGATAGTAGAAACCATTGCGAATCAGCGACTGACAAAACCAATCGCACTTTTGGAACTGAGCTACCACTATGCAGACAATTATATCCCTCTACTGGTATGCCAAACTGCCCAGGATGTTGCGAAGAAAATAGCTAATAGGGAATTTGTTTTTATCCCAGATTATAGCGACTATCGGAATGTAGAGATAAAACCTATTGAGAACCTGTTCACTCAGCTTGAACAAATGATGGATGATCAAAGCAATATGGATCTTGGTTGTACTATGCTAAGGAAAGCTGCCTACGTTTTAACCAGGACTAAACTCTCCGGCAAATTGAATGTAACCGAAGATTTTGCTGCATATGCTATCGATTGGTCCATTGAGGGGCATAGTAATGCGCATTTTGAAGAGATTCTCAGAGAATGCGGAGTAGAAGCGGGCGTTATCGGGAAATGGAAGCGGGAGGGCATTCTTCCTGAGTGATTAAATAATCTCAGGTCTGTCTATTTCAATTTTGTATTTTTGAATGAAAGAATCCATGGCCCTTTCTACATATACAGGACCCCTTTATGGCGTCGTTTTTGTAAAAAAACCAGACTATCATCGGATTCATATCCGCCATACCTTCACTTACCTATTTTACAACCGTTAAAATCATTATTTTATGATAATCGGACTATTAACATTAGCCTATCTTCTTTTTGGAAAAGGTCATGAAACTTTTCTGCTGAATCCGAATATTGAAAAAAGCGTCAGTATATATGTAAAGGATAAACAGCGTAAGAATGAAGTCGACTCGGTAATTAAAAAGGTTGAAAAAACCGAGGCCGCTTTTCAAAAGAAAGTGAAAGATGTTTATGGCAAAAAGCTGACGCAGTTGAATATGAGCCGTACTTCCACAACAGCAGACTTTACACAGGAGTATAATGCATTCTATAACGATCTTTCCACCATGCAGAACAGTTATGTGGAATCGGAAATTAAAATAAGGACTTTCATTAAGCCGAACGAGTGGGATAGCATAATGAACAAGGCATTAAAACAACCCGATAACGTAAAGGCCAAAAAAAGCATTGCAGCAGAAAATAAAAAATTGTACGACCACTTACTGGCTGCCACGAATAAATATATAACAGATCCCACGAATAAGAAAAAGGCCAAAATGCTGGATGATGAATACCAGGTAAAAGTAGATACGGTTGCCAGTGCCTTCCTGGACTTAAATTACCGCTATCTCAAAGCGGTCAGGCCATATCAGGCGACTGCTTCGGATTTTACTCCGCTGAGAGACAAAATAATCGGACTGCGCCGGAGTTATTCAGACTACGTGGTAAGCATGCGTTTCCAGCTGCTTGCGATAACGCCTGAAAAAAATTGGGAAGGACTCGCTAAAGAACTCA
>Ga0206904_1245_pt1 | contig 10997 bp, 10 predicted proteins | sample Alteio_BWOrgHeat_42_FD_152981 | JGI IMG/M metagenome (GOLD analysis project Ga0206904, IMG submission 152981) | Enriched cells from forest soil in Barre Woods Harvard Forest LTER site, Petersham, Massachusetts, United States -... | ecosystem: Environmental > Terrestrial > Soil > Temperate forest >...
TCGCATGTTAAGGTTAGTTTTGATACACCAGAGTATACTGCCAACGCTGATGGAATAGGAACATTACGCTTATTGGAAGCAATAAGATTATTAGGATTGACGAAGAAAACAAAAATATACCAGGCTTCAACCTCTGAGTTATATGGATTAGTACAGGCAGTACCACAATCGGAAACCACACCATTTTACCCGCGCTCGCCTTATGCAGTTGCAAAACTTTATGCCTATTGGATAACTGTTAATTACCGTGAGGCTTATGGTATTTATGCATGTAATGGCATTTTATTTAACCATGAAAGCCCGCTGCGCGGCGAAACTTTTGTAACCCGTAAAATAACACGTGCAACTGCTAAAATTGCAATGGGCCTGCAGGACAAAATATTTTTGGGCAACCTTGATGCACAAAGAGACTGGGGGCATGCAAAAGATTATGTAGAGGCTATGTACCTTATATTACAACAGGAAGAACCGGAAGATTATGTTATTGCTACCGGCGTAACCACACACGTTCGTGAGTTTGTAAGACTGGCTTTTGCTGAAGTTGGAATAGAAATTGAATTTAAGGGTGAGGGTGTAAACGAAAAAGGATATGTGGTAAGCTGCAGTGATCCGGACTTCCAGGTAGAGACTGGAAAAGAAGTTGTTGCTGTAGATGAAAAATATTTCCGTCCAACTGAAGTTGACCTGCTTATTGGAGACCCAACAAAATCCAAAACAAAATTGGGCTGGGCACCAAAATATAACTTACAGGATCTGGTAAAAGAAATGGTTGCTGCGGATGTAGACCTGTTCAGAAAAGAAAAGCTTCTAAAGGATTCGGGTTATGTGATTAAAAACCAGTTTGAATAGCATTTTATGGAAAAATCATCCAAAATATATATTGCTGGTCACCGGGGTATGGTGGGTTCAGCCATACACCGCAAGTTGGTTAAAGAGGGATTCAGCAATTTTATTACCCGTACATCTGATACACTCGATTTGAGGAATCAGCAACAGGTTGCTGATTTTTTTGCACAGGAAAAGCCGGATTATGTTTTTCTTGCCGCAGCAAAAGTGGGAGGGATAGTAGCAAATAACACTTACCGGGCTGAGTTTTTATATGACAACTTACAGATACAGAACAATATTATCCATAATTCGTATTTGAATGGTGTAAAAAAACTGATGTTTTTAGGCTCAAGCTGTATCTACCCAAAACTTGCACCGCAACCATTAAAAGAGGAGTACTTACTTACAGGTTTACTGGAACCTACCAACGAACCATATGCAATAGCAAAAATTGCAGGCATAAAAATGTGCGATGCCTACAGGGCACAATATGGTTGTAATTATATTTCGGTTATGCCTACTAACCTGTACGGTTACAACGATAATTATCACCCTCAAAACTCACACGTACTGCCGGCATTGATCCGCCGTTTTCACGAAGCGAAAGAGCAGAATGCGCCTGAAGTAACCATCTGGGGTACGGGATCGCCTAAGCGGGAGTTTTTGTTTGCCGATGACCTTGCAGAGGCTTGTTATTACCTGATGCAGAATTATGATGAGGAAGGATTGGTAAACATAGGCACCGGAGAAGATATTTCAATTAAAGACCTTGCTTTATTAATAAAGAAGATAATCGGCTACCAGGGCGAAATAAACTTCGATACTTCAAAACCTGATGGAACACCGCGTAAATTAATGGATGTAACCAAACTGCATAGTAAAGGCTGGAAACATAAAATTGAATTGGAAGACGGTATTAAATTAGCTTATCACGATTATTTAACCCGCGCAATAAAAAACCAGCAATAAGAGCTAATTACAGCGTATGTTTATATGATGGTTATTAAAAATACAAAATGAGTAGTATAGTTGTTTTTGGTGCATCAGGCCAACTTGGACAGTGTTTTAAGAGCCTTGCTGAAAAGGAGAGGATCAGTTCTATACATTTTCCCGGCGAAGATGAAGCCAATATATTGAATAATGAGGCTTTAGAAGAAGTTTTTGAGACCTATAAGCCATTATACTGTATAAACTGCGCAGCATATACAGCCGTAGATAAAGCTGAGGACGATAGAGAAACTGCATATAAGGTTAACAAAACCGGTGTTGAAAATTTAAGCAGGCTTTGTGCTGCAAACGACGCAACATTAATCCATGTATCGACTGATTTTGTTTTTAAAGGAGACCAGTCTACTCCAAGAAATGAAGATAGTGCTGCAGAGCCAATTAATGTTTACGGCCAAACCAAGCTTGATGGTGAGCTGATTGTTAAAGAACTATTGGAGAAATATTTTACAGTTCGCACCGGATGGCTTTACTCGGAATATGGCAACAACTTTGTAAAAACCATGCTGAAGCTTGGCGCAGAAAGGGATGAGCTGAAAATTATTGCCGACCAAGCGGGTACCCCAACTTACGCTATGGATCTGGCTGCAAGTATCATGCATATTATCCGAAGTGAAAATAAGGCTTATGGTACTTACCATTATAGTAACGAAGGCATAGCCTCGTGGTACGACTTTGCCAAGGCTATATTTGATATTTCAGGAACTAATGTTAAGGTAATCCCGGTTAAAACCGAAGAATATGTAACAAAGGCAGTGCGCCCTGCGTATTCTGTAATGGACAAAAGCAAGATCAAAAAGGAATTTAATATTGAAATTCCATATTGGCGGGATAGTTTAGTAACTTGTATCGGCAGGATCGGGTAATAATTTAGTATTAAATGAAAGGAATAATTTTAGCAGGCGGATCTGGCACCAGGCTTTATCCTATAACCAGGGCGATAAGTAAGCAATTAATGCCTATTTATGATAAGCCTATGATCTACTATCCTTTATCTGTATTAATGCAGGCCGACATCAGGGAAATCCTGATAATTACCACGCCTGAAGATAATGAAAGCTTTAGACGTCTATTAGGTGATGGTACCGAATTGGGCTGCAGCTTTAATTATGCCATACAGGAAAAGCCTAACGGACTTGCACAGGCTTTTGTTATAGGTGAAAAGTTTATTGGCAATGATAAAGTTGCGCTTATTTTAGGCGATAACATATTTTACGGCACTGGCTTTAGCGAATTAATCCGCAGCTTTAATAACGTTGATGGCGCAGCCATTTTTGCTTATCCTGTTGCTGACCCCGAAAGATACGGGGTTGTAGAGTTTGATAATGATTTTAAAGCCTTATCGATAGAAGAAAAACCTGTAAAACCAAAATCTAATTATGCCGTCCCCGGGCTTTATTTTTATGATAATAACGTAGTGGAGGTTGCCAAAAACCTTCAGCCATCGCCACGTGGTGAATATGAAATAACCGATGTAAACAAATTTTACCTTGAGCAAGGCGATTTGCATGTTGGCTTAATGGATAGGGGCACAGCATGGCTTGATACCGGAACATTTGATTCGTTAAGCGATGCTTCAGAATATGTAAGGGTTATAGAAAAGCGACAGGCTACAAAAATTGGCTGTATCGAAGAAGTAGCTTATCGCCGTGGATTTATTAACAGCGAACAATTAAAAGTGCTGGTTGCTAAATATATAAAAAGTGGTTATGGCGCTTACCTGGAGACTTTGCTGAGTTAAGTTACATCACACGCTTTTATTACATCCAGCATAGTATCTATAAGTTTAGGATTGTCTGCCATAAACCATAGTATTGCTTCATCTTTCCCAAACCAGGTAATTTGCCTTTTTGCAAAACGACGGGTGTTTTGTTTGATAAGTTCAATTGCAATATTCAAATCTGTTTTTCCGTCAAAATAATCTAACAACTCACTATAACCAACGGTGTTCAATGCGTTTAAATGACGTGAGGGTAGTAGTGAACGCACTTCTTCAACCAAGCCATCCTTTACCATTTGGTCTACACGGTGATTAATACGGTTATACAATGCCGCACGTTCCATATTTAAACCTAATTTAATAATATGGAAAGGCCGCTTGTTTGAAGCTGATTTACGATAAGACGAATAAGGCTTAGCAGTACTTTCATAAACCTCTAACGCCCTTATAACCCGCTGGGGATTATTTAGATCGACCTGGTTATAATATTCAGGATCGGCGGTCTTTAGCTGCTCCTGCAAGTAAGCTATACCCTTTTCAACAAGGGCGGTATTCAACTTTTCTCTTATAGAGGGATCTGTATCCGGAAATTCATCAAAGCCTTCGCATACGGCCTTAATAAACAGGCCTGACCCACCCGTCAGGACGACAACAGAATGCACCTTAAACAATTCAGCTAAAAGTTCAAGGCATTGCTTTTCATAGTCGCCTGCAGTATAGGTTTCAGTAATGGAAAGAGAATCAATAAAGTAATGTTTTACTTCGCTCAGCTCTTCAATGGTGGGTTTTGCTGTGCCGATGGACATTTCACGATAGAATTGCCTTGAATCAGCCGAAACAACAACTGTATTATAGTGCTTTGCAATAGCTATAGCCGCAGCCGTTTTACCAGATGCAGTAGGACCAGCAATTACTATGAGGGTTTTTGAAGAGTCCATAGTCAATGGACCATGGTCCACAGTAGAATTTACTTGAATATATTTTTATTGTTGATTAGCCATGGACTATCGACTATTGTCCATCGACCACTCAATAATCGTCTCCATGGGACAGCTTGCCTTCGTCCTCAAAGCCTTCGTCATCGCTAAATTCGCTGCCAAATTCATCTTCCTCTTCTTCGTCATCAACCTTTGCTATCACTTCGTCTTCATCACCGGTTTCTGTTACTTCCGAAAAATCTTCAGCGTCTTCTTCGCTGTAAGCCATTTCATTAAGGAAATCAAAATCATCGCCCGGTGGAGGAGGAACAGCGGCAGCACTAATCATATTACCAAACTGCCTTGGTGCCTCGCCTACTGATTTTATTACAGCAGGGTAAGTAACACCTGGCGTTTCTTCCAGTATGATCTTCATCAGTTCGACATGAAAGTCGAAAGGGCGGTCGAAATTAAAAGTATAATAGAACTTTTGGTGCGGATCGTCGATATAGCTAAGCAGCTTCACTTTATCCATAAGGGCAACACCGCGGTCAATTCTTTTTTGATTTGGCAAATAGGTAATTTCCTCGCCCTTTATCCATTGGTCGTTACTGATATAAAAAGATGAAGGGTATTCTGAATTATAACCTGTTGATTGATGAATTGCCCGATGAAGATCTTCAAATGTTTGATTGGATTTCACATCGATCTCCCTTATCACATCATCGTAATCTTCAAAAGTAATCCTGAATCTGTATAGCGCCATTTTTTAGTATAATTTTTACAAAAATAATAATGTTTTTAGTTATTTCGGAATTGAGATGGCGGATTTCGGATTTAAAGAAACCAAAACAGCTCATCAAAAATCGTTATTCCTCACCCACAACTTTTAAGCCAAGTTCTGCGCCTTTGGTAATTGTATATTTAATTGCTTCGTCGCGATTGTTTGGTATTTCACCTTCAAGTATAGCTTCGCGGATCTGATTTTTAATAATTCCTACTTCACGGCCTTCTTTTATACCGAAAAGCTGCATAATATCAGTCCCGGTTACAGGAGGTTGCCAGTTCCGGATATTATCACGCTCTTCAACATCTTTTAATTTTTGCTGAACAAGCTCGAAATTATTACGGTACTTTTTTACTTTGTATTCGTTTTTTGTCGTAATGTCTGCATTGCACAACAGCATGAGGCTTTCAATGTCTTCACTTGCTTCAAATAATAAACGGCGTACTGCTGAATCGGTAACAATTGACTGTGCCAAAACTATCGGACGTAAATGCAGTTGTACCATTTTCTGTACAAACTTCATTTTTTCGTTAAGTGGCAGTTTTAGCTGGGTGAAAATTTTCGGAACCATTCTCGCACCCTTGTCTTCATGGCCATGAAATGTCCACCCATGCCCGGGTTCAAAACGTTTAGTAGCTGGCTTGGCAATATCATGCAATATAGCTGCCCATCTTAGCCATAAATCGTCGGTGGTTTCGCAAATGTTATCCAATACTTGCAGGGTATGGTAAAAATTGTCTTTATGCCCTTTGCCATCAATATATTCCACACCATAAAGTGTAGTCATTTGCGGGAATATTTTATGAAGCAAACCTGTATCGAACAAATAATTAAAACCTATTGATGGTTTGGCGGATAAAATGATCTTGTTCAATTCATCGGTTATGCGTTCCTGCGAAATGATGCTGATCCTGTCGGCAGTGCTTTTTATAGCTGCAACTGCCGTATCATCTATTTTAAAATTCAACTGGGATGCAAAACGGACAGCTCGCATCATCCTTAATGGGTCATCAGAGAAAGTTTCAACAGGATTAAGAGGGGTACGGATAAGTTTTTGCTCCAGGTCAGTTATGCCATTAAATGGGTCTAAAAGCTGACCGAAAGTATCCGGGTGGAGTGATATTGCTAACGCATTTATGGTGAAATCCCTGCGTTTCTGGTCATCTTCCAATGTCCCGTTTTCAACAATTGGCTTCCTTGAATCAAGGCGGTATGATTCTTTGCGCGCCCCAACAAACTCTATTTCCAGGTCTTTATATTTAAGATTAGCTGTACCAAAATTTTTAAATACAGATACTTTTACTTTTAACTTAGCTGCAACGCTTTCGGCAAATGAAATGCCATTACCTATAATTACAATATCGATATCCTTTGATGGCCGGTTTAAAAAAATATCGCGTACGAAACCACCAATGGCATAAACCTGCAAATTATGTTCGGCAGAGAGCTTTGATATGATAGAAAATACAGAATGTTGCAGATGTTGTTTCATTTTTTTGATTTCACCGATTGGGAGTGATTTCACCGATTCTTTTGTCCATTGACCATTGTCTATGGACTTTTTGTTTTCTTAACCGATCTCTAATTTCCAGCCTCTAATCACTGCCTTCTAACGCCGAAGAAACTCAAACTTTCCGTCGGGAGCTAAACGCATTATGGTTGATGGTGTTTTTATTTCCATATCATGCTGATCTATGTCTACCACATAATCAACGCCGCTTATTATTTCATCATCAATTTGTGAAAAATATTGAGGCGACGGCTTGCCGCTGATATTTGCAGATGTAGATACCAAAGGCTTGCGCATCCGCTGAATTAATTGCTGGCAAAACGGATGCTTGCCTATCCGGATACCAACGCTGCCATCTTCGGCAATAAGCGCCTGAGAGATGTTTTTAGCACCAGGCATAACTAATGTTAAGGGATTTTCGGCATATTCAATTAAATCGTATGCCAATGGATTAACATCGTTTATATAGCTTTCCAGTTTGTTCTCTGTATCCAGCAGAATGATCATGCTTTTAGCTTCATCACGCTGTTTTAGTTTGTAAATTTTCTTTATAGCTTCGGTATTGGTAGCATCACAACCTATGCCCCAAATAGTATCAGTAGGATATAAAATGATCCCGCCTTCCTGTATAATTTTAAAAGCTTTGGCAACTTCGTCTCTAAGCATGGGACAAATATACACGCAATGCGTTTATGATTCGTAATTCATCGAGCAGTTCCATACATTTTGGCACACCATATAGCTTGCAGGTATTTTTTACACAAGGCTCACAACTAAGCTGATTGGCACGTATCACTGTTAAATTCTGTTTATTATAAGGAGCTGTATTATGCTCATTGCCTGCTCCAAATAAAGCAATGGTTGGTGTGCCAATGGCGTTAGCTAAATGTGCCGGACCGCTATCGGTAGTAATAACAACTTGCGCCTTAGCCATATAAGTGGCCAATTGTTCCAAGGTGGTTTGCCCGGCATAATTTATAAAACGATGGCTGTATTTGCCATCAACCAAACTATCGATAAAGGGTTTTTCTTTCGGCGAGCCAATTAATCCAAATTGCAGATTAGGGAAAGTATCGCAAAATAATTCAAGCAGTTTTCGTGCTTTATCTTCCGGCATCCGCCTCGAACTTGCCTCCGAATTAAAGTTTATGATGATAAACGTTTTTGCCGGACTATCCTCCAAACGAATGTTGAATCTTACTTGCTTATCAATAATCTTATTACCTGTAAACTGTTCCAGTAGAAAAACATATTCGTCAACCCGGTGAAGGTTCAACGGAGCTTTATATGCGTTAGTCAACATGAAAATACCGCCTTCTTTAGCATAGCCAATTCGTTTCTTCGCGCCGGTTGCCCAACCTAATACCAAGGAGGTTAACGAAGATGGCAGGTTAAAAAACAGGTCATATTTTTCTGTACGGAGACTTTTACCAAAGCGATAGACACCACTCAATCCTTTTGATTCCTTTTTTGAAAACAGAAGGATTTTTATCCCGGGTATTAGTTCGGCAATACCGGTCAGCTCTTTCTTAACAATAACATGGATCTCGGCCCCGGTATAGGACTCCTTTACCGCTGAAATGAATGCAGTACTCATAACCACATCACCAAGCCAGTTAGGAAGCCTTATAAGGATTTTCATGGAATCAGTTAATTAGAGGTTGGTTAATTAGAGATTAGTTAAAATTAACGATTATAAAAATTGAATGATTTATAGTTCACAGATTGCCTAAGATAGTCTTAGATACCTGTCGCCAACTAATCACTAGCCTCTAATCTCTATACAGCCACATTATTTTCCCTCAACGCGTCATTTAGGGAAGTTTTTTTATCGGTTGATTCTTTACGTTTACCAATAATTAATGCGCAAGGAACCTGGTACTCACCCGCAGGGAACTTTTTAGTGTACGAGCCCGGGATAACCACCGAACGTGCAGGAACGATGCCTTTATATTCCACCGGTTTATCGTGCGTAACGTCAATAATTTTAGTTGATGCTGTTAATACCACATTTGCACCCAGTACAACTTCAGTTTCCAGGTGAACACCTTCAACAACTATGGCGCGCGAGCCAATAAAGCAATTGTCTTCAATAATAACCGGGGCAGCCTGAACAGGCTCTAAAACACCGCCGATACCTACGCCACCGCTTAAATGGACATGTTTGCCAATTTGTGCGCATGAGCCTACTGTTGCCCAGGTATCAACCATGGTACCTTCATCAACATATGCGCCAATATTTACATACGATGGCATCAGGATAACACCTTTTGAAATATAAGCACCATAACGTGCAATAGCATGCGGAACAACACGTACGCCTGTTTTTGCATAGTCGGTCTTTAGTTTCATTTTGTCATGAAAAACAAAAGGGCCAACCGAAATCTCTTCCATTTGCCTGGTAGGGAAATAAAGGATCACAGCTTTTTTCATCCACTCGTGTGTATGCCAGCGTGTGCCTATTAATTCGGCAACGCGCATTTCGCCTTTGTCCAATTTTTCAATTACGGTATCAATAGCATTAATATATTCATTATAACGCAGCAGGTTCCTGTCTTCCCAGGCTTCTTCGATAAGTTTTTTAAGGTCTTGCATCAGTAAATTTAAACTTTTAGCAAATTAAAGGATTTTTTAAGGAATTTGTTAATTAAGTATTATCAGCATTTAAACAAACAGAAATATTACCAAACTAAAATTCCAGTTTTTATAAAACTTTGTAATTTTGACCTTAGTTATGCCTGTGAAAGAGAAATTAAGAATTGATAAATACCTTTGGGCAATAAGGATGTTTAAAACCCGCACATTGGCCTCCGATGCTTGCAAAGCCGGAAGGGTAAAGCTGGATAATCAAAACATTAAGCCATCGCATGAAGTTAAGATCGGCGAGACTTACCAAGTATCAAAAGGGATTGAAAAGAAAATACTTATTGTAACCGGCATGCTCGAAAACAGGGTTGATGCCAAAACTGCTGTGAATTTTTATGAGGATGTAACACCCGTTGAACAAACACAGGCATTTAAATCAATGTTTCATGCACCATTATTAAAGCGCGACAGAGGCACAGGCCGGCCAACCAAAAAAGACAGAAGAGAAATAGATGAATTGAAGGACGATTTTTTTGAAGAAAAGAAGTGATTTATGTGAGTTTGGGTACGTAACTAAATAATTAGCGATACATTTTTTAATTGTAACTTTTTGGATACAATTTTTATTATTAATTCAAATTTATTCTTTATTTTTATGGAAGCGAACCTAAGTTGTACAGTAAAACAATTCTTATTTTTAAATAAAAAGCCTAATTTTGGTTCGCTCCCCTTTATAAATTAGTTTAACGTATATAATTTATATATGAAAAAAGTTCTATCTAAATATCTTCCCGTTCCTTATACATTTAGCTTTCACAACTGTAGTTGCAAATCAAAATCGAATTTCATATTCCAGGAAGGACCATAGCAGATTCGATATAAATCCCGGCAAAACCCATAAACCTAACCCCGATTTTTAATTTATCCGATATGTTTTTATTGTTTATTAATTATTAAACAATAAAAAACTAAATCAATTTGGCAAATGATATGTTTAGGTATCAGTAATTAAGTAAATTGACCACGTAACATATCAGAGTTAATCATCGGAAGAGTTATTGGAATAATTACCTTCATTGATGAAAATCGATTTTTAACCTGCAGTATTTGAATGATAAACAGACATACCACATTTTTTAAAGCACTAAATCTTACAATTGATTATCTGATTCTGAACGTGAGTATGATAACTACTTACTTTATTGAGGATAGATCGAATGTGTTTTGGGGCAATAATAGGAGGTATCTGCCGATTGTTTTAGTTTTTAACCTAATATGGTTGTTATCAGCCAATGTGTCAGGTCTTTATGAACAGGTATTAAACAAAGATTCAGTAAAAACTTACCGCACAGTAATAAGGACCTATTTTCTTTTTGTAAGCTTTATCTGTTTCACTATTCTGATAGTAATAGGCACCGAACCCTATTTTATAACAAGGCAATATTTGTTTTATTCATTAGCCCTTTTTGGATTTTTGCTCGGGTTATGGAAACTCATCTTCCTTCTCATCAGGAAAAGCGAGCGAGCCTCGTTAATAGATACAAGGGACGTTATAATTATAGGTGCAGGAAGGATTGGATATGAGCTGTATAGCTATTTTGAACAAAACCCCGATGTTGGCTATAAAGTGCTCGGGTTTTTTGA
>Ga0206904_1246_pt1 | contig 10939 bp, 10 predicted proteins | sample Alteio_BWOrgHeat_42_FD_152981 | JGI IMG/M metagenome (GOLD analysis project Ga0206904, IMG submission 152981) | Enriched cells from forest soil in Barre Woods Harvard Forest LTER site, Petersham, Massachusetts, United States -... | ecosystem: Environmental > Terrestrial > Soil > Temperate forest >...
TTCAAATTCAATCCACAAATGATTTTGATGATCCTTACGCATCCAGATGATCAGGTTGGATGCAAGTGTGGAACTGTCCCGGGCTTCATGCTGATAGAGTTTGTACTGAATACCATCATAGCGGGCGAGTCCGTTGCGTGTGGCTATCCAGACAAAGGAAGCATCATCCTGTTCAAGACCGGATACAAAAGACTGCGGCAGACCGTCTTTGGTGGAAATTAAACGCGTGGATTGAGTAAATCCCCGGAAAGGCGCCAGCAGTATAATAATATATAGTATACTCCGGTGACATTTATTGAACGCAGCGGCACAGTCAAACATTTGAAACCATATTTACAGTATTTGCAACATACGGTATATCCTTAGCCTCAATGGATTAATAGTTTTGCGCAACAAAAAATCATTAAATCTTTTTTTATGCGTATCAAAACACATCCATTCGTGAGCAGGCTGATCAGTCTGTTATTTATTTCCCTGATTGTATTCGTACAGTCCTGCACCAAGTCAGCCCCAAACAACAATTCGTCATCTGCGATCACGGGTTTTTCCTTTCTCAGTTCGGTTAACCCGATTCCTGTTAATGCGACTGCTTCGATCAACGGCACAAACATCAGCCTGTTCCTTCCGCCGGGAACCAACCCAAATGCTTTGATAGCGAATTTTACTTTATCTGACAGCAACGCTATCGTAAGAGTAAATGGGATAACTCAGGAAAGCGGTAAAACAGAAACCAATTTTTCCACGCCGGTATCCTATGAAGTTACGGCTCCGGGTGGTTTTACACAAAACTATACGGTGAGTTTAACGACCGATATTTCCAGTATCGATCAGAATGTGACGGCTTTTATGAACACATACAATGTTCCAGGCCTGTCCATCGCAATAACCCTTAATGAAAAGCTGGTATACGCCAAAGGGTATGGTCTCGCAGATGTCGGTAATAATAAACCAGTCGGAACACAAAATCTGTTCAGGACAGCAGCACTTTCCCAGCAAATTACTTCAGTTGCGTTCATGCGGCTGCTGGATCAGGGAAAAGTAAACCTCAGTGATAAAGTTTTCGGTCCGGGTGCCATCCTGGGTACTGAATTCGGTACGCTCCCATACGGTCCGGGCATTACAGACATTACGGTTGGTGAATTATTACATCATACAGAAGGCGGCTGGGCAAATGATTCTACTGACCCTATGATGGTGTATCCAAACTTAAGTGCCCAGCAATTGATCACCTGGACCCTCGACAACCGGCCACTGGTCAGCGCGCCTGGTAAGTCTTTTATTTATTCCAACTTTGGATACTGTATTCTCGGAAGGGTGATTGAAAAGATTACTGGTTCCACCTATGCTCAGGCAGTTCAGTCTCTGGTATTCCAGCCCTGTGGGATCACCGATATGCAGATTGCCGGAAATACAACGGCAGACCGCCTTCCCAATGAAGTATTTTACTATGGACAGAGTGGTGAAAATCCATATGGTTTTAATATTACCCGAATGGATGCACACAGTGGATGGCTGGCTACCGCTACTGACATGGCCAGATTCCTGGTGCACGTGGATGGGGTTTCTGCTGAAACCATTCTTTCGCAAAATGCATTAAGTGTAATGACGACAGGCTCAGTTGCCAAGCCAAACTATGCCTGTGGCTGGTTATTGGACGGTTCTACCTGGTATCATCCCGGCGGACTTCCAGGAAGCGGAACAGCACAATCCAGATCCGTTCAGTATGGAAATTTCAATGTTGTTATCCTGACAAATACCCGGAGTCTCGACCCGAATTTTGATCACGATAAGAATCAGGTTATCTGGAGTTCCATTATGGGTACGTTATCCTGGCCGAACTATGATTTGTTTCAGTCAGCCACGGCTCAATTGAACAAATGATCTGATTTCAGGCGTTAGTCGTTAATTGTGGAAAACCCGGATTGTATTTATTGCAATTCGGGTTTTTCTCTTTTACAGTATTGATCGCTTTTTCGGTGACTACGATTTTGCGATGATCAGACGTAATGCGCCTGTAAAAAAGGGTTGTTTTCGCAGGTGTCCGTAGCTTTTATCCCATTGTCCTGACGAAAGCGCATCCCGAAGCCTGCCGACCATTACTTCCTGAAGTTCCGATGGAATGAATCCCCAGGCCGACATACCCGATCTTACTTCCCTCGATAAAAAGGCTTCCGGTCGTCCGTAAAAGGCTTCCTGGAATCCATCAACACATGCTAAGGGAACAGGTATTTCATGTGTCAGACATTCATTGCCCAATAAATCGAAAATCAGTTGTAAAGGGGGATAGCGTTTCCGCTCCACCTCAATAACTTCCGGAAAATATTCCGCGTTCCAAAAGACAGTTAACGCATCCGGATCATAGGTCATAATAATAATTTGTCCCCGTGTTACTCTTCTGATTTCTTTTAATCCTTTTGCGATATCAGGCCAGTGGTGAATGGTAAGGAATGCGGTAGCTGCGTCAAAACTCCCGTCGTCAAAAGGCAATGAATCAGCAGATGCCTTTATTGCCGGACACTTACTTTTGAGCAGGCGCTGTTCGCGCATGGCAGCGGACGGCTCGACTGCCACCACGTAACGGTCTTCCGCCTCGTAAGAACCTGTTCCGGCCCCGATATTAATAACGGTTTTGGCATCACCTAATGCTTTATTAATATGCTTTGCTATCTCAGGCTCTGTTTGCCGGTGACTGGAATATTGCAGCCCGTGTTTGTTATAATCGAACGCCGGTTCAAAATTATTCATGGCCGGTTATAATTTTTTATTCATTGTAATTCATAGTGTCAATTCGAAACCATCAGTGCTTCAATAAATCGGGTATTCCAGCTTTGCGTTTCTGCATGAAACAAACTGAATTCAACACCAAAGCAACTCCAGAATCCCCAGGAAAATCCTTTCTTGTCCGCCTCGTTCCTGTTGAACCGGATCCAGCGAACAGCCGAAGCTGTGTCGGCCATGGAAGACACTCCGAATTCGCCAAGAAAAACCGGCCGGTGGTTCACTTTCGCCCAGGTGTCCACTCTATCAAATAATCCCGCGAGATATTCTTGATCGCCCTTTTGGGGCCAGACCGTTCCAAGCCATTCCAATGGTTTGCCAAAAGGAAACCAGGTCTCCCCCTGCATTGTAAATTTCACCGGATTGTATTGATGAAAGCTCACGATTATATAACGGTCACCGGCAGGAAGTTGAAGTTGATTCAAAAAATCGGGCCTGTTGAAATTTGCCGGTCCAACTATTACCGGCCGGTGCGGGTTATTCACCCTCACTCTTTGTAATAATTCATTTATCAGCGAATTCCAGGAACTATTCAAATTGCCGTGGGGCTCGGCCAACAATTCAAACATGAGTGAATCCGAAAATCTTTTATAGTGATCTGAAAGATATTCCCACAGGGCCATGATCCGGGCACCATATATGGCGGGATTATTCATAAGCTGTTCATCGGACTGATTATCCAGGATCAAGGACAAATGTAGTACACGGGCCCTTTCGACAATCTGGTCGATCAGCCTTACAAACGATTCCTGAATATTCAGGTTTTCGGAGGTATCCGTAGCGGAGTACCAATTTATGGGCAGGCGTACCGCAGTAAAGCCCAGATCTTTTAATTTCCCGAATTGTTTAAACAAAGAATCTTTTACGCCGGCGGTTTTTTCGGGTTCAATTACATATCCGATATTGATTGTTTTCGCCAGGAGCCGGTTAGCCAGGTATATGGAACTGTCGGGCTTGAATGCATAGAGTTCCGACTTCGAGAGAAGGATCATGAGCAGCGGTATAACCCGAATTTTATTCTTCATGGGTTTGGTTCAGCAGTTGAATCATGGAAGACAAATAAGAACTATAGTTTTTCTGGAAAGACCGCCGTTTTTGAATGTATTGGAAAACGATAAACGCCAGATAAAAAACCAACCGGACCGGGAACGCGATGTTCTCAAATATGGATCCTGAAATAAAATGATCCCTGATCATGTATTCCAATATAAAAGCCAGCAGGATATAGAAAAATGTATTCAGATATATGTAACTGCGAAAAATAGCATGCAGGTGCCTGATCCGGGAAACCAGGTTTTGCTTAATGTTTCCACGGGCACGTTCCATTGACCGGATCTGCCAATAGCCAGTTAAAGCAACCAGCGATTCAATGGAAAGGATCAGGTATAAAATTATGAATAGCGGATTTTTATCCGACGAAAGAAAAGGAATAAAAATAACGGTCGTCGCCGCAAAGAACAGAAAAATCCAACCGCATCGTTTTTTTATTTGTCCAAACGGGTCATAAGCATGACCGTCCTTCAATGAAAACTCCTGCGCGCCCGGTAGGTTAGTTGTATCAGCCTGGTTCAGCAGACTCCTGAAGTCATCCAATTCCATGGTCAATTATTTTAGGAAATTTTTTAATTTTTGTTTTATCCTGGACATTTTAACGCGTAACGTACCACCGGAAATGCCGGTTATTTTTTCCATCTCATCATAATTGTAGCCTTCCAGATATAGCAGCACCAGCGACTTTTCAATTTCATTCAATGCCCTTATCGCCACATGCATTATTTCGAAGGGTTCATTGTCAGAATAAGGAGAAGCTGAGTTTGCCAATTCAACGGGCAGGGGTCGGATATCCGGTCTATATTTTCGACGCGCAAAAAGAGCTGTGTTCAATGAAATCCTATACAGCCAGGTAGAAAATTTGGATTCCTGGCGAAAGCCCGGATAGCTTTTCCAGGCCTGTAATATTATATCCTGATAGAGATCCTGCCGGTCAGTTTCCGTGGCGGCGTAAAACAGGCAGACCTTCCATATCAGCCCCTTATTCTGATCAATAAGGTCCATAAACTGTGTTTCTGTCGGGTGCTTACTCACAGTATATATTAGTAACATTTTTCTTAAAAATGTTACATATGGATAAAATTAATTCGGCAAAGCAAACGCCATATAGCTGTCTCCCGAACCCGTATGAAGCTTACCGCCGCCACAGGCAATTACTACATATTGTTTACCATTCATTCCGTAGATCGCAGGGGTTGCAAATCCGGGATTCGGTAGCTGGGTCTCCCATAATAATTTTCCCGTCCTCTTGTTGAAAGCACGGAATTTTCCATCTTTAGTAGCAGCAATGAATAGTAGTCCCCCGGCTGTGATGGCCGGTCCGCCGTAGTTCTCCGTTCCCGTCTGAGGCTTTCCGGCAAATGCACTGTCATTGCCCAGTACTGTTTTCCATTTTACTTCTCCGTTGTTCAAATTAATTGCAGTAAGTGTTCCCCAGGGTGGTGCGAGTGCAGGCAATCCGGATTTCGTGAGGAATTTATTATATCCGGTAATGGTATAAGGTATCTGCCTGAATTTTTCGATCTCCGTCAGTTCCTCGTGATATGTTTTTTTCTGATCTGCTTTGATGTTGAGAATGAAGGATGCGATCGCTTCTTTATCCGCAGGTTTGAGAAATGAAAATGCCGGCATCATTCTTCGCCCGGTACCGATGAAATTAATAAACTGATCCTTATTTAATTTCTTCCCGATATTCACGATCGAAGGATAGGTGGTTCCACCCTTCCGGTCCTGCCCGTGACAGGATGAACAGTTCTGAATATACAAACGCCGACCAGCGGTTAAATAGGTTTCATTGTTTTTGGGTTTGTTGTCAACGTCCAGCATTTTCTGTATCCAGGCCATTTCATTAGCGTTGACAAATAATGTGGCATCCACGGGGTCTACGGCAGGGCCACCCCATTCGGCGCCGCCATCATATCCCGGAAAAACAATAGTGCCTGCTTTGGATTCCGGCATGAACATCCGGCCTGTATGATAGCCCGCGAGTTTTGTTTTTATATCCGCATATTCTTCCGGTGATAAATAGGGATTGATGTCTTTTTCGGTGAAGGTCTGTCTGACAAAGGGTGCTGGTTTTAACGGAACCGGTTGTGTTGGCCAGATCTTTTCTCCCGCAAGATCCGTAGCTGTATCCACGGATTTTTCGACCACCTGAAATAATGGTGCACCGTTTGCGCGGTCGAATAAAAATACAAATCCGGTCTTGGTAGTCTGGGCCACTGCCGCAATTTCATTTCCATCCTGCTTCACTGTCAGCAGCACGGGTGCCGAAGAAGGATCCCAGTCCCAGGTATCGTGATGAATATATTGAAAATGCCAGATATGTTTACCGGTATTTGCATCGAGGGCCAGCATACAATCCGCATACAGGTTGGAGCCCTTTCTTTTCCCGCCATAAAAATCCATGGATGCAGAGCCGAGCGGTATAAAAGCGATTCCTGTTTTCTGATCGACGATCAAGCCCATCCAGTTGTTAGCGCCACCCGTCATCTTCCAGGCGTCTTTGTCTTCCCAGGTTTCATAACCCGGTTCACCCGGGTAGGGAATCGTATGGAAGATCCATTCCTGTTTCCCGGTCTTCACATTATAGGCGCGGATATGTCCGGGTGCTGCGTCCATCCCTTCGGAGACGCGTGTGCCAACGAGCAAGAGATCTTTGTACACGGTGGAAGCCGAGGTGGCCGTAACGAAAAGGTCTTTCGCATCCACACCGAGTCCGTCGCGGAGATCCACTTTGCCTTTGTTGCCAAAGGATTCGATGATTTTACCCGTCTTTGCATTTATGGCACGTAAATAGGATCCAGCCGTATAAAATAATCGTTCATCGTCGGAGCCGTCGGTCCAGTAAGCTACACCGCGATTACTATTCAGGTTGAAATTGATATGCTTTTCATCGGACGCGCTGTCGATCGGATGGTAGGCCCATTTTTTCTTTTCCAGTAGCAGCATCCAGCGCAAATAATTTCAGTTGCGGCGAAGTCGCATACAATGTTCCGTTCACAATGATCGGATTGCACTGGATCTGGGAATGTGCGGCTGTATCGGCATCGCCCGTATGATAGATCCAGGCCGGTTTGAGTTGCTGCACGTTTGAGGTATCGATCTGAAGCAGACAGGAGAATTTATTTCCGCTCGGATTTCCATTCACCACCTCCCATCCCTGGTACGGATCCGGCAATGTGTTACAGGAAGAAATAAGTATAATTAAAAATGCGGTAAGAATGATTCGGGACATCGTTAGATTGTTTTGGTTGGCGGTTGGCAGTTGGCGGACTGCAACATAGACAACATAATTAAATTTAATCAAATTAAACAGTTTGCAATTCTTAACCTTCTGCCAACTGCTAACCGCCAACCGCCAACATTTAAATCATTCCTTCAATCAACACAAACCCATGCTGCGCACCGCGATAATTATTGTATACCAGGATTCGATGAACGGGTTTTTGAGGTGGATTCTTTTTGATTATTAAAGAAGCCGGAACGGAGCCCTGCAGAATTTGTATGGAAAGCCAGACAGCGAATGAAGATGCCGTGCAATATTCGCCGCAAAGATCTTTGAACCGGGCCACGGGAATGGATTCATCAAAAACGGATTCAACAGCTTCATAATAGGAAATCAGTCTTTCATCCCCGTTTTCTCCGGTCAGAATCAGATCGGGCGATTCCCCCGAAGGCAGATTTTCCAGAAGAAATTGTTTCATCGAATGCACTACCAGTGAAGGATCGATCGTATGGATGGTTTTCACGGCATTCAGTTCAGCCTGTGCATTCAGACGCTGATTATTCAACCATACCATAAATGCACCTTCGCCGGCTATGGTTCCTTTTTCACTTCTTTGAAAAAGTTCCGTATTCAAAACAGGTTCATCCCTGAACCAGCCGGCCAGCCGGTCGATATTATAATTATATTCCGATATTTCATCCGTGCAGCCCAGCAGGTAACCCGCATCCGGATTTTCTTTCAGTAGCATGACCACATCCATCAGTGCATTTTCGAAGGCTGTTCCGCGGTGAACATGCGTGGTATTATAGTTGTGGTTTTTCGTAACGAGTGCAATTTGCGCGGCCGCCGCGTTGGAAGTGCTCTGTACAAAATTTCCGGGTGTCAGCAGACCCTCATTGTATTCGAGGATCTGGTTTAGAAATTTGATGCAATCCTCCATTCCGCCATTGGCAGTCGCGATTATAATTCCATCGGGGTGCGGATGTTTTTCCAGGAGCGGCAATGCGGCGCCAACGGCCATCCGTACAGACTTACCCATCCTCCTCCTCGCACCGGCGGGAATGCCCGGATAGGCCGGTTCAATCACCAGCAGCAAATTATTTCCGGATTGACGGATTTCAGACAGATCCGCTTCGGGGAAACTATTTTGGGGCGAAATGCAAATGGACTGATGAAAATAAGGCATGGATCAGGTTTTTGAAAATATCAGCGTGCTGCAATTACCACCGAAGCCAAAAGAGTTCGACATCACATGCTTCAATTCCTGTTTCGAATACTTCAGTACCGGAATCAGTCCCGTTTCCGGAATGGGATGATGAAACGACAAAGACGGATACAGTTCCTGGTGATATAAATTCAAAATTGAAAAAACGGCTTCCATGGCGCCCGCCGCTCCCAGGGTATGACCCGTATACGATTTCGTGGAAGAAAATGGCGGCGTTTTTTCAAACAGGCGCATCATGGCGCGGCTTTCGGTTTTATCATTATTTTCGGTACCCGTACCATGCGCATTGATATAGCTGATTTCGGCAGAATTCAGTCCGCTTTTTTCCAGCGCCTCCTGCATGGACAAATAGGGACCAACACCTTCCGGTGATATGGACGAAGGATGATATGCATCGTTACTATTTCCAAATCCTGCCAGTGCCGCATAGGCTTTTTTCCCTTTGAGGTCCTCTTCTTTTTCAAGAACCAGAAAAGCCGCTCCCTCGCCCAGATTCAATCCACTGCGCTCCCGGTCGAATGGCGCACAGGGTTTGGACGACAGTATATTCAATGCATTAAATCCGTTGATGGTGAATTTTGCGAGACTTTCCGCCCCGCCCACTATGGCGCGCCGGGCAAATCCATGCCGGATCAGCCGGGCTCCGTATAGTATTGCATTAGCGGATGAAGAACAGGCCGTATTAATAGTACCCACTTCACCCATCATGCCATAACGCTGCTGGATGGTCAGTGTTATGGACGCACAATCATAGGAAGAAAGGTAGGGCGTGCCCTGATCTTTTGCATTTGCATCACTGAACAATTCATCGGTAAGACACATTCCGCCGACGGTAGTAGCTCCGACCAGCGCCGTACCGGTAGAAAATAGTTCTTCTTTGCTGAGTGCACTGTCGAGGATCGCTTCTTCTACCGCATGCAATGCCAGTATAGCCGTTCTCGTGATAGCGGGATCCGGTATGTTGAATAATTTTTTGAGCGTTTCCGTAGAATGTGCGACTTCGGCCATGGGGAGTTTACCGGCATGGGCCGTATGATAAAACCGGATCTGACGGATTCCGCTCCGTTCATTGATGAGAGAATCCCTGTTTTCTTCAACCGAATCCCCTATTGCACTAATCAGGCCCATGCCTGTGACTACGATCCTGCTCAAATCAAGGGTTTATTTTGTTCTGTTTTTTTCTATGTAGTCCACCATAGTATTAATATCAGTCAGGATTTTCCGGCCTTCTTTCGGATCCTGGATATTGATGCCGTATTCACGGGACAATAAAACAATGAGTTCGATGGAATCAATGGAATCCAAACCGAGTCCTTCGCCAAACAGGGGTTCATCGTCCTTAATATCTTCCGGCTTCACGGTTGTGAGATTAAGGAAATGAATGATCTGCTCTTTTACCTGTTGCTTTAATGCTGCTGTTTCCATCATTTATTTAAATTAAATTTTTCTTCTTTAAACCGTACAAAGTGAAAAGTTGAATAAGCACTGTAATACCTATTAAAGATAGAATATTCATCCAAATGTCCCGGAGTTTTCCACCTTCCAGAAATAGTCCGTAATAGGCTTCCAGCGCCCAGTGTAACGGGGATATCTGCAGAATTTTCTGCAGGTTGGCAGGCATGGCAAATGAGGGAACCATCAAACCACCCAGGGCGGCCAATATCAGAATCGAAATGGCGCCAAATCCGTTGGACTGTTCCGCGGTATTCGCATATACGCCCACACAGATCGCATAATTGACCGCGCAGTACCCGACCACCAGCGTCACAACCAGTAATCCGGGAATGTCATTCGGGATATGTAATGCAGGCAATCCGATAAACGGAAAAATTTTATTTCCGATCGTAAACACAACGGCAGCCTGTAAAAATGTAACCAGAAGATATACGATCTGTTTTGAAAATAACGCATTCAGATAACTCGCGGGCAGGGTTTTTAGACGGATAAAACTGCCACTGTTTTTTTCGCGTACCATCACTCCCCCCAAAGAGATAACGATGAAGAACATGGCAAAAATAGTCCAGGCCGGCACATTATGCTGTGACGCGTTCGGGATGGTCCGGTCGCCGCTGCGGGATACGGGGATTTCGGAAATGGGAAGCTGCCCGAAAAGAATCTGTTTTTCCAGATCTTCCGGTACTTCTTTCTGGTTAACTGCCTCGTATAATTTTTTGACAATGGTTTCGCCCTGGATCACCTGCACTGCACTCCGGAATGCTCCTTCGACGGACTGTCGAAAGGATGTCTGCATCACCGGATGGTAATACATCTTTAACGAATCAATAACGACTGCGGGTACTTCATTTTTTACAGCTGCCGAATCCGGATCCTTTAAAGCCTTTGCGGCAATCTCATCAGCCTTGTTCTGAATGATATTCGTAAACCCCCGCGGAATTTCGAGCGCAACCAGCGCATCGCGGCTGTGCATCTGAGTTGAAATATCGTTTTCAAGCAGCGAAGAATCGGCAATCTGTATTTTGAATAACCCGATTTTACGAATGCCTTCGATCAGTTGCAATCCCAGCGGGCCCTGGTCCTTATTATAGACGACCAGTGAAATTTTATTATTATTTACCAGTTCGAACGTACTGTTCTGCACACTGGTAATCACCACTACAAGGAGTATGGGCATGAAGAACATTATGAAAAGACCCACC
>Ga0206904_1221_pt1 | contig 10918 bp, 5 predicted proteins | sample Alteio_BWOrgHeat_42_FD_152981 | JGI IMG/M metagenome (GOLD analysis project Ga0206904, IMG submission 152981) | Enriched cells from forest soil in Barre Woods Harvard Forest LTER site, Petersham, Massachusetts, United States -... | ecosystem: Environmental > Terrestrial > Soil > Temperate forest > O...
GATGCAATACCTAAAGCTATCACTACTAATATCAGAAACTCTTTTGATAATAAAGTAAATAATGAGCCAACGCTCGCGCCCAGTACCTTACGGATACCAATTTCTCTAAGCCGTTGTTCAGCCGTAAACATTGCCAGGCCTAATAACCCTAAACAGGAGATAAATATGGCCAGAAAGGCAAAAGCATTTGAAAGTTTGCCTACAACCTGTTCGTTTTGATATTGCTTTTGATATTCAGCATCAGCAAAATAATAACTGAATTGAAAATTGGGGTTTAGCTCCTTGCAAATTTTTTCAGCAGAAGCCAACGCTTGTTTTGTTTCACCTGGTTTGGTGCGTAGCAAAGCCATTCCATAGTTGGTTTCTTCGCCATAATGTATTATCAGTGGTAATATCGGATCGCGTAGAGAATTAAAGTGAAAATCTTTTACCACCCCAATAATTGTTCCTTTTTTACCCCACATGGTAAAAGGTTTGCCAATAGGATCTTTATAACCAACTCTTTTTAAGGCACTTTCGTTAATTATATAGCCTGATGAATCGGTAATAAAATCCCTTGAAAAATCGCGACCGGCAGTCATTTTCAGTTTCATAGTTTTTACAAAATCATAACCCACTGCTGCCTGGGTAAACATAACTTTTACATTCGGGTCTTTGCCATCCCAGTTTACACCGCTAGTAGAACTGCCAAAATTGGTTGGTGCATCTGTTATTCTGGTTACTCCCTGAATTCCAGGTAGTTTCATAGCCTCATCTTTAAATATCTTATACTTAGTTACCAGATCACCATCTAAGGGAATATAGATCAGGTTTTCACGATCATACCCTAAATTTTTCTTCTGGATATAATTAACCTGTTTTGAAATTACTATAGTGCCTATAATTAACACAACAGACAAAACAAATTGAAATACAACCAGCCCTTTACGGAACCATGCCGCTCCTGTGCTCAGTTTTACTGCACCTTTAAGTACTTTAACCGGGTTGAATGATGATAGAAATAAAGCCGGATAACTTCCTGATATAAAACCAGTTATAATTGTTAACCCTGCTAATCCCAGCCAAAAACTAATTTGGCCGAAAGGGAATTCGATTTGTTTTTGAGTTATAGTATTAAACATTGGCAATAAAAGCATTACCATAACTATAGCAATGACAGAGGCGAAAAATGTAAGTAAAATAGCTTCGCCTACAAATTGCTGGATCAATACTGACCTTACAGCTCCAACTACTTTTCTCACGCCTATTTCGCGCGCCCGCTTAACAGAACGGGCAGTAGTTAAGTTCATGAAATTTATACAGGCAATAATCAATATAAAAACAGCAATTATGCTAAAAAGGTGTACGTATTCAATACGACCGTCTCCTGGTTTTCCATCCTTTAGGTTACCGTGAAGATAAACTTCATCAAATTTTTGTATACCTAACTCCTCGCGGAAGCCAGCGCTTTGATCTTTATCATAAGTATCTAAAAAGCGTGCTAGTTTTTTATCAAATAATGCGGCATTGGTTCCCTTGCGTAACATCACAAATGCAGGCGGACCGTTATTACCCCAATCCTTAGCCCATTTATTTTCATCTAAGAAATTATACCAGTTAATTAAAAATTCAAATTTGGTAGAAACATTATGGGGTAGATCCTCGAAAACTGCGGTTACTGTAAAATCTTTTTTATTCTCGTAACGAATGGTTTTACCGATAGCCTGCTGTGGAGATCCAAAGAACTCACCGGCCATTTTTCGTGAAATAGCAATACTTACAGGCGAGTTTAATGCATTTTGTGCAGTTCCCTGTAATAAAGGATAACTAAACATTTTAAAGAAATCAGCGCCGGCAGAAGTGCCTTCCAACTTCAGTATTTTATTTCCCACCCGGAAAGTATTCTGATTATTCCATGAAATATTTGCGGCATACTCAACCTGTGGCAAAGCCCTCTTCATTTCATCGGCCAATACACCCGGACAAGCATACTGTCCCACAACTTTATGGTCATAATATTGCCTTTCAATTATCGAATATAAGCGGTCGCCATTTTTGTGGAAAGCGTCAACGCTTAATTCATTCTGTACCCAAAGAATAATGAGTACACTGCAGGCCATTCCAAGCGCAAGGCCTAAGATATTAATGGCAGAGAAAAATTTGTTTCTCCACAAATTACGCCATGCAATTTTTAAATAGTTCTTTATCATGTTGTTTTTAGTTCAATTGTTTGTTGGTTGCCTATTGTTACCTGGCCTCATTCCCCCTTCAAACTTTTCACCGGATTTGTTAAAGCTGCTTTTATAGCCTGAGAGCTTACTGTTATCAGTGCTATAAAAATAGTTATTACTGCAGCAATAATAAACACCCACACACTTATTGTAATACGGTAAGGATAACCCTGCAACCACTTGGACATTGAATACCATGCTATAGGTGTAGCAACAGCGAATGATATCATTACCAGTTTCAAAAAGTCTTTTGATAAGAGGGTTGTAACACCTGCAACTGATGCTCCTAACACTTTGCGTATTCCAATTTCCTTTATCCTGTTTTGCGCCATATAAGCAGCAAGACCAAATAAACCAAGGCATGAGATTACAATAGTTAACCCGGCAAACAGGCTGGCTAATGTGCCTATTCTTTGCTCATCGCCGAATTTTTTGGCATAGGCCTGGTCGACAAAATTATATTCAAAAGGATAGTCGGGATTGTATCTTTTAAACACTTCCTCAGCCCGTTTCAGGTTGTTTGCCGTGCTATTAGCATTATTTAACCTAAAATGAATAACATTAAACCATGATTTCGGCCCTTGTATTATCATATGCTTAACCGGTTCGTATGGCGATTGTAAAATAAAATCCTTAATTACCCCAACAACATGCATTTGCCTCGCATCCTTACCTTCACCATTGGTAACTATTTCACCAATCGGGTTTTTAAGGCCCATAATTTTAACCGAAGCTTCATTTAAAAGAATAGCAGTAGAATCTGTAGGATAAACTTTAGGGTCTATATCACGCCCTTCAATTACTTTTAATCCCATTGTTTTCACCAAATCGCCATCGGTGTTAAACATGTTAAAATCAACTTTATTTTTGGGGGGAGCACCTTTCCACATAAAACCCCAGCTATCACTCCATCCTTCGGTAATGGGTGCACTTGTTTTTGAAACTGCCATAGCAGCGCCGCTGCTTATTAAATCATTTTTAATAGCTTCAAAGTTTTTCCCAATACTCCCTGTCATCATAACATATACCAGGTTATCTTTTTTGTACCCCGAATCCCTATCCTGTGCATATTGTAATTGCTCACGAATAATAATGGTACATATAATTAATATTACCGCAAAGGTAAATTGCACTATTACCAATAATTTACGGGGTGTTACCAGGGCATTAACGGCTTTAAATGTTCCTTTTAAAACGCTTACCGGCTTAAATGATGATAAATATAAAGCAGGATAACTCCCTGAAATAATGCCGGTAAAGAAAATATAAAAAAGAAAAATAAGCCAGAAAACCGGGTTGCCATACGGTACATATAATTGTTTTAACGTAAGCAAATTGAAGCCTGAGATACTTAATTGAACTATAAGCAAGGCAAGAACTCCTGATATGAATGCTATTAAAACAGATTCGCCTAAAAACTGATAGATAAGAGAATTTCTTAACGCGCCAACTACTTTACGGATACCAACCTCACGGGCACGCTTTTCACTCCGGGCTGTACTCAGGTTCATGAAGTTAATACAGGCGATAAGTAAAATAAATGAGGCTATTATCGAAAATATCCGTACTGATTCAATTTTGCCACCTGAAACTTTTCCGTGCTCATCAAATTTTGAGTAGAGCCGCCATTTGCTCATTGGATGTAAAAACTGGTCGATCTCTTTTGTATCCGAGTGTGTTTTGGTTACGTGTATAATACTCGCATCCGCCTGCGCTTCTGTAACACCGGGTTTAAGCAGCACATAGGTTTGTATAGAGTTATTACCCCAGTACTCATCATCCCAGCCAATTTTTTTTGCATACGACCATGGCATCAGGTATTCAAAGTCGAACCTGGTGTTATTTGGAAGATCTTTTAAAACCCCGGTAACAGTAAAATAGGCATTGCTATCAACTTTTACGGTTTTACCCATTGCATTATCATTGCCAAAAAGTTTTTTTGCCATTTTTTGGGTGATAACAATATTGTGGACATCATTTAAAGCGGTTTTAGGATTCCCGTTTATCAGCGGAAAACTAAACATGGTTAAAAAGCCGGGGTCAGTAAAATATCCCGGAATATTTAAGCGTTTCTCTCCTGCCGTAAATAAAAATGTACTGTTGTTTGTCCGTGCTACTTCTTCAATCTGCGGATACTCCTGCTTTAAAGTTTTCGCCATTACTTTTGGGGTAGTACCCCAGCACCAAAGTTTACCATCAAAAACAGACCGGTTATAAACTTCATATAATCTGTCTTTTTTTACATGGAATTGGTCATAGCTTACTTCATTCTGGATCCATAATAATATCAAGGCAGAACTTGCCATACCAATGGCTAAACCGAGAATATTGATAAACGAAAATGCTTTGTGACGAAGCAAGTTCCTCCAGGTGATTTTTAAGTAGTTTTTTAACATTGTGAAGTTTTTGGGATGACGTGTTTGTTTTTTATAATAGACTTATGATTTAATGAATACGTTGCACGAGATGAAAATTTTTCTCTTTACTGCAAGCTATACAATCCGCTATTGATATATTATTCGCTTCTTAAACTTTTAACAGGGTTGCTTAATGCTGCTCTTATTGATTGAAAACTAATAGTAAACAATGCTATTGCCAATGTTAATCCTGAAGCTAATGCAAAGATCCACCAGCTTATATTGGTTCGAAACGCAAAATCCTGCAGCCATTTGTTCATAGCATACCATGCAACCGGGAAAGCTATAACTGAAGCTATAGCAATCAGCTTTATAAAGTCTTTGGAAAGCATTGTAACCACGTTTTGTATTGAGGCGCCCAGTACTTTTCTGATACCAATCTCTTTCATCCGCCTTTCAGCAGTATAAATAGCCAGGCCGAGTAACCCTAAGCAAGCTACCGTAAGAGATAAAAAGGTAAAGACAGAGAATACTTTACCCATAGTTTGGTCAGAGCGATATAACTGGTCAAATTCGGCATCCATAAAGCTATAATCGAATGGTGTATCAGGTGCAATTTCTTTCCATTTATTTCGGATACTGTTTAATGTTGAATTATAATCACCGGGTTTTATTCTAACTGTTATATATGATGACCCTGTTTGATAAGTTTTTGACGTTTTATAAAATAATGCAAACGGAGTAATATCACTGTGGAACGATTCTGTATTAAAGTCCTTTATTACCCCAATAACTGTAAATTTTTGATTGTTGTTACCCATATAAGTCATGGTTTTTCCTACAGGGTTTTTCCAGCCTATTTGTTTTGCAGCAGTTTCATTTAAAATTACTGATGCCGAGTCTGCAAAATCTTTTGAAAAAGCCCTACCGTTAACTATTTTTAATTTAAGTGTTGGCACAAAAGCTTCATCAACTATAAATGATGAAAGCATAATATTATTTTCACTGCGGCTTTCGTTACCTGTATTTGCCTCGGGAGCATAGGTATCCCCAAATGATTTCTTTGTAGGCAGGCTTGTTGAGATACTTGCATTTGCCACTTGCGGCAGCTTTAATAGTTCCTGGCGCAAACTTTCTTCATTTATTCCAAGCCTTTCGGTATTTGAAAGGATCACTACGTTCTCTCTTTCAAAACCAAGGTCTTTAGTTTGATTATATATCAGTTGTTTATACACAATTATGGTGCATATAATGAGTACCGTAGATACCGTGAACTGAAAAACAACCAGCACATTCCTGGTAAAAAAGCCACCACCAGAACCTTTAAACAGTCCTACCCCTTTTAATACGCTTACAGGCTTAAACGAGGTAAGGAAAAATGCAGGGTAGCTGCCAGCCATTAATCCGGTAATAATTACTAATGAAAGAATGGCCAGCCATGTTTTAAGATTTAAAAACACAGCTGAGGAAAGCGATTTATCCGCCAGTTGATTAAACAATGGTAATACCAGCAATACAATTAATACAGCTGCTATAGCAGCAAGCAGGCTGTATAATACGGCTTCGACCATAAATTGCTTTATTAGCTGTTGCCGTGCTGATCCTAAAACTTTGCGGATACCTACTTCTTTAGCCCTTTTTGCCGATTGAGCGGTTGAAAGATTCATAAAGTTTACGCAAGCCAACAGCATGATAAATAAAGCAGTTGCCGAAAAAATGTATACATATTTAATGTCGCTTTGCTCAAAATATCTTGTACCAACGTTAGCGGAGTAAAGATGCAAGTCGGTTAATGGTTGCAGCTGCAAGTCCCATTTACCACCTTTTCTCTTAAATTCAGTCCAGGGTTGACCAATACGTTTAAAAGCGCTTGCTGCCTGTAAAGCTACCATCTGCGGAAATTTACTTTCGAGCTTAGTCATACTTACAGCATTTGTTGCCGCATTGGCCCTTAGCTTAACATAAGTGCCCATTTGCAACCATACCCAACTCCAGCTAAAGCGTTTTACCGGTGGGATACTCGCTGTTGATTGCAGCATGTCAAATTGCAGGGTTGATTGTTTTGGCAGGTCTTTTAATATTGCTGTTACCTTAAACGGCGTTGAATATTCATCAAATACCAGGGTTTTACCTATGGGTGATTCATCACCAAAATATTTTTTAGCAGCTTTTTGTGTAAGAACAACAGAGTTTACATCATTTAAACATGTTTTAGCATCACCTGCCGCTAATTCATAATTGAAAAATTTTAAAAAATTAGAATCAACCGCAAGCAAACTTTTCTCGGTTATTGAATTTTTTTGGCCTTTAACTTCGTAATGAATAATTTCATTTCCAGGCAAAAATATACGTGTATAGCTTTCTATTTCAGGAAAATTATTTACCAATGCTACACCCGCTGGCGGTGGTGTATGGCCAACGGTAAACTGCTCATTACCCATTTTACCATCAATATTTACCCGGAAAATACGATTGGCATCTTTAAAAAAACGATCATAACTTAATTCATCCTTAACATACATCCCGATCAATAAAACACAAGCCAGACCAATTGCCAGGCCGCTAATGTTTATAATGCTGCTCACCTTATTTCTTAAAAGGTTCCGCCACGCTATTTTAATGTAATTACGTATCATATTGTTAGTTCATTGTTGATGGTTCATAGTACATCGCCGAAAATTTTTTCTCACTGCAAACTGCTACCGCTCCCTGCTTACTCACTTTTAAGACTCTTCACCGGGTTTGCAAGGGCCGCTCTTATTGATTGAAAACTTATTGTCACCAATGCAATTACAATGGCTGCAATACCTGCTAAAGCAAATATCCACCATTGAATAGTTGTGCGGTATACAAAGTCTTGCAACCATTTATTCATTGCATACCAGGCAATCGGGGTTGCTATTATAATGGCCAGTATTACGAGTGTTAAAAAATCCCTGGAGAGCATGGTCGTAATGTTAGCTACGCTTGCGCCCAACACTTTCCGGATGCCTATTTCTTTAACTTTTACCTGTGCCGTATAAGTTGCCAAACCGAATAAACCTAAACATGAAATTAAAATGGCTATGCAGGCAAATACATTGAAAAGCGTCCCGGTGCGTTGGTCTGATTTATAAAGCTGATCGTAAACCTGATCGAGGAAGGTGTAATCGAATGGGAATTTGGGGTTATATCTTTCCCATATTTTTTGAACAGTTTTTATGGCTTTAGGAGCATCCTTTCCGGTTGTCTTTACAAGTAACTGCCAGGTATCGGGGCTGTAATGAAATATAAACGGTTCGATTTTTTGTTTGAGTGAGGCAAAATGAAAATCTTTAACTACTCCTATTATAATACCATTAGTATTCCATAGACTAAAACGTTTTCCTACGGGATTCTTTATACCTGCATCCCTAACAGCTGTTTCATTTAATATGTAATGCGCCGTATCAGTTTTTACGCCGGTAAACCCTGTTCCTTCGACAAATTTAAGTTTGAATACATTTGTAAAATCTTTATCTACACCCATTGGATGGATCATAAAACCCCTGTCCTTTTCTTTCCCATCCCAATCAGTATCACCCGTGGTGTTCCCTATACTTATGATACTATTATCGCCAGTGGTTACTCCTAAAATTTCCGGATGGTTGAGTAATTCGCCTTTTACGGCTTCGTACTGCTTTTCCATATCGCGCATGGGTACCGAAAACACATAGGCTTTATCGAAGCCTAATTCCTTATTCTGGATATAATTCAACTGGCGGTTAATGATAAGTGTACCAATAATTAGCCCGATTGAAAAAACGAACTGGCACACAACCAACACTTTCCTGAACATCACATTGCCGGCTCCTAACGATAATTTGCCTTTAAGTGCATTAATGGGTTTAAATGACGAGAGCAGCAAAGCCGGGTATATACTGGATGCAACCAGTGTAACTAATACCGTTGATCCTACAACTTGCCAAACAGTTGCGCTAAGCAAATCAAAATGCATTTCTTTACCTGATATTGAATTATAAAAAGGCATTAAAATAGCGATCAGACAAAATGCCAGGATAAGTGAAATACTAAAAAACATAACAGTTTCCACAATAAACTGGCTGAACAGCTGCATCCGTGCAGCTCCAATAATTTTGCGCACACTTACTTCTTTCGAACGCAGCATGGCCCTTGCCGTGCTAAGGTTAATGTAGTTTATTGCAGCAATTAATAATATCAGCACCGCTACAATAGCAAATACTTTTACAGTTTGCATTGCTGATGAACTACCGTCAGGAGCGTAAAGGTGTGTTTCTGTTAAGGGTTGAAGGATATAATGCCCATCGGATAATTTTATGCCTTGCTGATGACTAATATGTATCCTCGTAAGTTTATCTTCAACAGACTTTAAAGAGGTACCGGGTTGCAATTGTAAATAAGTAGCAGTATAATAATCCCCCCAATCCTCATCCATCGATTTCCAGTAATCTTTAACACTGTATTGGTTTTTACGCACATTTACAGAGAAGAAAATATCCTGTTTAATGGATGAATTTTCAGGAAAGTCAGCCATGATACCGCTAACCACATAATTATCCTTGTTATCAGCAAGTAATACTTTACCTACCGGATTATCACTCCCAAAAAAACGTTTGGCAGTACTTTGAGTAATGACGATTGAGTTATCAGTCGGGAATGGATTATCAACATTGCCCTTGATTAATTTAAAATCGAAAATCTTAAAAATGGAAGGATCAACATAACTTAGTTTTCCTGTCGGCTCGTTCAATAACTTATTCTGATACCCGAAAAACGAATATTGATAGCATTCAATAACTCTAACAGCATTTACAATACCAGGAACTTCCTTCAATGCATAAGTTGCAATCGGTGGCTGAACCCCGCCCCAAACCTGTTTACTGGTGCCTGTACCTATCTGGGCATTTACTTTATAGATCTGTCCGGCTTTGGTATTAAACCGGTCAAAACTGAGCTCATCATTTACCCATAATAAAACAAGCAGGCCTACAGTTAATCCAACTGTAAGCCCGGTAATGTTTATGGCGCTGTAAAATTTATTATTAAACAAATTGCGCCAGGCAGTTTTAAAATAATTCTTTATCATGTTGTTAGTTCATTGGGTTACACATTCATTAGTTAATTGATGTTTTATTTAACAATCATTTGAGGCTAAGAACTTGCAAACCAGTAACTAACTTACTCGCTTTTTAAGCTCTTAACCGGGTTTGTAAGTGCCGCTTTTATTGATTGAAAGCTTATGGTAACAAATGCAATAATTATTGCTCCTGTCCCTGCCAGTATTAAAACCCACCATTGTATATTTTGCCGGTACGCAAACCCTTGTAACCAGGTATGCATTGCCCACCATGCCAACGGAGTTGCAACCAAAATGGCAAAAAGCACCAGTTTTATAAATTCTTTCGATAGCATACCTACTATAGTTGATATGCTGGCGCCTAATACTTTACGTACCCCAATTTCTTTGGTGCGCTGCTCTGCAGCATAGGCTGCAAGGCCAAACAAGCCTAAACAAGCTATTATAATTGCAAGCGATGTAAATGCCACCGAAATTGTGGCTATACGCTGCTCTGCACGGTAAATAGCATCGAAATCCTCATCCATAAATGAATAATTAAACTCCTGGCTTGGAGAAAACGAGTTGTATTTATTTTTTATCTGCTGAATAATAGCTGGGATATTAGCTGATTTGATACGTACAGTAACTGCTCCCCTGTCTTCATCCATAGTAAATATCAGCGGTGATATATTATCTCTTAACGACCGATAGTTGAAGTTCTTCATCACCCCTATTATGTGATATTTTTTCATGCTTTTCACCATGTTATCATTAGGGTAATAAAGTGCCTGATCAATCGGATTGGGGAAATTCAGCATTTTAGCTGCGGCTTCGTTAATTACTAATGCTGCTGTGTCGGTTGCCATATCTTTCGAAAAATTCCTTCCGGCTACCATCTTTATCCCAAGCGTTGGTAAATAATCTTCATCCACAGGCCATATCTGCGAGAGGATAGCACGTTTTTGGTCAATAACAGGATCTTTAAACATGGTTGACGTACTGCCATAACCACTGGTTGGCAAGGCTCCGGAAAGTGATGCATTTTGCACACCTGCAAGCCCTTGTATTTCGTGTTTAAAGGATTTCGCTGCTTTTCCAAGCGACCAAACACTTTTTACAATCATTACATGGTCGCGATTATAGCCTAAGTCTTTACTTTGAATATATTTCAGTTGGTTGTAAATTACCAAAGTGCCAATGATGAGAAAAATGGAAATTGCAAACTGGAAGACAACCAAAAAACTACGGAAAACACCGCCCTTAAAGCCGGCTGCAATTTTTCCTTTTAATAC